>Ga0315330_10003597_pt1 | contig 10657 bp, 8 predicted proteins | sample M140m34915metaG_FD_203453 | JGI IMG/M metagenome (GOLD analysis project Ga0315330, IMG submission 203453) | Ammonia-oxidizing marine archaeal communities from Monterey Bay, California, United States - M1 40m 34915 | ecosystem: Environmental > Aquatic > Marine > Intertidal zone | place: USA... | reverse complement strand
CATTTCTTAGCATTAGAAAAGGGGAAAATTGGTGAAAAATATATTTTAGGAGGAGAAAATTTAAATTTTAAAGATTTTTTGGATATGGTTTCAGAAATTGGTAATGTTCCAAAGGTCAACATCCAAATTAACTTTAAATACCTAATACCATTGGCATTTTTAAATGAATTTTTATGCAAATTTTTTATATCAAGGAACCCGAGTTTAACTATTGACAGCTTGAAAATGTCCTCAAAAAAAATGTTTTTTTCATCTATGAAAGCAAAAAAGAAACTTGGGTATAGACCTCGTCCTGCTAAAAATGCTATAAAAGATGCTATAAAGTGGATGAATAACTATTTTAAATAAAAGAAAAGATAGAGATGAAAAAAGATAATAAATCGCTAAAAATAATACTCGCTCAACCTAGGGGTTTTTGCGCAGGTGTTGAAAGGGCAATAGAAATCGTAGAGAAGGCGCTTCAAATTTATGGACCACCTGTTTACGTAAGACATGAAATAGTTCACAATAAAAGAGTAGTTAATAATCTCAGTTCTAAAGGAGCAATATTTGTTCAAGAATTAGATCAGATTCCTGAGGGAGCTGTGACTGTTTTTAGCGCCCATGGTGTGGCGCAAAGAGTTGAAGATACTGCTAAATTTAGAAACCTTCCAGTTTTAGATGCAACATGTCCTTTAGTTGCTAAAGTTCATAAAGAAGGTCAAAGATATTCTAAAGACGGGTTTGAGGTTATTTTAATAGGACATGAGGGGCACCCGGAAGTAGAAGGGACAATGGGAAGAATTTCAGGACCAGTTTATTTAGTTTCCAACAAAGAGGATGTTGAAAAACTTAAGGTGAAAAACCCAAATAAGTTATCCTATGTAAGCCAAACAACCTTATCAGTTGACGACACAAGAGATATCATTAAAGCGCTACAAGAGAGATTTCCAAATATAATAGGCCCAGATGTAAAAGATATTTGCTATGCAACCCAAAATAGACAATCAGCCGTCAGAGACTTAGTTAAGAATGTTGATCTTGTCTTAGTTGTTGGAGCTAGAAATAGCTCTAACTCGAATAGATTAAAAGATATTGGTGCAGAATCAGGGGTCAAAACCTATTTAATTGAGACAGCGGATGATATGCTGACTGATTGGTTTGCAGATGTTAAATCCGTTGGCATTACATCAGGAGCATCTACGCCAGACGAACTTGTAAAAGAAGTTATAGATAAGATTTCAACTTTTAGAGAGATCGAGATTGAGAAGCAAAAAGGTAAAGAGGAAAATGTCGTATTTAAACTTCCTAAAGAATTAGTTAATTATCATATGGTGAGTTAGTTTATGGGAATTCCTTTAATTCAACAAATAAGAGTCGGATCTTACATACTTAAGCAGAAGATATTAGGGAAATCTAAATATCCTCTAGTTTTAATGCTAGAGCCCCTTTTTAGGTGTAATCTTGCTTGTGCAGGATGCGGCAAGATCGATTACCCTAAAGAAATTTTAAATCAAAGACTTTCTACTCAAGAGTGTATAGATTCCGTTGAGGAATGTGGAGCGCCTATAGTTTCTATTCCAGGAGGTGAACCTCTCATTCATAAAGAAATGCCAGAAATTGTGAGAGAGTTAGTTAAAAGAAAGAAATTTGTTTATCTTTGTACGAATGCAATTTTGATGGAAAAAAAACTCAATGAATATAAGCCGAGTCCTTATTTTACATGGTCAGTTCACTTAGATGGCCTGAAAGAAGAACACGATAAAGCTGTTTGTCAAGAAGGAGTCTTTGACAGATGTGTATCTGCTATAAAGAAGGCAAAGTCACTAGGCTTTAGATGTAACGTAAACTGTACAATTTTTGATAATGCACATGAAGATGGACTCAAAAATTTTCTGAATTACGTTACAGACGAGCTAAAAGTTGATGGTATAACAATTTCACCTGGCTTTGCTTATGAAAGAGCTCCTGATCAGGAACATTTTATAAAAAGATCAAATACTAAAAACTTTTTTAGAAATGTTTTTAAATCAAAAGACTTTAAAAAATGGGATTTCAGTCACTCTGGTCTTTACCTTGATTTCCTTGCTGGCAATCAATCATATAAATGTACTCCTTGGGGAAACCCTACAAGAAATATTTTTGGATGGCAAAAACCTTGTTATTTACTTGGTGAAGGCTACGTAAAATCATTTAAAGAGCTTATGAACGAAACTGAATGGGAAAAATATGGTACTGGGAATTATGATAAGTGTTCAGATTGTATGGCTCATTGTGGTTACGAAGCCTCAGCAGTAACTGATGTTTTTAAAAATCCTTTTAAGGCTGCGTCAGTTGCTCTTAAAGGACCAAGAACAGAAGGGGCTATGGCAGAAGAGATTGATATAACTAAGTCTAGAGATCCTGACTTTGTTCATGATACACATGTAAGTGATATGATGAAAAAACTTCATGCAGATAAAAAAAGTGAAGCAAACCAATCTCCAATTCCATCAGCTGGTGCGGCTATAAGCCCTCATAGCAATTTAGCTAAAAATAAAAAGTAATCTTTAATTTCCATGAAGCATTAATTAATTTTAAAGGTAATTTTACCTTTGAAAAATCTAGATTTAAATTGACAAGATTAAAGTTGATCACCTAAAAATACAGTTAATCTAATTAAAGTAAGATACCTCAACTTTACTTCTTAAATTAATTAAAAATCCTTGTAAATAAATATCTTAATCTTCTTTTGCAGATTAAATATATCATTCCCATATGGATTAATTCTATTAATAATTTTGGATTCCTGAAAATAGTAATCAAAAAATCCTTGCAAAAAATAAATTCGCCATCATCATCTATAAAATTCTTAAAAATAGTTGGTATTTCGAAAGATAAGTCATCATAAACAACTTTAAAGGAATAGAAGTTTATTTTTTTTTTTTTTAGTTCTTCAAGTAAATGAAAGGCCTCCATATCAACTAATGATGCATTTGAATATTTTTTCTTTAATTCAATTTTTTCTTTTAAATTTTTAAATGTTAAAGTTGTTATCAGATCAAGCTCTGTAAGATTAAGTTCTTCAACCTTTTTTATAATATTATTTTTATTTTTAGTAATACATTTTAATTTATTTCCTTTTTCATCTACAATATTTTTTATTTTGATGATATCTCCAGATTTTACAGAGGAATCGATTGCTCCACAGTAGCCAATATTTACAACAGTATCAACCTCTGATAAGTTTAATTTTTTGAGATTTTCCAAAGCTTTTTTGCCGAAACCATAGATTTTATCGAAGTTTTTTGTTGGTGAAAAAATGTCGTATTCTCTTTTAAGCCCAAATATAACTAATAGCTTTTGTTGCTTAGATACCATAAATAGGCTTGATTGAATTCTTGGATATTTGATTTTTAATTTTAGATAAAGCTAGTAATGGAAAGTATTTAGCATATCCATGGTATTTAAGATAAAAAACTTTAGGAAATCCAACTGCTGTATGATATTCCTCCTCAAATTTATGGTTATTTTTAACCAGATAATTAACTCCTTTATAGAAATTTTCACATTCTATTTCTCCAGCAGCATGCAAAGCCATTAGTGCCCAAGAGGTCTGAGAGGGTGTGCTTTTTTTAGAAAAACTTTCATAATTTTTATAATAGGACTTTCCATCCTCTCCCCAGCCACCATCATCGCGTTGCATGTTTTTTAAATATTCAATAGCTCGAAAAAACACTTCCTTTTTGTTTTTAAAGTTAACTAAATTCAAGGCAGACAGTACTGACCAAGTTCCATATAAATAATTAGTACCCCACCTACCATACCAACTTCCGTCTTTTTCCTGTTCATTCAATAAATACTTAACCCCTTTTCTTATATATTCCTTTTCATTTGTATCTCCTAACTGAAAAAGAAAACTTAAGCATCTAGCTGATACGTCTGCGGTCGGAGGGTCTAATAAAGCACCATGGTCAGCAAACGGTATATAATTGAGATAGTTTCTAGTATTGTTAATATCGAATGCCCCCCAACCTCCGTTTTTTGACTGCATTCCTATTATCCATTTTTTGGTTCTAGCAATACATTCCTTAACATCTTTTCTATTTTTTTGTTTATTATATCTGTCAAGGAACATTCCAACTAATGCTGTATCGTCAACATCAGGATAATAAGCATTATTATATTGAAATGCCCAACCTGCTGGGTCAAGATTTCTTTCTTCTGTCCAATCTCCTTTAATTTTAATTTCCTTTTTTAAAAACCAATTTGCAATATCATCTGATGGAATATTATTTTCAAGATTAACCAACCCCATCCAGCCAGTATCCCATACTGGTGAAACACAGGGTTGGCAGTATGCAGTATCTTTTTGTTCGATTACTAAGTTATCAATTGATTTTTTAATAGTAAAAATTTGACTTTTATATTTGTTTTCATCAATTGTTTTAAGTGCAATCAACGCATTAACCATCGCCGGGAATATGCCCCCAAGACCATCTTCACCATTTAATCTAGGTAGTAACCAATTTATAATATCGTCTTTTGACTTCTGTTTAATACTTGTTGGTAAAAGTGGAAATAATAATCTAGAAATAGTTTCAAGAAATAAAAATAAAACTGATAAAAAACTCTGACTTAGTGATTTTTCTGACTTAGGCTTTACTATTGCATTTGTGAAAAGTTCATCTATATCAATGGCATTGGGGTTCGATGCAACAGGTTTTTCATGCATAATTATTAAAAGTGGTATCAACACTGTCCTTGACCAATAAGAGATCTTATAAATATGAAAAGGAAACCATTTTGGGAACTTTATTATTTCAATAGGCATGAAAGGGATCGATTTCCAAGGGATTTGATTAAAAAGTGCTAAAGAAATCTTAGTGAAAACATTTACAGAATTAGCTCCGCCTTTTTCAATGATACACTTTTTTGCCTTACTCAAAACTAAAGACTCTTCACTTAAACCAGATAGTTTTAAGGCATAATAGGCTTTAACTGATGCGCTTAAGTCAGTTTCACCATTATAAAAGAGCGGCCATCCGCCCTCTTTATTCTGTATACTAATAATATATTTAGTTATTTTTTTTTCTAGTTTGAGATCTATTTTCCCTAAGAAGTGCATCAATAAAATATACTCAGAAGGAATAGTAACATCAGCCTCTAATTCATAAACAAAGTAACCATCCTTTGCCTTAAAAGTATTCTGATTTTTAAGTAATTTTTTTATTTTAATTTTTTCTGAGTCTAAAAGAAATTTTAGTTTATCCATAATTTTTGCTAACTTATCTTAAAAATTCAACAGCTTTTTTTCCAGACATAATTGAGCCCTCAATAGTACATGGTAAGTTATTTTGTGTCCAATCACCTGAGATAATAAGATTTTTTGGTAAATTATCAATTTTTTTTATTTTTTCAAAATTTTCTGGTGATTGAATAAAGGTTGCTGTTTTTTCTTTTATTATTCTATAGTAAGGCATTTTAATTTTTTTGTTTATCAAAATACAAATTTCTTCCCAAATTTCTTCAGCAATAGATTCAGAGGAAACATTATCAAATAGATTTGCATTACTGACTGTTACTGATAGATAATTAGTTTTAATAAATAACCATTGTGATTTAGAATTAACCATCCCGATAATTTGATTATTAAAATAAGATCTTACCTTATTTGTAATCTTGAAGTGTATGTTAAGTATAGAATTAAATTTTTCAGGATAATTATTTTTAGGAAAAATTTTACTAAAACTATTTAGTGGAAGAGCACTAATTACAAAATCTTTTTCTTTGATGTCAATTTCTGAATCATTAAAATTTAATCTTGTAATATGATTATTTTTAATAACTACACTTTTCAATCTTTTTCTGAAACTTATGTTATTTAATTTTTTTATATATTCTATTGCAGGTTGAATAACGGTCTCATTCCAATTATTTAATGGTTGATAAATATAGCATTTATTTTTTCCAGCAAAAATAGTTTGCTTAAGCACATTTAATAAAATTTTTGCTTTTGCATCTGTTATTGATGTGTTCATAACTGCAAGAGTAAGAGGTTCCCAAAAAAATTTTTTCAACTTTAAAGAGTTTGTTAGACTTTCTACTGAGTCAGAATTACCTACGAAGAGTATTTTTAATATAGATAAATATTCGGATATATTGATGTCTGGAATTCTTTTATTTTTATTAAAGATTAAATCAAATAAGGACAAACCAATTTGCCAGCTTTTCTTATTTGATTTATCAAAGAAAAACAAATTTGGTTCAAAAGTTTTAATTTTATCTGTTGTTTGAATAAGTTTACACAAATCATAGAAATTTTTATTTGCTGAGAAAACAAGGTGATTTCCATTATCTATTTCAATTTTAAGATTATTATCAAAAAATGATCTACACCTCCCACCAGCAATATTAGTTGATTCAAAGAGTTCAACTTTTAGCCTTTTTTTTGTTGCCCAACAAGCTGCAGATAAACCGGATAAACCAGACCCAATTATGTATACTTTACTTTTTATGAATTCTCCTTATGAAAAAATTATAAAAAATTGAGACTTTGTCCCAAATTGACAATTTTATCTTTTTATTAATATCAATATGTTTCATAAACATTTTTTTGTGAATTTTTTTATAAAATAATTTCATGATTTCTGATGCTACTATCTTTTTTTTATCAAGACTTTTTGATTCGACTAATGACTTTTGAAAGTAAGTTTCAGCATCCTTTAATATATCTTGAAATATATTTTGCAAAAAAGGGTTATGTTTAATTTTCTTAATATCTTTTTTTATTGTGTATTTCTGGAGATATTTTATAGAAATATAACATCTACCTCTATCAATATCTTCACTAAAATCTCTAACTATATTTGTTAGTTGAAATGCTCTTCCTAAGAAACGAGCATAATTTTTAGCTGATTCCGACAAACCAAAAATTTTAATAGACAAATAACCTACCGCGACTGCAACTCTATCGCAGTAGAGGTTTAATTTCTTTTGGCTTGGAAAAACAATATTAGAATTTGAGTCCATTCTCATTCCTTCAATAATTGATAAAAAATCTTTTTTTTCAAGATTAAATTCTTTAATTGAAAAAAGAAGTTCTCTTTCAACTGAATTTTTAGTAATTTGCTTGAGAAATAGATTTTTAATACTCAACTCCCATTCTTTAAGAAGTTTTTCTCTTTTGCTCTTATTTTTAATCTCATCCGCAATATCATCAACTATCCTACAGAATGCATAAACTGCAAACATAGCTCTTACTTGCTTGCTTGGTAATATCTTCATTCCCCAATAAAAAGAACTACCAGATTGTTTTACAATTTTTTCAATTTCAAATTGATCACCTTGAGCCATTTTAGAAGATTGATCTATGCTCTTTCTAATGATATCTTAACTGGTGAGGCAATACCTAATGCATTAAGAACCGTACTAACTATATTATTTGAATCTATGCCGCATTCAATATTTTGTTCCTCTGGCTTTCCATGATTTATGAATTTATCTGGAAAGAAAATTGGTCTGAATTTCAAACCATTATCAAGAAGTCCTTGCTTTGCTAAAAAACTCATTACCTGGGCTGAAAAACCTCCAATTGAACCATCTTCTACAGTTACAAGGATTTCGTGATTTTTAGCCAATATCTTAAAAAGATTTTCATCAAGTGGTTTTACAAACCTCGAATCTACAACAGTTGTTGACAAGCCATATGAACCTAGCAACTCTGATGCTTCTAATGAATTCTGAACAGTTGTTCCAAGTGCAAGAATGCAAACTTTACTTCCTTCTTTAAGTACATTTGCTTTGCCAATATCCCAAATCATTGGCTTCTCTTTAAGTTTAATACCAATTCCTTCACCTCTGGGATATCTAAATGCTGATGGCTGATCATTAATTTCCATAGAAGTTGCCAAACAATCGCAAAGTTCATCTTCATTACTTGGAGCCATCAAAATAAAATTAGGTAAGGTAGATAGATATGTAATATCAAATGATCCAGCATGAGTAGCGCCATCAGCTCCAACTTGACCAGCCCTATCGATTGCGAATCGTACTGGTAACGATTGGATTGCAACATCATGCACAACCTGATCATAAGCCCTTTGGAGAAAGGTTGAATATATTGCTGCGTATGGTTTTAGTCCTCTAGCAGCCATACCAGCAGCAAATGTTACTGCATGCTGTTCGGCAATACCTACATCGAAAGTTCTTTGAGGAAATTCTTTCTGAAAAAGATCCAGACCAGTGCCAGAGGGCATAGCAGCAGTTACAGCAACAATATTTTTATCTTTTTTTGCATGTTTAATAAGTGCTTTTGCAAAAACTTTTGTGTAATTTGGCACTTTGGAAGATGACTTTACTTGTTCACCAGTTACAACATTGAATTTCCCCACCCCATGATATTTGTCTTCTGATTTTTCTGCAGGCTCATATCCGTAACCTTTTTTTGTTACTACGTGAAGAAAAACTGGTCCATCCCATTCAGAACTTTCTAGATTTCTAAGCACAGGTAACAGATGGTCTAAGTTATGGCCATCAATTGGACCAACATAAAAGAAGCCCAACTCTTCAAATAAAGTACCTCCAGTTACCATTCCTCTCATATATTCATCTGCCTTAGCTGCAATATTCTGAAAACTTTTAGGAAATTTTTTAGCCATATGTTTTGCTAGACTTCTTGCTGATTGAAAAGTTTTACCTGATAAGAGTCTTGAAAGATAAGCGCTCATTGCACCGACTGGGGGTGCAATTGACATATCATTATCATTTAATATAACGATTAACTTTGATTTCATTGAGCCGGCATTATTCATTGCTTCGTAGGCCATTCCTGCACTGATAGCACCATCACCAATTACACAAACCACATTATGATCTTCATTTTTTAAATCTCTTGCTACTGCCATCCCTAAGCCCGCAGATATTGAAGTAGAAGAATGTGCCGCACCAAAAGGGTCGAATTCACTTTCAGATCTTTTTGTGAATCCGTAGAGACCGCCTGGTTGCCTGATTGTTCTTATTTTGTCTCTTCTACCTGTCAATACTTTATGAGGATAGCATTGGTGCCCTACGTCCCAAATAAGCTTATCCTTTGGAGTGTTGAAAACGCTATGTAAAGCAATTGTTAGTTCGACCACTCCAAGCCCAGCACCTAGATGACCACCTGTAACCGAGACTGCGCTAACGACTTCATTTCTTAGTTCAACACATAACTTTTTAAGATCATCATCAGAGAACTTTTTAAGATCCTTTGGATATTTAACTTTATCTAATAATTCAGTAGTTGGTTTCATAACTATTTTATTTTAATGATAATACTTTTATTAATTTAACACTATTCCTTTTATAAAACAAACAATCAAATCAATACGTGATAATTTAATTTTTTTTAACAAAGGATCCTCTTTTTTTAACAAAAAACACAATTTTTTTGCAATATTTAAAATTATAAATGTTTCTCTTCTTAGGCGCCAGTCTTTAATTAAATTGAGTCCGATTTCAATATGACTTAGTAATTTTTCAGTTTCCGATATTAATTCATTTTTTAAAAAAATAAAATCAATCGGAGCGTTCTCTCCATTTAAAACCTTAACCTTTAGAGAGTATTTTTGAAAATAATTCGATGGGATGTAAACTCTATTATGATTTAAATAATCATCCTTACAATCTTGAATATGATTTATAATTTGTAATGCAGTACAAAGGTTGTCAGAACTTTTAAAAATTTTTTTTTCATTTTCCAATGACTGATTATTAATTTTGTATGTCAAATATATAAAAAAACGCCCAACTGGATTGGCAGAAAAATTACAATAAGAAACTAAATCATCCCAATTCTTGTACCTCTTTTTGGTAGCATCAAGGATGAATGCTTTCAAAAGTTCTCTGGAGTATTTTTTTGATTGGGGGAATTTCTCAGAAAGATGAATAATTTTATCTAAAAAATCTATCCCACTTTTTTTTGAATTTTTAATAGTTTCATCAAAAAAATTTAGAATTTTTAGTTTTTTAAAAGAAGTTAAATTCTTATTATCAGCAATATCATCAGAGATTCTTGCGAATGAGTAAAATATTCTTATTATATCCCTTATATCTTTTTTAATAATTGCAGAAGCTACGGGAAAATTTTCATCCTTGAAATTTTTGCCAGATAGATAGCTAAATATTTCATTGTGAGTAACTTTTTTAATAACTCCTCCCTTTCCATTTATTACCTTTTTTTGAATAATAGTTCATGGCAGAAGAGCAAGTCATAATGATGTATAAGGATGAAAAAAATGGAATGCAAATCAGATACTTTTTACTTACTTTATAGAATTTCATAACTGGAAAAAATACAAGTGTAATTAGGAATATTGTTGTAAGATTAATTACCATTAACTCTTTTTCTAAAGCAAAAATTGAAATTGCCAAGAAAATATATGGAGTTAAATAAATTAAAAACATTCCTAAACAAGAAACTATTAAGATTACAATAGAAAAATTCAGTTGTTCAAATGCGGTTCTAGAAACCATTTTCCAGATCTCGTTCAAACTTTGATATGTTCTCTTGCTTTTCACTAAATTTGTAAGACCTAACCAAATTTTACCTCTATTTTTTATGATTTTAGCAATATTACAATCATCAATAACTTTATCTTTAATACTTTCATACCAGTTTTTCTGTTTAAAAATTTGAGATTTACATAAAATGAATCCC
>Ga0315330_10003587_pt1 | contig 10668 bp, 8 predicted proteins | sample M140m34915metaG_FD_203453 | JGI IMG/M metagenome (GOLD analysis project Ga0315330, IMG submission 203453) | Ammonia-oxidizing marine archaeal communities from Monterey Bay, California, United States - M1 40m 34915 | ecosystem: Environmental > Aquatic > Marine > Intertidal zone | place: USA... | reverse complement strand
AACACATCCTTCAGGTGCATGAGTACGGAGCCATTTGTTCAAAGCTGCACTAGCTGAGTTTGAATTATGAGATTGTTCATTACAGTATCTAGGGAATGCAAATTGATTGGTGGGATTAGATTGTTTGATGCGTCTTGCAGACCATAAGGATGCACCAACTAAGGGTATCTTTCTCTCACTTCCACTTGTCTTCAATCTACGCCATGGGTGAGGGATCAAATTGAGGTGAAGGGTGTCTGTATCAAGAATAATATCAGACTTTAATAATCCTACAGCTTCACCTAATCGCATTCCAGTATCGCTGAGTAGAGCGATTAACCATCTTAGATCATCATCCATTTCTTTACAGGTTTTCTGGATATCTTTGATTACTTCTACTGGTATGGGTTTACGGGTTGTCTCTTTTAATCCATCAGGAATAAAGGTGCCTAGAAAGCCATTATTACCCTCTAACCCGTTTTCTTTAATTGCTAGGTTAATAATCGATCGAATACTGGAGAATACTCTTTTGACAGTACTCTTACCCATACCTTTATTAATCAACCAATCACGGAACTGAGCTGCCTCAGATGAGGAATAAGCAGTAACTGACTTATTACCTAATACCTGTATGACATATTCTGTATTACGATTAGCAGTTCTAATAAATGTCTTATCTTTATCGATACCTTTGAGCTTCAAATACAGCTCGAGAGCATCCGTAAGCATATAGTCATTATTAGAAGGATTGGATCCAGTTCGAAGCAGATTGATGGCTGGTATATCAAGCTTCTGAAGTCTTAAACCCAACCAATAATCATCTAATTTCTGTGTAATGGATCTGGCACATCGATTAGCTTTAGAAGGATTTCGTGTTCTCAAACTAAGTTTGATCTTATTCGACCTGTATTGATCACTTAAATCAGTCGGAACTCTTCTGATAAAGTAATAGATACCATTCGAACAAGTCACATATTTATCTGAATTATTGTACCCCAATTTGTACCCCACCAAAATCTATGCAGACAATAATTGCATATATTTCAATGAGTTAAGTACTATTAGTACTAGTTAATGGTGCGGACGGCGGGACTCGAACCCGCAACCTCTAAGAGGGACAGATTTTCTTCCCAACTACAGTTTTCACTGCCGCCATTTGGCGTTTGTGGGCTGGACTTTCTCTTCAACGTAGTCGACTAATGACCTTAGTTGCTGCCCGTCAAGTCTCTACACCTTCCTTAGTCTGAAAAACAAAGGCTTGGCACGGGATTGCCATTCTACAGGTTTCCCCGTTTTTGAGCAGTTCTACTCCCGAATTTTCACACGGGGCACTCAAATTGTTATTTTAAGTCTGTTGTGTATACCAATTCCACCACGTCCGCTACTTCTGTCCTATAAAGCGTATTTCTTTGGCTTTTGCAATCTCTCAGTCATCTATTTTATGAAAAAATAAATTTCCCAAAAATATTTTTTGATATGTTACCCAGCTAGAGGAAATATTTTTTAGCCATAAACGGGATGACACCAACTCATATACTCCTTTTTACGGCCTTCTGACGTAGCAAAAAATATATCTTGGAGTTCTTTTGTGGTTTTTCCAATTTGGCCCGTGCCTATATTTATTCGATCGATCGACAGGATGGGCGTTATTTCCCAAGCAGTCCCGCAGAAGAATGCTTCGTCGGCAGCTACTAACTCTGACCGGTCGATGTCTCTTTCTATGGGTTTTATTCCATATATATCTTCTATTAATTTAAGAACGCTATCTCGAGTTACACTTTCAAGTATATCATTAGAGATAGATGGGGTCATTGGAATCCCATCACGTATAATGAATAGGCACATTCCTGGCCCCTCTGATACTTTGCCTCGCGAGTTTAGGAAAATGGCAGTATCATAACCATCAGCCTCCGCCTGAACGGTTGCTAACCGACCATTATTGTAGTTGGCATTGCACTTTACCCTCATGGGCATCGCGTTGTCGGGAACGCGCATCCAGGAACTGACTTGCGCAGTTACGCCTCCGAGCACGCGGTCACTCCGCGGACGCTCTTGCGCAGTGATTGAGAGCCCAATTGGACCACATACACCTGGTCCTCCCATACCGGATACATAAGATGTGGTCATAATATGAAGGTTTTCACCCTTGAATTTATTAGCCTGGATGAGCTCAATAGTTTTTTGAGTCACTGTTTCTGCTTCGTAAATGTCGCTGAAGCGCATAAAACGTTGGGAGAATTCAAATCTTTGCATATGCTCTTCCATACGAAACAGATACATCTGTTCTTCTTCAGAATTCCAATAACCGCGTAAGCCTTCAAATACGGCGGTTCCAAATTTAAATGCGGCGGATGCGACATGTACCTTTGCGTTTTCCCATTCAATGATTTCACCATCGATGGAGGCATATTTAGGCAGGCTCATAAAATTTTCCTTCAGTTCTAATAAGATATTAATGTTATTCTGTATTCAACAGTTGCGTCTGTGTCATCAAAGTGAGATAAACCCTGCGCTTCACGTGACGAAGAACGGTAATATATCTAGTCTTCCGTATAAGGCAAAAAAACAAAAAAGTTTAGCCTTCTATGAAAATAAAATTAGGTTATTTGAAATATGGCTCAAGATCCAGAATACTTTTTTCTTCAAACAAAACTCAGTGGAGAGTGGGATACACTCAAAGAATCACAATCAATAACTGATTTGACGCAAAATATTTCAGAAAACCTTAATGATTTAACAGAAACGAAAATTCGGATTGTGGGTGCGATTTGGAACGGAGACAAAAATGAGTGGGATTACGAGCAACTATTTTACTCAGAATCATCATCTGAAATCGCTTGGCTTAATCGAACTCCGCAAATGAAATCGAGTGATACTGGTTCCGCCGAACAAACAATGCACGAACAGAATATCAATGTCGATTCTAATAAAGTTCAAGGTGAAAACCAGTCACCCGTATCAACGTATGCTTATATGGTACTTATTGTTGCGGCAATAATAGGTGCTATTGGTTTTGGTATTCGTGGGGGGTTTGGTATTTTCTTGACCCCAATAAGCACAGAATTTGGTTTTGGCCGAGAGGTTTTCTCGCTATCTATCGCTCTCCAGAATCTAATTTGGGGTGTAAGCCAACCTTTTATGGGCGCCTTTGCAGATCGGTTTGGCGCTTTCAAAGCTATTTTAGTTGGGTCACTTTTTTATTGTTTGGGGATGATATTGATGTCATTTTCCACAAGCGCTGGCATGTTTCATCTAAGTCTAGGTTTGCTGGCAGGAATTGGGCTAGCGGGGACGGCTACAGGTATAATTATGCCTGCTGTCGCAAGAGTATTTCCAGCTGAAAAAAGATCATGGGTATTTGGTGTAATAGGCGCTGCAAGTTCATTGGGGAGTTTCGCAATCTTGCCGATGGGACAGTACTTTATTGAGAGCATTGGTTGGAGCAATACATCCACTTTAATTGCCATTGTGGTGATTTTAATGATACCTTTAGCATTGGTTTTTCGCAGAGCGGAGCAAGAAAATGCTGCCGTAGCCGAGGCCAAAGTTCCCCTCAAAGACGCTCTACGAGAAGCATTTCGACATCCAGGTTTTTGGTTCCTTTGTGCTGGTTTTTTTGTTTGTGGTTTTCACGTCGTTTATATAGCAACTCATTTACCAAGTTATGTTGTGGATCTTGGATTTTCCGCTAGCACGGGGGCTTGGGCGTTGGGAATAATTGGTTTGGCTAACGTTGTCGGTGGATATCTTGCCGGGGTATTGGGTGGTAAATACTCAAAAAAGTATCTCTTGAGTTTTCTGTATTTCGGTCGGTCGGTCGTAATGGCTGGGTTTGTTCTTCTGCCTCCTAGCGAAATTCTAATATTTATCTTTGCTGTTGTAATGGGCCTTTTCTGGTTGAGTACTGTTCCATTGACAACGGGTTTAGTCGCGGACCTTTATGGGTTACAGCACATGAGCACCTTATTTGGATTGGTATTTCTATCGCATCAACTTGGCGCTTTTCTTGGTGGTTGGTTAGGGGGATATTTTTATGACGCGACTGGATCCTACAATATAGTCTGGTGGATATCTGTTGCTCTTGGGATCGCGTCGGCTTTAGCCCATTGGCCCATCCGCCCAATGGATAAAAATAAGGTAGCGTTGGCTACCTAATCGAAGGTTTTGGTTAGTTAAGAGACTGTAAGTTGCTCGAACCGGTTCAAATAGTTTTTCTTAGCATCTTCTGGTGACAATGGATTGAGGTGTATCTTCTCACCTTTGCTAGACTTTCCAAATATTTTTTGCGCTTCCATTATAGAGAACCCAGCTAGTTGGGTCGCCTCAATAAAAGCTGCAAGACGGTCTGCGCGCTTTATCATCCGTTTTACCTGTTCTGGCAATATAGCAGGAAGTCCAAAGCGAATATGAATGGCTGATTCGAGATTTGCTTCAACATCTTTATAATTAATTCCAATTGCAGCCTTAAATGGACTGATCATATCACCAATCACATATTCTGGCGCGTCATGGAGGAGTGCAGCAAGACGCCATTTTGTTGGTGTATTTTCCTTTAATTCAATGATTAATCGTTCAACCAAAAGCGAATGCTCCGCTACCGAGTAAGACTGAGCGCCTTGTGTTTGTCCGTTCCATCGCGCCACTCTTGAAAGGCCATGGGCAATATCCTCAATTTCAATGTCTAGCGGGGACGGGTTTAATAAATCGAGTCTTCGACCGCTCAGCATCCTTTGCCAGGCTCTAGGTGGTTTGGTATTGGATGATTTTACTATTTTTGTCATGGTTTTCGCAGCCAAAAATTTCGTATTAAGTAACTTACGGCAAGTAATCCTATTAAAGGTAAGCCGAGGATTAATAAAAGATTATTAAAAACAGAGATACTGCGTTGTTGGAACTTCTCCAAACTCATAATCGTCAGACATCGTTCTCGCGCTTCTATTTTCACATAATGAATCTTGCAATGAGTTGCTCTTTTTTTATAAATAGAGGTGATATTGTTTTGCGCGTTCTCCCAAGAAGAAATTACAAAAATTGATGTGCTAATAACCCAAAAACTAGATAATAGCAGGTATATCAAAAAGGGAACTGTCTTGATGAGCCGCAAAAAAATACCGTCCATGCAAATAAAATAACTGATTAATATATGATAGTATGGATTGTCTTCATAGATTATAACTAATTTTATAAATATTAAGACGATCTATCGGATCGTCTGTTTCTTTGCCAGATGAAATTGAAATAATGACGTTTACTTCAAATCCAATAAATAACCAATCTCAACCGTTGGAGACAGAAACGGATTTTAAGGTGATTGGCTTGATTGGTGTAGCGCATTTTTTTAGTCATCTTTATATCTATTTATTACCGCCACTTTTCCCATTTTTGAAGACTATTTTTGACGTTTCTTATACTGAATTGGGTTTCTTGTTAGCAGTTTTTAGCGGAACTACTGGTCTTACTCAAATACCATTTGGATTTTTAGTTGATAAGTTTGGAGCTAAATTTATTTTAATATCTGGATTAGCTATTGAGGGAATTGCGTTTACCTTGATGGGGATTGCCCCTGGTTACACTATGGTTTTGGTGCTCATGATTGTTGCGGGTGCAGCAAATGGTGTTTATCACCCGGCAGATTATGCGATCCTATCTGCTTCTGTATCTAAAGATAGGATGGGTAGAGCGTTTAGCCTTCATACATTTGCTGGGTATGCTGGGTTTGCTGTTGCAGGGCCAATTATTATTTTTCTTAATATGTATTTCGGTTGGAGATTAGGGTTAGCATTTTGTGGTCTAGCTGGTTTAGGAACAGCGATATTACTGATGTTTTATTCCCGTCACCTCAGACATAATTCCAAAAGTGTAAGTACTCATGCTGCACCTGCTGAGGGAGATAAAATACCGGAGAAGCATGGATTGAAGCTTCTTTTTTCATTTCCAATCCTCATGTGCCTAGGTTTTTTCGCTCTCTTATCACTTGGGTCAACAGGCATTGCGAGTTTCCTTATCGTGGCTTTGGGACAACAACATGGAACTGACGTAGAGATAGCTACTTTGATTTTGTCAACATATCTTGTTGCAAGTGCGGTGGGGGTCCTGATTGGTGGTTTTGTAGCTGATCGAACTCAAAAACATAACTTAGTAGCGGCAGTTTGCTTTCTGTCCACTGCGATAATTATAGCATCCATCGGAGCCTTTTCTGTCAATGTATTCTTTATATTTGTTCTCATGGGGCTAATGGGCGTGATGCATGGTGCCATAATGCCATCGAGGGATATGATAGTTCGATCTGTTACACCAGATGGAGCATTTGGAAAAGTTTTTGGATTTGTTACATCAGGCTTTAGTATTGGTGGCATTATAGCCCCACCATTTTTTGGATGGATACTAGATCAATCGGAGCCGTCCTACCTTTTCTTTGGAATTGCAGCGATAATGCTGTGTTCAATGACTACGGTGTTCACCTCGCCGCGCCGCCGCGCCAACTAGTGCTTCGGCGGGTCATACCCAATTGTCTTTCTCGCATCCAAACATACAGACCGCTGGCTATAATTATAATGGTTCCTAATAATGTCCAACTATCTGGAAAGTTATTAAAAACTAAAAGGCCATAAATGGTCGCCCAAAGTATCTGAACGTATTGAAACGGAGCCAAAAGAGACGCGGCAGCTCTGTTATACGCTTTTATCACGATATAGTGGGAGCCGCCTCCAATCGCGCCTATAACGAGTAACAGAAGCCACTGGAAGGGAGTAGGGGTTTCCCAATAAAGCCAAACTACTGATGAAGAGCCAATCGTTCCCACCAATGCGGTATAGAACCACATTGATGTCGCTGTTTCAGTGAAACTTAGGGTTCTTGTAATGATTGTAAAAAGAGCAAAGAAAAATGCACATCCAATTATGAGCAAGTAAGCCCAATGGATTTCTTGGAATCCAGGTCTAAGAACTATTAAAATTCCGATGAATCCTACTAGAACAGCCGACCAACGTCGGATGCCCACTTTTTCCCCTAACAAGGGTATAGATAGCGCCACTACAAAAAACGGAGAAATAAACATTATTGAATTTGCTTCGGCTAAACCAATATAACCGATTGCCGTGAAAAAAAGACATGTGCAGGTAAGTAAAAGCAATCCCCGGCCAATTATCAGTTTTGGATTGTTTACTTTGAGTAAAGGAATAATTTTTCTTCCAGGGAATAGAACAAACATCAATAATAGATGCATTATAAATCTACCCCAAACCACCATGGCTACGGGAAGATCTTCTCTTACTACTTTTACCACAGTATCAGAAGTGACAAAAAGAAAACCAGCCAGTACGGCCAAACCAATTCCGGTTAGAACCTGATTTTCTTTATCATTAAAGAGACCTATGAAATGGGTTAACGTCCTTCGTTGGCTCAATTCTATCTCCAATACTTTTACACGAAGTGTATCGCACAAAGAGAATCGATAACCTCATTGTTATTTTTACTGATCAGTTATCACTTTTAGGAATACCTGGTTATCTAATTAAGTATTGAGGCATTTCGACGAATACCCACTGATATGAATATTGGATCTAGGGCCGGGCGCGCTCGCCCTTGCAATATTGTCTTTTCTTTTTGAGTCGTTTGCAGAATTTATTAGCAGCTTTTTTTGTCTTAAAGCCAACTCCCATCAACCTAATGAAAGTGCCTTTACCCTTGCTTGCATCAAACTCTGTTGTCGCAAACGTGAGGTCTTTGAGTTCTTTTCTGAACTTTCTCTTAAGTACTTTCCAACCTCTTTTGGCTCCTTTTACAGTTCTGTATGACGCTAGATGGACGCCATATTTGCCATTACTAATTGTTTTATCGGAACTAACTTTTTTAGCTTCTTTTGATAATGGTTTGGAAACGGATAATGCCTCAAAACGTTTTATCATTGCCTCCAATTTAACTATCAAAGCATCGACTTCAGGATTACCGGAGCTGGGAATTCCTGTTTTAGAATATTTAACTGACGGTATTTTTATCTTCTTTGGTAAGCTCGTTCTTTCTCTGGTCGAGCGGTCTACTTTTGCTGATATATTTTTTGTTCTGTCATTTCCTAGGTTTACCGAGACTAGCTGTTTCTGAGATTTTGTGTTGGCAAATTCTCTTACTCTAAGGACATAATTTTGTGCGGATGGTGAATAGTATAAGTCTTCTTTGTGGTCCTTGCGCTTGCAGGAAATGTGGAAAGTTGTGAAATCCCCCGCAGTGACAGTTATATCTTTTTGACCCAAAACTTCACAGATTTGCTCGTGGCGCCAACCCGTTGGAACATTTTCGCTGTTGCCTCGTATGCCAAACGCAACTTTGTTGCCTTTAGCAAGGGGAAATATTGTACTGGGATTTCCAATAATAGTCTGCCTGCCCCGTCCAAGTTCAGGATGTGATGACCAGGACATAGGAGGGGTTATCAAATCACTGGTTGTTGTCCAGATCATACCTTGATCATTTGTCCAAGTGACCCTGTCCTCATTTGCACTGACTACTTGTTCCTGAACTAACGTTCCGCCCGATGAATAAACAAAAGTATCACCAACAGCATAAACGGGAAGCGGAGCTGGCGACAATTTCACTAATGGTTCGCTTTGAATGCCTATTTGTTCGCCTATACCGGAAAGACTTAAATTACCAAGCTTTTCGCCAAAGCCTGAAATTGTTGTTGATGCAATTTTTGATAAATCGAAATCGTCGCGAGAGCAACCTGATAAGCTTAAAACCATAACTAACAAAACTGCAGAAATTTTAAGAGATTTCATTGTTCGAATTCAAGCTCCACTGACTACGCGAAAGACAAAAAACTCAGGGTTCTAAGATCGGACATAGAGACAATTTTGTCAATTGCGATACATTAAGAGATTTTTACTTTACGATTAGCCAGTTAAGGCGCCGTTTTTTGCGGTTTTAATGTGTGTCTTCGCAACGATCTAATTCACAAAAGAAATTTTCTAATGTATTCTGCATCCGATTCGAAGTTAATTTTGGAGAATACCATGGCATTGCTGGAAACCTATTCAGACCCAACAGTCAGAGATTCTGTTTCTGAAGAAGAATGGAAAGTTAGAGTGGATTTGGCAGCTTGTTACCGATTAGTGGCGTATTATGGATGGACCGACCTGATTTTTACCCATATTTCGGCTCGGGTTCCTGGTAGTGACAACCATTTTCTTCTCAATCCGTACGGACTTATGTTCGAGGAGATTACAGCTTCCAGTCTAGTGAAACTGGATACAGATGGGGAGATCGTTATGGAAACAGATTATGAGGTTAATGCGGCTGGGTTTACTATCCATAGCGCGGTTCATCAGGCGAGGCATGATTTAGCATGTGTCATGCATACTCATACAGTTGCGGGTATGGCTGTTTCAGCACAGAAAGCTGGCCTTTTACCGCTGGCACAGACATCTTTAGAGTTTTACGATAATTTGGCATACCATGACTACGAGGGGATTGCACTTGACCTTGATGAAAGGGAGAGGTTGGTCGCCGACCTTGGGGATAAAATGGCAATGATGCTTCGTAATCACGGTTTATTAACTTGTGGAAAAAGCGTAGCTCAGGCTTTCACAAAGATGCATTCCCTTGAAAAATCATGTCAGCTTCAAGTTGCTGCGCAGGCTGGTGGGGAGCTAATTCTGCCAAGTAAAGAGGTGTGCGAACACACAGCAAAACAGTTTAGACAGTCTGAAAATACAGAGGCGGAAGGTCATTTGGATAAGCTGGCTTGGACAGCACTTTTAAGGAAATTAGATCGTATAAACCCAGGGTATGATTCGTAGAAAAAAGAGAAGAAAAATCATATTCTTTTCTTCTCTTTAACAACAGATTAATATGATTTTGGAAGCCCTAGAACTCTTTCCGCTAGGAAACTCAAGACAAGTTGAGGGCTTATCGGAGCGATTCTAGTAACCATTACCTCCCGCATGTAACGTTCTACCTGGTACTCTTTGGCATACCCTAAACCACCATGTGTCATAACAGCAGTTTGACAAGCTTCAAAACCTGCCTCTCCAGCTAAATATTTGGCGGCATTTGCCTCCGCCCCGCAGGGTTTTCCTTCATCAAAAAGCGCAGCTGCTTTCATTGTCATTAGGTTTGCTGCCTCCAATTCAGCCCAGCATTTAGCTAAAGGATGTTGTATGGCTTGATTTTGTCCAATTTGCCTCCCAAACACTATTCTGTCTTTTGCATACTGTGTCGCCCGCGCCAGAGCAGCCCTGCCAATTCCAATAGCTTCCGCCGCAATCAGTATTCGTTCGGGATTCATCCCCTCTAAGATATATCTAAAGCCCATACCTTCTTCACCAATACGATCTTCGATTGGCACCTTAAGGCCGTCAATAAATAACATGTTGCTATCAACTGCTTTACGGCCCATTTTATCAATCTCACGAACTTCTATTCGATCGCGGTCAAGGTCAGTATAGAATAATGTTAAACCCTCTGTCGGCTTTCTTACATCCTCTATGTCGGTAGTCCGGGTTAAAAGAAGCACTTTATCTGCAACTTGTGCCGTCGAGATCCAGATCTTTGATCCATTGACTACATAGCCATTGCCGTCTGGTGTGGCTTTGGTCTTCAATTTTGTTGTATCTAAACCAGTATTTGGTTCTGTCACGGCAAAGCAGGCCTTTTCTTTGCCCTTTATAAGCGGAGGTAGAAACCTTTGTCTTTGCT
>Ga0315330_10003586_pt1 | contig 10669 bp, 5 predicted proteins | sample M140m34915metaG_FD_203453 | JGI IMG/M metagenome (GOLD analysis project Ga0315330, IMG submission 203453) | Ammonia-oxidizing marine archaeal communities from Monterey Bay, California, United States - M1 40m 34915 | ecosystem: Environmental > Aquatic > Marine > Intertidal zone | place: USA... | reverse complement strand
ACTCACTTCGTTTGATTGCAGCGGGTACAGACACGCCGAACATTGCAGAAACACCAACCCAATCGAACTGGACTTACGGTTATGGTCCGTTCGACGAAACCAAAAACTCGGTAAGCCAATTCACCCCCTTGCCCCATTTTACTGGAACGGCCTGGCAAGGTGGAGATAACTTTCCTGACTCGGCTCTAGGCTGGGTGCAGCTAACGTCCACTGGTGGTCACCCCGGCAATGACCGCCAACATGCCTCGGTTCGACGCTGGACAGCCGACCGAGACATGAGAATCCGCATCCAAAGCAAAATCGAACACGAACCCGAACAGGGCGATGGCATACGCGCCTTTGTCATAAGTTCCGGCGGCCGACTCCACCACAGTGTCACCTTGCACCACAACACTCGACAGCTCGATGTAGAAACACTTGATGTTAAGAGAGGAAACACCGTCGACTTCATTGTCGACATCGGAGACGGGCTGAACAATGATCAATATTTGTGGACAACCGTGATCCAACAAATCGCATCCGTCGGTAAGGAAACCACTTGGAATTCGGAATTGGATTTCCCCGCTCCGATCATTGCCAGACTTGATGGATGGGAACAATTGGCTCAGGTCTTGCTCTGCTCCAATGAGTTCATGTTCATCGACTAGGAGCCAGTTTTGAACGAAAACCATAGCAAATGCGTGAAGAAGCGGTCCCACAAGAATTCGCCCACGGAGTGCAACGATGGCATTTGAAGACTTCAAACCTCCCCAAACACGGCGTAATCTCCTGAAGAGATCAGCACTCGGACTAGGATCGCTGGGCTTGATCGGGCTGCTGCAAGATGACGAACAACTGAGTGGAGCCGACTCGGGATCGGGTTCCCCAACCTCGTTAAAAGTGAAGCCACCGCACTTTCCCGGGCGTGCCAAACGCGTGATTCATTTTTTTCTCAACGGGGGTCCATCCCATGTGGATACGTTTGACCCCAAGCCCGCGTTGTTGAAATACGCCGGCAAACCCTTACCCCAGACCCTGCGAACTGAACGCAAGACGGGTGCTGCTTTTCCTTCTCCGTTTGAATTCAAACGTTATGGTGAGTCCGGGATTGAAGTAAGCGAATTATTTTCACGGACCGCCGCGCATATCGACGACATTGCGGTGATTCGGTCCATGCATGCTCAAGTTCCCAATCATGAACCATCGCTGATGCTGATGAATTGCGGTGACTCAGTACAGTCTCGCCCTAGCCTTGGATCATGGTTGATGTACGGCCTTGGAACTGAAAACCAGAACCTGCCTGGTTTCGTTGCAATGTGTCCGGGTGGCTTGCCAATCAAGGACAACGAAAACTGGCAATCAGCTTTCCTGCCAGGCACATTCCAAGGCACCTACATCGACTCCAAGCACACGGAATTCAAACGCCTGATCGAAAATATAGAACATCCACAAATTAAGACCGAACATCAAAGAAACCAACTTGATCTGTTAGAAAAATGGAACAAGCACCACCAACGAAGCCGGTTGGATGAACGTCTCGATTCCCGCATTGCATCTTATGAACTCGCCTTCCGCATGCAACAAGATGCCAGAGACGCGTTTGACATCGCAGATGAACCAAAATACATCCAAGACATGTATGGAAATGGTGTACATGGTCGCCAAACACTCATCGCACGGCGACTCGTTGAACGTGGTGTGCGTTATGTTCAACTGTGGCACGGCGCGGGGCAACCGTGGGACAACCATGAGAAAATCGAAGATAATCATCGGCGACTCGCGAATGAAATTGATCAGCCAATCGCCGCCCTGCTAACAGACTTGAAACAGCGGGGGATGCTTGATGAAACTCTGATTCTTTGGGGTGGCGAATTTGGCCGCACTCCGAGTGTTGAGCTGGAGGGTGGCGGAAAGTCAAAACTGGGGCGTGACCACAATCACTATGGCTTCACCGTCTGGATGGCTGGTGGTGGCATTAAAGGCGGAACAGTGCATGGCGCAACCGACGAATTTGGCTTTCGTGCCGAGCGAGACCGAACCAGCGTGCATGACCTCCATGCCACCATGCTGCATACGCTCGGGCTTGACCATGAAAAGCTGACTTATCGGTACGGGGGACGCGACTTTCGCCTCACCGATGTGCATGGCCGCGTGCTGACCGAAATCCTCGCCTGAACAGGTTCTCAATCGATAGACAGGCCCTCAGTTGATAGGCCAAAAGTGTCTCAACAGGTACTGGGTTTCTCGACAACATTATAAGTTTTGGCGGCCAGCACGCTGCCACCATTCGCTCACTGCAGTTGCTTGTGCTGCGATTCATCAACGGCGTGACACCCCGAGTTGTGCAACTGCCCCCCCCTCTGCCGAGACATGATCTGGCACCGCTGGAGCGTCCCGTCATCCCCACCTGAACTTTAAGGCGAAACTCGTGTTTTCGGACACGATTATCTTTCACGCCTGCCGTTTAAGAATCTGGCTGCTATGCTGATGTGGTTGTAAGTGCTACTCTCGAACGCTCTGCTGCCACCTGCCCCGACCACGGAATTTATCTGAGTCATGAATTTCTTCATCGACCGACCCGTTTTCGCTTCTGCGATCGCGTTGATCATGATCATGGCGGGGGCGATCAGTATGATGGTCTTGCCAATCGCCCAGTTCCCGCCGTTGGTACCACCACAGGTTCAGGTTTCAACCCAATATCTGGGTGCTGGATCAGATGTTGTATCAAAAACGGTCACAACACCGCTTGAGGAGCAACTCAACGGTTCAGCTGGCATGATTTACATGTCATCCAACAGCACCAACAACGGCGAGTCGATCATCACCGTCACGTTTGACGTTGGATTTGATCAGGATATCGGGCAGATGGAACTGCTGACGAGCAGCAATGAGGCTTTGTCGCAGTTGCCGTCGGAAGTGCAGCAGGTCGGACTGACCATCGAGAAACACTCAACCAACATGCTGCTGGCCGTCAGCCTGTTGTCTCCCAACGGAACCCATGACGCGACGTTTTTACAAAACTACGCTGACATTCACATAACCGATGCTTTATCCCGCATTCCTGGTATCGCATCGGTGACCAACTTTGGTCTCAGCAAGTATGCGATGCGAATCTGGTTGGATCCGGCAAAGCTAAATAACCTCGGCATGACCGCCTTGGACGTGCAGCAGGCAATTAAGGAACAGAACCAGCAGGTAGCTGCAGGAAAGATTGGGCAGGCTCCTGCCCCCGAGGGACAGGCAATCGAGTTCCAGCTCAGCACCCTAGGGCGTCTGGAGCAAGTGTCCCAATTTGAAAACATCATTGTCCGAGCAACTCCGGGCGGTTCAGTGGTCCGCGTCAAAGACATTGCTCGTGTCGAACTGGGCAGCGAAGAGTACGACTGGGGCACCCAGTTAAATCGAAAGCCGACTGCCACGATCATCGTCTTCCAATTGGCAGATGCCAATGGTTTGCAGATCAAGAAAGAGCTGGAAAAAACGATGGATGGCCTCGCGGAGCATTTCCCTGAGGACATGAAATGGGTAGTCAAATACGACACCACCGAATTCATCACTGACTCAGTGCATGAGGTATTGGTGACTTTGCTACAGGCGATCGGGTTGGTAATTCTTGTCGTCTTTATCTTTCTTCAAAATGTCCGCGCGACATTGATTCCGACAATCGCGGTACCGGTAGCCTTGATCGGTACATTTGCCTTCATGTTGATTTTTGGTTTTTCGATCAACACATTGAGCTTGCTTGGCATGGTGCTAGCAGTCGCTCTGGTGGTCGATGATGCAATTGTGGTGGTCGAGAATGTGATGCGTCGTCTCGATGAGGGCGGCAAAGACATGCACCAAGTCACGAAAGAGGCCCTAGCTGAGGTACGGGGGCCGATCATTGCAACCACGTTGGTGCTGATGGCTGTGTTTGTACCGGTATCGTTTATCCCGGGCATGACCGGTCAGCTATACAACCAGTTTTCCCTGACCATCGCCATGGCAGTTGGGCTCTCAGGCATTAATTCTTTAACACTCAGCCCAGCGTTGTGTGCGGTATTATTGAAACCGGGCAGTGGCAAAAAGAACTTCCTGTTCCGAGCTTTCAATGCCGGGTTCAACCGACTTTCAACTGGCTATGCACAAGCCGTGCGATGGATGTCAAAACTTTGGTACCTGACAATGGCAGCGTTTGCCGGTTTGTGTGCATTGATGGTGTACCTGTTCGCTGTGACCCCAACCGGCTTCGTTCCCGAAGAGGACCAGGGCTATGTGATGGCCATCGCGAACCTGCCTAACGGTGCAACGATCGCGAGAACTCGTGAAATCATGGACCAAGTCAGTGACATGGCTTTGGCCACCGATGGCGTAGCAGATGTAGTGGAGGTCTCCGGATACAACATCATCGACTCAGTCAAACAACCCTACGCGGGATTTGCATTCGTCGTTTTAAAGCCTTGGGGTGAACGCACAACACCACAGACCCAACTTAAGGCGATCATCAAATCGCTGGATGAAAAGATGGCAGCCATCCCCGGAGCACAGGTAAAAATTGCCAACGCTCCAGCGATCCCGGGTCTTGGATCCACTGGCGGCTTCACATTCGAAATCCAGGACCTGAACGATCGTGGCGTCACTGCACTAAGCGAAGCCAGCAACAGTTTCATCAAGGCTGCCCGAGAACGTCCAGAACTGGCGGGTGTCTACACTACCTTTGATGATGCTGTGCCGCAGCGATACCTTGATGTTGATCGCACGAAAGCAAAAATCCACAGTGTCTCAATATCCGAATTGTTCGCCACACTCCAAATCAACCTCGGTTCGCTCTACGTGAACGAATTTAACAAATACGGCAAGGTCTACCGTGTCTACCTTCAAGCAGAAGAAGAAGCACGCTCAGAGGTCGATGACATTGGGCGTTTGAAAGTGCGGAATACCGAGGGAGACATGATCGACCTGAACGCCTTTGTTAAGGTCGAACCACTGGTGGGTCCCTACAACATTCCGCATTACGATCAATACAAATCTGTCGCAGTCAACGGTGGCAACGCGCCGGGTTACAGCTCAGGCCAGGCGATCACTGCAATGGAAGACCTGGCAAATAATCAGTTGTCCGATGGCTTCGGGTTCCAATGGACGGGAATCACGTATCAACAATTGAAAGCTGGCAATCTTGCTTCAACCATTTTCGCCCTGTCGCTGGTGTTTGTATTCCTCGTCTTGGCCGCTCAGTACGAAAGCTGGACAATGCCAATGATGGTACTCATGGGAGTTCCACTTGGATTGCTTGGAGCAGCGGGAGCGTTAGCTGCCCGAGGTCTTGACTTGGATGTTTACGGCCAGATTGGCTTGGTCATGTTAATTGGCTTGACCGCAAAGAATGGAATTTTGATTGTTGAATTTGCTGCCGACCAACGGCGCAACGGAGCAACAATCCTAGAGGCTGCCATGGAAGCTTCGCGAGTACGCTTGCGTCCGATCCTGATGACCGCCCTTGCATTCATCATTGGCTTGCTTCCACTGGTCTTCGCGACTGGTGCAGGAGCGAACTCCCGCCGCTCCTTGGGAACAACCGTGGTTGGTGGACTCGCCGTCGCGACCGTCCTGATCATCTTTGTCCCAATTTTCTATTACACAATTCAGCACATGCGTGAATGGGCGATGAAATCGCGAAAAACACACAAAGCTGACCCCGAGTCCGAAACCACTCCATGATTGAGATTGGATGAGCAAGGTGTTTGAAACTACTCCTGTTGACACAACCCTGATTCCTTTGCAACGTGCTTGCGGAAGACTCCGACGTCCAGCTACGTGCGCCGTGATGTTCGTACTTGCGGCTACTCTGGGTTGCGAAAGCAAGCCAACTGCGAAACCGACACCGCCTCCTCCTATCGTGTCAGTGGCTGAGGTTTCTCAGGCTACCGTGCCAATCATCTACCCGTTCAGCGGCACAGTGCAAGCGGTCAAATACATTGACATCATCCCCCGTGTTACTGGTTACATCACGGAACGAAAGTTCGTTGAGGGAAGCATTGTCAAGCAAGATCAGTTGCTCTACGTGATTGATCCACGGCCCTTCCAAGCTGCATTGGATAGCGCTCAAGCGGACCTGACTCGCAGCGAGGCACAATTGACGCTTTGGACCGGCGAAGTAAAAAGGTACACGGACCTCGCCAAACAGGGTGCTGGATCAGAACAGCAAAAAGAAGAGGCTGTCGCGAAAGAAGCAGAGACCAAGGCCAATATCGAACAAGACAAAGCCAATATTGAAACAGCAAAGCTGAACCTCGAATACACGAACCTCACTGCGCCATTTGAGGGACGAATTCAAAACACAAAAAGAAATATCGGCCAATTGGTAGACGCTGAATCGACAGTCCTGACTTCGCTTGTTCAGATCGATCCCATCTACGTCGAATTCAAAGTCACCCGAAATGAATTGTTTGAAATGCAGAGCCTGACCAGTGGCGAACTAACAGGAAAGAAGACTGACATTGCGAATATCAAATTCAAAGTAACGCTGCCGAACGGTAAAGAATATGGGCACGAGGGAACCCTCGACTACATGAGTTCAGAGATCAATCCTGCGACCGATACCTTGATGGTACGGGGTGTCATTGCGAACCCCGAAGACAAATCAAACTCAGAATCACTGATCTCAGGACAGTATGTTCCGGTACAGGTCATTTTGGGCGAGACCCCCAACTCACTGCTCGTACCGAAAGCAGCTCTGGTTGAATCACAACTTGGTGAGCAGATTTACGTTGTGAACAGTTCGAACGAGGTCGAAATTCGGACAGTGACCGTTGCTACTCTGTACCAGGAGCAATATGTCATCACCTCGGGCCTGAAACTTGGCGAAACGGTGATTGTCGAAGGGACTCAAAAAGTTCGTGCTGGCATGAAAGTGAAGATTGCAACTGCCAATGCTGCCACGCCGGAAGCAAGTCAACCAGCAGTCACGCCCGCCGCGACTCCAGTCGAAAAACCTGCTGCCCCTGCTGACGCGAAAAGCTGATTTTTTCGGCATTCCACAGCACCCCAACCAGCGACGTCACGCAAACAACCGATGTACATGTTGGAGCGTGTCAGGCCTGAATGATTTAAAAAGCAGGTGGTGGATTCAAGCACCAGTCGGATGCGGTAGAATACAACGATTGATCCCTGTGACTTTTCAGGGCTTGACCGCATCGACGCAACTGCGTCACAGCCCCCACCCCCGATCGCAAAACACAATGCATTCGCCTTTTCGAATATCTTCTTTGACGCTTCTTCTGTTCAGCACAATTGTCTTCGGCACTCTAGTGTTCCCCGCCGACACCTCTGCTGTGGAAACAGAATCGACAGAACCACCCAACATTGTGTTTTTCTTCACGGATGACCAAACCACCAGCACGCTGGGCTGTTATGGGAATCCGATTGTCCAGACCCCCAACATCGATGCGTTGGCACGAGAAGGCACCAGATTCGACAACGCCTGTGTGAGCCATTCCATTTGCTGGGTCAGTCGCACCACCATCCTCAGCGGACTAACTGGTCGTAGTTTTGGTACATCAAGCAATCCAGACACCGCGACTGCTGCTGCCGTCGAAACCTTATACAGTGATCTGTTACGAGAGCAGGGTTATCGCACTGGCTATTTCGGAAAGTGGCACGCCAAGATGCCACGCAAATTCAAACGCGAAGATCACTTCGATGAATTTGAGGCAATTGGACGTAATCCTTTCTACAAAAAGCAGCCCGACGGTAGCCTGCGTCACGAGACGGAGGTAATCGTTGATCGTGGGATCAAGTTCATCCAGTCTCAACCTAAGGACAAGCCATTTGCATTGAACATGTGGTTCAATGCTTGCCATGCAGAAGATAGTGATCGCAGGCCTGGAATCGGGCATTTCCCTTGGCCACGAGCCGTCGACGGAATGTACGACGACATTGTGATTGCTCCACCGCGGTTGAATGACCCGGGAATCTTTTATGCTCTTCCAGACTTTCTGAAGACCACGATCAATCGCGAACGTTTCTTCTGGCGTTGGAACACTGACGACAAATACCAGACCAATGTTCGAGCGTACTACCGGATGGTAAGTGGAATTGATGGTGCGATTGGTCGCTTCATGAAGGCCCTGGAAGCAGCCGGTTTGGCGGACAATACAATCATCGTCTATTCCGCCGACAACGGTTATCACATGGGTAATCGCGGCTTGGCTGGAAAGTGGTCTCATTTTGAGGAGTCACTTCGCGTACCCTTGATCATTCACGATCCGCGAGTCGAACCGTCCCAGCGTGGACAAGTCACAGAGGCAACTGCCCTGAATCTCGATTTGCCGGCGACGTTTCTGGACTGGGCAGGAATTCAAATCCCCGACCGTTATCAAGGTCACAGTTTGCAGCCAATTGTGAACGGCAAAGAACCCGCCGACTGGAGAAAAGAAACATTTCATGAACACTTTGCCGTCCGCAATCGCATCCCCGCTTTTGAAGGACTACGAAACGAAAACTACAAATACGTTCGCTACATTGATCATGAGAACCATGAATTTCTCCACGACCTCAAGAATGATCCAGACGAATTAACAAACTTGGCCACCGACCCTGATTACGCAGGCGTGCTTGAATCCATGCGACAACGCACGAATGCGCAAGTCAATGAGTATGGTGGTCCGCTGGATCCTATCGCAAGCCTCAGTCGATCGACGGAGCCCATGCCAAAAGCTTCAGCCAACAACGTAGGCCGCGTCAATGAGGAAGGCTTCATGAAAGTTTTCGACGGCAAGAATCTTCGACAATGGTCTGGCGACACCAAATATTGGTCGGTCAAGGACGGAGCCATTACTGGAACCACAGATGGTTCATTGAAGATGAATCGCTTTTTGACTTGGAAAGGATCAACCATTCGCAACTTTGAGCTGCGCGTCAAAGTGAAAGTCACTGCGGGGGGAAACAGTGGCATCCAATATCGAGGAACCTCGCGACCTGACCTCGGACTGGATGTCGTGACTGGGTACCAATGTGATGTTGTCGCAGACAACGTGCAGTACAACGGAATGCTCTACGAAGAGAAGGGACGACGCATTCTTGCTCGGACGGGCAAACAAGTGATCATCGACCCACAGGGAAAAGGTTGGATTACCAAAACGTGGGACGTCCCGAATGCCGCCTCCGATGAGTGGCATGATTACCGCGTTCTGGTGGAGGGCAATCATCACCGTCACTGGATCGATGGAGCCAAAACAGTGGACGTCGTTGACCTGGATGAGGTTGGAAGAAAACTAGAAGGCGTACTGGCAGTTCAGGTGCACGTAGGGCCCGCAATGACGATCCAGTACAAAGATTTTGAAATCAAGAACCTGCCCGACGAGCTTCCGCTTCAAACTGCGGCAGACCATCCGATCCCGGATGATGCGATCGGTGTTCGACCACAAGGCCGACTGCCCAAAGGATGGACCGCACCAATTTATGGTCAACAAAAAAAGTAATTGCTGGCATTTCTAACGCATTCATGCTGGCCCCCCCCCGCGAGGAGCCTGCGTTCAATTCAGCTCGTAGCCGGCTAACAGCAATGTTTGGCATAGCGGATAAGCATTGCATGAACCTCAACGGAGCGGGAACCAAGCGGTTTCGGAATTGACAGTACACCCCTCGTTACTGTATCCCCGAAGCTGAGGTTTCTTTACGAACACGAGGTTCGGCAATCATGACGGATCGGGACGAAGTCAAACTACACTGGCTTCGACAAAATGAACGACGACACATTCGCAACTTACCCCGTTGGGCCAAGGTTCGGATTGAAAAGAAAGCAGCAAAGTGGCTCGGCAAGGCATGCAAAGTTTCCGTGCCGCTATTTTGGGGTCAAGAGATGTCCGTCGTCTTCCCTGAGTTTGTGTCTGGGCGTCTGGGAAAGTTTGGTTACTTTGAGGACGACGTCACCTCAATGTTCATCGATTGCCTTGAGCCCGGTATGACCTTTTATGATGTGGGTTCACATTATGGTTATTTCAGCCTGCTAGCTTCGTCTCTTGTGGGCCCCAAAGGCCACGTGTTTGCGTTTGAACCGACGGCAGCGACCTATGAAGTTTTGACGGAAAATGCAGCGAGACGCGATAACATTACGTGCTGTAAAGTCGCTGCGTACCGCACGACCGGTCCGCTAGCCTTCATCGAGCAGGGCGTTGGCCGTAGCAGCCTGAATTTCGTGATCGGAGAAGGCTACGAGCCTGATCCCGCCGATCACCTGGCCCGCGAAACAACGGTCGCCGCTGTCAAACTTGACGATTTTGCCTACCAACACGGCGAACCCGATTTCTTGAAAATCGATACCGAGGGTGCTGAAATACCAGTGCTCGAGGGCATGATCGATACCATCCATCGGTGCCATCCAACAATTGTTCTTGAGATGGGTGATCACGTCTGCTCTTCAACAGGCAATGGCCTGAGTCGGCGGAATGTAGACTTCCTGCTAGACCATGGTTACGAAGTCTTCGAATACCGGAACCGCGATCGCCATCGGCATGTGCCGCGTGACAGCTATTCCTATACCAACCTCCTCTTTCGGCATCCAACCCGAATGACACGTCCCCGGATTGCGAAATAGCAACCGCGAAATAGTAACCGCGAAGTGACTTGATTCATATCCACTGGCGTCGATTGCTGCCTAACATCACAACACGCTTCTCACTTCGAACAGCGTCTCACCGCCCTTCGACGGACT
>Ga0315330_10003585_pt1 | contig 10671 bp, 11 predicted proteins | sample M140m34915metaG_FD_203453 | JGI IMG/M metagenome (GOLD analysis project Ga0315330, IMG submission 203453) | Ammonia-oxidizing marine archaeal communities from Monterey Bay, California, United States - M1 40m 34915 | ecosystem: Environmental > Aquatic > Marine > Intertidal zone | place: USA... | reverse complement strand
TCAAGTCTACCGGCAGCTCAGTTTTAGGCTGGTATTGCGCAGCTTCGTTGAGTTGCGTAGAAGTCTGGCTAGAGTCTGGTGCTGCAGCCGGTGCCGGCCCTTCGTCGCCAGATGCATCATAAAAAAAGGGCGATAGGTCGAGCGCGCCAGCACTCACATTGTAGCTGACATTTAGCGGAGCCAGGTAGGAGGCAAGCCTGATTTGTGCATCGCTTTCAATATTGGCGCCGGCGAACTCGATATTGAACGCCGGAATATTGGCTTGCTCATTAGTGCCGTTAAATTGCATGTCGAAACTCAACAGCTTGTCGCTATCGACACCGAAATTTACGTCCTGTTGACCTTCGCGCATACCTAGTGATTCAAGCAACACTAGAACATCGAAGGGGGCCGCCGAGATCGAGCCTTCGTAGCTGGGTGAGGAATTTAAATCATTGATAGTCACGTCGCCGCTGACCAACATTGGCGTAACGCTTAACTGCAAGTCATTCAGCTGCAGAGTGCCGGCGTTGATATCCGCCACGACTTCAGATCTGAGCGCCAGCGGTATTGCTGCCGACATGCCGTTGTTCTCATAGTTGAATTGCAGGTCGATGCTGAAGGGCCGGCCGTCGATATTGGTGTCGCGGCTATCAAGAGTCAGGTTATCGATCTGGTAGCGGGCGCCCTGGGACAGGTCCTGGATATCGATGCTGGCATTGGCAATTCTCAGCCTCTCGACGGATAGCCAGGTGAAATCACTGGTTCCCTGCCCGTCAGGAATCGAGCTGCTGGCTGTGCTCGAGGCTGGGGGTGAACCGGAATCTGGGTCGGAGGCTGCGCTAGAATCGGCAGCGATGGACCAGATGCTATTGCCCTCTTCATCAATGTAGTAATTGGCGTGAAAGTCTTCGGTGGAGATTTCGCGAACCTGAATCTGCTCGCTCAGCACAGAGGCAACATCAACGCTTAATGCTGCGAAAGAGGTGGACGCCAGTTCCATGGGATAGGCGGGATTTTTGAGCCGCACATCGGCGAGCGATAGTCCGAAGTCTGGAAACAGACTCAAAGACAGATCGCCCCCAATAATCAGCTCATAACCGGTCGCGGCTAACACGGCGTCTGATATGGCTGTCTTGTTGGATTCGGTATTCACCCGTGAAATCAACAGGACTGTTGCAAAAATCAGCAGTACGACGAATCCAGCCAGGACTTTCAGGAAATTCTTCACGGGGGTTCTCAGTCTGTTTAGATAGTTCAGTCAGCTCAATCAGTTCAGTGAATGTCGGTGCTTTAAGACCTGCAGGATACCAGTATTAAGGCTTGCCCGGCCTGAATTACCGGGATAAACCCGGGACAATGGCTCAAGTCTAGCGAAACTGCAGGAATCCTGCACAATTACTGGCTTTCACTCCCGCGGGCGCAGCATTATAATGCGCTTTTTCCGAAAGCGGATAATTTCATGAGCGCTTCAGCTCCATCTACTGCGCGCAAGGCTTCGGTCGAGCGTAATACCAATGAAACCCAGATCAGCGTCAGCCTTAACCTCGATGGCTCGGGCGAGCTTGATGTGGAGACAGGTCTACCTTTTCTGGATCACATGTTGGACCAGATTGCCCGGCACGGCCTCGTGGATTTGACCATACGGGCGACGGGCGACCTTGAGATCGATGCGCACCACACCGTGGAGGACATCGGCATTACCCTGGGTCAGGCCTTGAATCAGGCGCTGGATAAAACCGGTATTCTCCGCTACGGCCATGCCTATGTGCCGCTGGATGAAGCGCTGTCCCGCGTGGTGCTGGATTTTTCCGGCCGCCCGGGGCTGGATTACCACGTGCAGTTTGCCAAAGGCACGGTGGGAAATTTTGATGTGGACCTGTTTCATGAGTTCTTTCAGGGCTTCGTGAACCACGCCATGGTGACGCTGCACATCGACAATATCCGCGGCAAGAATGCCCATCACCAGATCGAGACCATCTTCAAGGCCTTTGGTCGCGCGCTGCGCATGGCGATGGAGATTGACCCGCGCGCTGCAGGCCATATACCTTCAACCAAGGGTGTCTTATAGCGTGTGCCCAGTTCATGTTGGTGCGGTTGCGTTACAAGCGTTGCTCGCGTGAACCAAGCCAGCTCGCTAATGATTCTGTCAAAACCATTCAGTTGCTTCCCCAACATAAATGAATAACGTTGCAGTCATAGACTATGGCATGGGTAATCTGCACTCCGTGGCTAAGGCCCTGGAGCATGTCGGAACGCAGCTCCAGCCCGAGACCGGCGAAGCAACCGGAGTCGTGGTAACTGCGGATCCCGCGATAATTGCTGCAGCAGATCGCGTCATTTTTCCCGGCGTAGGCGCAATTCGCGACTGCATGGCAGAGATAAACCGCCTCAACGTGGGCGAGATAGTCGCCGATGCCATGAAGACTAAACCGGTGCTGGCAATCTGTGTGGGCATGCAGGCCCTGATGAATCACAGTGAAGAGAATGGCGGCGTTGATTGCCTGGGGTTTTTGCAGGGACGGGTGAAGTATTTTGGTGATGACTTACGCGGAGATGAGGGTGAGCGACTCAAGGTCCCGCACATGGGTTGGAACAGCGTCAAGCAACAGGCGCAGCACCCGCTGTGGCGGGGCGTTCCAGATAACAGTCGATTCTATTTCGTGCACAGCTACTATGTAGAGATGGCAGATGTGTCCAAAGTGACCGGGCTTTCAGTATACGGTAAGGAAATCGTGGCGACAGTAGCGGATAGCAACATATTCGCGACCCAGTTTCACCCAGAGAAGAGTCAGAATGCTGGACTGACCCTGTTGCGAAATTTCCTGCAGTGGGACGGCGCCAGCGGCTAGTTATACAAGCCGCCCGTGGCGCACAGTTAAGATGCCTCCGGTGAATAAAGAAGCTGCCCGTGGCGAAGGAATAAGGCTAGGCAGTTAAACAGTACCGCGAACATAGAATGAGCAAGCCATGTTAGTCATACCAGCAATAGACTTGAAAGACGGTCAGTGTGTGCGCCTGAAGCAGGGGCGTATGGAAGACAGCACCGTGTTTTCTGATGACCCCGTAGAGCAGGCAAGGCAGTGGCTTAAAAAAGGCGCCAGACGTCTTCATATAGTGGATCTGAACGGCGCGTTTGCGGGAACGCCGGTCAACGCAGAAATCGTGACGGCTATCACTGGTGCGCTCCCCGACTTGTCGGTGCAGATTGGCGGTGGCATTCGAAACCTAGAGGCAGCGCGCTTCTATATTGAAGCGGGTGTCAGCTATATCATCATCGGTACCCAGGCGGTCAAAGCCCCGGGTTTTGTACGCGAAGCCTGTGAGGCATTCCCTGGCAAAGTCATCATCGGCCTGGACGCAGTGGATGGCATGGTTGCGACTGAGGGTTGGGCGGATGTGTCAGCGCTAGCTGTCGAGGAAGTCGTGCGGCGGTTTGATGGGCTGGGTATCGAAGCGGTGATCTACACCGACATCTCTCGTGACGGTATGATGCAAGGCGCGAATCTGGAGGCCACCGTTGAACTGGCAGAGCGCTCTACAATTCCCATTATCGCATCGGGTGGTATCGCCAAGCTTGCTGACATCGTGGACCTGAAGGCTGCGGCCAGGGCTGCCGGCGGCGCAGGCATCATGGGCGCAATCACCGGCAGGGCAATTTATGAAGGCAAGCTCGATCTCATGGAAGCCCAAGCTTACTGTGACTCTGATGATTAGGGTCTGATGACCAGGAACAGGTAGTCATACCATGGCACTCGCAAAGCGCATAATTCCCTGTCTCGACTGTGATAAAGGTCGGGTAGTCAAGGGTGTTCAGTTTGTCGACATTCGTGATGCCGGTGACCCGGTGGAGGTGTCCAAACGCTACTGTGATGCCGGCGCCGATGAGATCACCTTTCTCGACATCACCGCCAGTCATGAGGACCGTGAAACCACAGTAGACACCGTCCGCGCAATTGCGGGTCAGGTATTCATCCCGCTCACGGTGGGAGGCGGCATCCGCACTCTCGAAGACATCCGCACCATGCTAAACGCTGGCGCTGACAAGGTCTCTATCAATACTGCCGCGGTGAACAACCCTGAGTTTGTTCGCAAAGCTGCAGAGCGTTTCGGTTCCCAGTGCATTGTGGTTGCTGTGGATGCCAAACGGGTGTGTGTTGAAGATGAGTCGCTGCGCTGGGAGATTTTTACCCACGGTGGTCGCAATCCCACCGGCATCGACGCCATCGACTGGGCAAAGCAAATGGTGATCTTCGGTGCGGGTGAGATTTTACTTACTAGCATGGACAGGGACGGCACCAAGATTGGGTTTGACTTGGAGCTGAACAAGGCAGTTAGTAGGGCAGTCAACGTGCCGATTATTGCATCTGGTGGGGTAGGCGAGTTGGACCACCTGGCAGATGGCGTGCTAACAGGCGAAGCGGATGCGGTGCTGGCAGCCAGTATCTTTCACTTCGGAGAGTACACGATTCGCGAAGCCAAAAAACACATGGCTGCAAAAGGTATTGAGGTCAGGCTGTAATAGGGTTAACTAGGGCCTAGAGGTCGTTGCGCTGGGCAAAGCTACCGTTGGTGCTTGCGCGGCTGCCAGGCTTAAGCGCATACACACCCTTCAGTACGTTCAGCGCTTCGTTGAGCGGATAATCCGTCACCAGCACTTCGTCTGCAGAGATCAGGGCTTCCGCCATTTCTCGATCTGATTCCACCACTTCCGCGCCGTTACCATTGTCCAGACGACCCAGCAGATCGGCTTCGGTATATTGGGAAATACTGCGCGAGCGCCGGGTTACGAAGGCATCATCGACGATAATGTCCGGCGTGATGCCCTGAGCCTGAATAGAACGGCCACTGGGTGTGTAGTAAAGCGACGTGGTGAGCTTAATGGCGCGGGAGCCGTCCAGCGGTAGTAAGGTCTGCACCGAGCCTTTACCGAAACTCTGGGTTCCCATGACCACGGCGCGGCCATGATCTTGCAATGCCCCAGCCACGATTTCAGATGCTGACGCCGAGCCGTTGTTGATCAAAACGACAAGCGGCACATCTGGCGCGAGTGTGCTGAGGTTGGCAGAGAACTCCAGGTCATTACCTTCCAGGCGCCCCTTGGTGTACACGATACGACCCTGTTCGATAAAGGCATCGACCACTTTGGCTGAAGCTTGCAAAACGCCACCAGGGTTATTGCGCAGATCCAACACAATGCCTTTCAGCTCGCCGTGTTCTTCATAGAGCTCCAATAATTCGGTTTCCAGCTCCTCGCCAGTATTCACGCGAAACTGGGCCAGGCGGACATAGGCGTAACCCGGCTCCAAAATGCGACTGCGGACACTAGCGATGGCGATGACTTCGCGCACCACGGTCACTTCAAACGGTTCCATACCCTCGCGGGCAATCGTCACCGTCACTTCAGTACCTGGCTCACCGCGCATCATGTTGGCGGCCTCTTCAGGCAGCAGTTCACGTAGCGGCTTGTTGTTGATCTGGATGATCAAGTCTCCGGCCTGAATCCCGGCCCGGTCAGCAGGCGTATCATCGATCGGGCTGATGACCTTGATGTAGCCGTTTTCCCTGCCCACTTCGATGCCGAGGCCGCCAAACTCGCCGGTAGTGGTCTCTTGCATCACATCAAATTCGCGCCCGGCCAAGTAGGCAGAGTGAGGGTCGAGACCCGACAGCATGCCTTTGATGGCGTTCTCCAACAGGGTCTTGTCATCAATTTCTTCAACGTAGGCCATGCGAATGCGATCCAGCGCCTCGGTAAACATGCGCACTTCATCCAGTGGCAAGGGCAACAGCTCTGATTGTTGTGTCTGGGACTGGGCGGAAAGCGGTAGGGCGAGTAGCAAGCAAATGCTGAGTGCGCCACTAACCCTGTTGCGAAGCTGAATCATGGATTTTTCCTAAAAATTCATTTAACTCTCGTGTATACGCATGTATTTAAGTGTATCCACAAGTATAGGCATATATACGAGTCATCCAATAGTTTCAGTTTATCCCTGAATTAGCAACATATCTCCCCAGGGAGACCGGCGGGAGGTGGCTTTTTGTGACAGGCAGAAGCCCTGCAAAACAAGGGATATTGACTGGGTTTAGTCTAGCCAGGCGGCAGGATTCTGGGGCTCCCCGTTGCGCCTGATTTCGAAGTAGAGTCCGACGCTGGGATCACTGCTGTTTATGCCTGATGTGGCCAGCACCTCGCCCGCATCAACCCAACTACCGATGTCCACAGCCAGCGCCTTGTTGTGGCCATAAAGGCTCATATAGTCGTTGCCGTAATCGAGCACCACCAGCAGACCTGAGCCACTAAGTCAGTCGGCAAAGACTACCTGGCTAGGGTGAATTGGAAGCACTCAATTTGCGCCAGCTAATAGCTGCTGAAGCGCTGCGCGCAGTTTAGCTGCCTGGCCGCGTCGCCACTTTGTTCCCTGTTCAGCATAGTTTTCAGGAAATTGTTGCCTGCACCCATGTAGGCGGCGCGCAAGAGAGTCTGCAGTAACTGCTGTTCCTCCGCCTTGCGGGATACCAATGTGGCCAGCTGCTGCTGCAGTTCGGCGAGCTTTGACTGCTTGGCTGCCACGCTGGCAGAGAGGGAAACATAGGCCTGCTGGGTATTGGATATTTCAAGCCCGGTTTCCCGAAGCCGTGCCTCCTCATCGCTTTGCCGTGAGGAGGCTTGTGCCAGCCAGCCCTGAATTGACTCTATGGCGGCAGAAACTGCTGAGAGCTCCTGCTCCGCCTGTGCACGATCCTGTGCCAAAGTGGGTGCCACTGACCCTGCCAGTACGATGGCAAGTATGACCCTGAAGCCGATGCGCTTGATTGTGACATCTGTCACCCTAAGCCGCCTAGGCGCCCGCTTGGGAGCGCTCCACACCCATCAGCACCTTGCCTGTCATCTCATTCGGTATTGGCATGGACATGAGGTGAAGCAGCGTTGGCGCGATGTCGCAGAGGCTGCCTTGGCCAAGAAAGACCTGGTCGCTTGCACCAACATAGACCAACGGTACGGGGCCACTGGTGTGAGAAGTGAGAGGTTGGTTTGTCGCCGGATCAAGCATCTGTTCGACATTGCCGTGATCAGCAGTAACAAGAAGATGACCATTAATCGACTCTATTGCGGCAACGATGCGGGCGAGACACTGATCTACTACTTCAACGGCTTTAACCGACGCGTCAAAATCTCCGGTGTGGCCTACCATGTCGCCATTAGCATAGTTGCAAATTATAGTATCGTATTCCCTGGACTCGATAGCCTTGACCAACGCGTCGGTCACTTCGAAGGCCGACATCTCTGGCTTCAAATCATAGGTTTTTACCTGGGGCGAAGGAATGAGAGTGCGGTCTTCGCCGGCAAAGGGTTCTTCTCTACCGCCGTTAAAGAAGAATGTCACATGGGCATACTTCTCAGTCTCTGCAATACGCAGCTGCGTTCTATTATTGTCCGCAAGATACCGACCCAGCACGTTGTCCAGTGCCTGTGGCGGGTAGGCGCAGTCAGTGGCGATGTCCGCCGCGTACTCGGTCAACATGATGAAATCCCCCAGCATTGGTCTGGCGGCGCGCTCGAATCCTTCAAAGTCATCTTCAACGAAAGTGCGGGTAAGCTCCCTGGCACGGTCGGCGCGGAAATTCATGAACACGACTACGTCACCATCTGCGATGACGGCTTGCTCGACGTGATCTTCGCGGATGACGGTTGCTTGCACGAACTCATCATCCTCATCGCGCTGGTATGCTGCGTCCAGTCCGCTGGCAACATTAGGATAGGAGTACTCAGCCTCGGCCTCACTCAGCAGTTTGTAGGCACTCTGTACCCGGTCCCAGCGATTGTCTCTATCCATGGCATAGAAGCGGCCACAGAGTGAGGCAACGCGCCCTAATTCATGGTCCACAAGATAGTCCTCAGCACGCTGCAAGGAGGGCAGCGCGCTTCTCGGTGGAGTGTCGCGACCATCCAGAAACGCATGCAGATAGACACGTTGAGCGCCGCGCTGATTCGCCAGTTCCAATGCCGCCATGATCTGGTCTTCGTGGCTATGAATTCCCCCTGGCGACATCAGGCCCATGACGTGCACGGCGGTTTCATTACTCACGGCCTTATCGATTGCGGTGCACAGCACCTCATTCCTATAAAAGGAGCCATCTTCAATTGCCTTATCGATTCGGGTGAGGTTCTGATAGACCACGCGGCCCGCGCCGAGATTCATATGACCTACTTCTGAGTTTCCCATTTGACCGGTCGGCAAGCCGACGGATTTGCCGGAGGTGTCGATCAAGGTGGCAGGTCGTTCGCGCCAGAGTTGGTCCCAGGCTGGAGTGTTAGCGGCGGCGATGGCGTTGCTGTCGGTTTCTTCCCGATGGCCCCAGCCGTCGAGGATCAAGAGGATTGCGGTTGCTTTACTGCTCATGCTTGGAGATTTTCCTCTGGCAAGATTGTGCTATTGCGAGCAAATCAAAAAATTGAAAAGCAGACATTATCCAAGAAAGCCATTGGCGTGGATAGTCTCTAAGAAAGCCCCTATCCTGGCGGGCGAATAAGGGTTAGCAGCTTCTTTCACCGGGTTTACAGGTGTATACTTGCTGCCTTTTTTGACAGCGAGGATTTGAACGCATTAATGTTCATTCTCAAGCTGCTGAAAACACTTGAATATAGCTAGAAACAGATAGAAAGGTCACTTGGAACAATTCATCGAATTTATAGGCAATCACTTGGTGCTGTCCGCAATGTGGCTGGCAACCGTGGCTGCGATTATATTTTACCATCAGCGCACAGCGAGCGCTGCGGTCGGGCCCCAGCAAGCGGTCATGTTGATCAACCGCAAAGACGCTGTGGTGGTTGATATACGGGATAAGAAAGAATTCGATGCTGGACATATTGTTGACTCCATCAACATACCTTTGGCTAAACTTAAGCAGCGGGTCAGCGAGTTGAAAAAGCACAAGGATAAACCTGTGCTTGTGGTGTGTAAGCTGGGTCAGCACTCCGGTGATGCAGCCAAAACTCTGGAAGAAGCTGGGCACAGCGAAGTAATCAGATTATCCGGTGGCGTCACCGAGTGGAAGTCGCAGTCCTATCCCCTGGTACAGAAATAACCAGAGGAAGGGGTGTTCGGCGCCGACCTGAACAATAATTTCAGCAAAACTTGTAGATAGGAATTACTATGGCAGAAGAAGATAACAACTCACAAGAAGCGGCAGCCACGGGCGAGGGCACCGAGCCGCAGGGCCCACAATTCGCGCTGCAGCGTCTCTATCTGAAGGATAGCTCGTTCGAATCGCCCAAGAGCCCGACCATCTTTCAAGCGCAGTGGGCACCGAAGATTAACTTCGACATCAAGACTCGCAACACCAAGATTGGGGATGATGTCTACGAGGTTGTGCTGGTGCTCACCGCGGAAGCACAGATCGAAGAAGAAACCGCCTTTGTTGCCGAGGTGCACAATGCCGGTATCTTTACAGTGAAGGAATTCGACGACGGTAATCTTGAGCACATCCTCGCGACGGTATGCCCGAGCATCCTGTTCCCTTACTCTCGAGAGACGATTGATTCGCTGGTAGTGCGAGGCAGTTTCCCTCCACTAAATCTGTCTCCGATTAATTTCGAGGCGCTCTATGCTCAGCAGAAGCAAGCTGCGGAGCAGCAGGCGGCTGGTGTCGAAGCGCCGGCCCCAGAAAACGTACAGTAAGCGGGCCTAGCTACCGGCGGCAAAATTCAATTGCCGCCAAGCTTCATAGACGATGATAGCCGCAGCATTGGAGAGATTCAGGCTGCGGCTTTCTGCCATCATAGGGATGCGTAAAACCTGTTCGCTGCCGATTTCCCGCCTGATTGACTCCGGTAATCCCCTCGTTTCTGGGCCGAAAACCAGGAAATCGTCCTTGGCAAAGGCGACTTCGGTGTAACAACGGCTGCCCTTAGTACTTAGCCCAAACAGGCGCGCGCTTACCTGTTTTGTCCGGAATTCTTCCCAGCCCGCATAAATCGAAATGCCCGCAAATTCGTGGTAGTCCAACCCGGCCCTGCGCATTTTCTTGTCATCAAGCTCGAAACCAAAAGGCTTGATCAGGTGTAGCCGTGAACCTGTGTTTGCAGCTAAACGAATAATATTTCCCGTATTTGGGGGTATCTCGGGCTGAAAAAGTACGATATTGATCAAAATTTGACCATTTCTTGGTGGTTTATATATACGGCGTATGTATTTGGTGTGCTGTTGCGGCCCAGATAAATTTACCAAAGCACGGAAAATTCGTCTCAGACCGTATTTTGCCCCTGTGACCCACACCGCGCGTCACAAATCCTTTTTTCATTCTTGCCCCAGTTAATCTCATGGCTGGTAGTTTTTTGTTATAGAATTTATAGGCTTAAATGATATTACTTAAGGGCGTTTCTTAAGTTGTGCCCGCTCTCGATCGCGAGGCAAGAATAGACTAATGACCTGGACGCCTAAAATAAGGGTGCGGGGGGGGCGAGCTAAAGCAACGACTGCCAAAACTAAGAGAACCACATGCAGCTACCGTTTTTCAAGAGAAAGGCGCAATCTGCCGGTCGAGCAGACGCAATCCTGCGTAGAGTAAAGCTCCTCAAACAAGAAGACTCGCTGGTATCTATTGGTCGGATCTCGAATTCGCGATTTCCAATCTCATTGGGGTTGAGAGTGACGTAGCAAGTGCAGGCAGCGCAGCGCCTATCGGAGG
>Ga0315330_10003583_pt1 | contig 10676 bp, 9 predicted proteins | sample M140m34915metaG_FD_203453 | JGI IMG/M metagenome (GOLD analysis project Ga0315330, IMG submission 203453) | Ammonia-oxidizing marine archaeal communities from Monterey Bay, California, United States - M1 40m 34915 | ecosystem: Environmental > Aquatic > Marine > Intertidal zone | place: USA... | reverse complement strand
ACCTGATGTACTAGATTACTTATGGTTGCAACTTGATCAAAACTTATTCTCTAAAACTTCAGACACCAAACTGATTAGCGTCGAAAGAATGGAAGATTTTCGTTCTTTAGATCAAATTGAACGGAAGCTATTTGATTATGACGGAGGATTCAAAATAGAAGAGGTGAAAGCCACAAATGGAGAGGATTTATGCTACGCAATCAATAAAACAATGCTAAGAATTGACTTGAAGCAGCCCTTAAAAACAAATGGGAGCATTTCATTTAGTATCAAGTGGTGGTACAATATAAATGATAGAATGGCTGTTGGTGGACGTTCAGGATATGAATATTTTGAAGATGAGGATAATTACATCTATACTATCGCACAATTCTTTCCAAGAATGTGTGTATATGATGATGTTTCAGGATGGCAAAACAAGCAGTTCTTGGGCAGAGGAGAATTCACACTACCATTCGGGAACTATGACGTATCGTTAACCGTACCAGGTGATCACATTGTTTCAGCAACAGGAACCCTTCAAAACGAAAGTGCTGTACTCTCTGATACACAAAGAAAGAGACTACAAAAGGCCCGAAAATCCGATACTCCTGTTTTTATCGTCAATCAGGAAGAAGCTGAAAAAACAGAAAAAAACAAGCTTAAATCTTTGAAAACTTGGCGATTTAAAGCAAAGAACGTCAGAGATTTTGCTTTTGCGAGTTCCAGAAAATTCATTTGGGACGCACAAAATACATCAGTAAAGAACAAAGATGTTCTTTGCATGTCTTTTTATCCTAAAGAGGGAAATCCATTGTGGGAAAGATACTCCACAAAGCTTGTTGCACATACAGTTAACACCTATTCCAAATTTACTGTGGATTATCCATATCCAGTGGCAATATCCATTCACTCCAAGTCGATAGGTATGGAATATCCTATGATTTGTTTTAACGGTGGGCGGCCTGAAGCTGACGGAACGTACAGTGAAAGAACAAAATATGGAATGTGGGGTGTTATCATTCACGAGGTTGGTCACAACTTCTTTCCGATGATTATTAACTCTGATGAGAGACAATGGACCTGGATGGATGAAGGACTAAATACTTTTGTGCAGTACTTGACAGAACAAGAATGGGAAAGAGGTTACCCATCCAGAAGAGGTCCAGCATACAAAATTTCAGATTACATGAGAGGAGATAAAGCAAACATATCCCCTATTATGACCAATTCTGAATCAATCCACCAATTTGGAAATAATGCCTACGGCAAACCGGCTACAGCACTAAATATTTTGCGTGAAACAATCATGGGACGTGAGCTTTTTGATTATGCCTTCAAAACCTATTGTGAACGATGGAAGTTTAAGCACCCTACCCCAGCTGATTTCTTCAGAACGATGGAGGATGCTTCTGCCGTTGACTTAGATTGGTTTTGGAGAGGATGGTTCTTTAGTACAGATCATGTGGATATTGCACTCTCAGACGTGAAGCTATTCCAGCTTAATACCCAAAATCCAACCGTAGAGAAAGCGTTTTCAAAAAACAAAAACAGCAATCGAGACATTCATATTGGAGAAACTATGAATCAGGATGAGATTAAAGAGACGATAAACGAAAAAGATGAAAACATTGATGACTTTTATGGAACGCGAGACATTTATAAAGTTGATGCCCTTGATTTGAAAGAATATGAAGGACTGAAAAGAAGATTAGATCAGGGTAAATTAAATCTCTTGAATGCAGGCTACTTTTTCTATGAGCTAACCTTTGAAAATATAGGAGGATTAGTTATGCCGTTGATTATAGAGGTATCCTATACCGACAATACGTCTGAGGTAATTAGAATACCAGCAGAAATTTGGAGGAGAAAAGAGAATGTAGTTTCGAAGGTCTTGGTTCTTGAGAAAGAAGTCTCGAGCTTTCAGCTTGATCCATTTCTTGAGACGGCAGATACAGACCTACAAAACAATATGTGGCCTAAAAGAGTACTGCCCTCTCGATATGATCTTTTCCAGCAGCGAAAAATGAGAATGCAACAACGGGAAAACCCTATGCAGAGACAAAAAAGAGTGGACGAGCTACAAGATTAATCATTTTTTGAAATGAATCCTTTTCATCTAGCTATTCCCGTAAAAGACCTAATCGTTACGCGTGCTTTCTATAAAGAAGTATTAGAATGTAAAGAAGGAAGAAGCTCCGAAAAATGGGTGGACTTTGATTTTTTTGGACACCAGCTAGTGTTGCATGAAAAATCGGATGTAGCTTTTAAAGATGGAAAAGGCTCAAATCAAGTCGATGGCCATGATGTACCTGTACCACATTTTGGTGTGGTTTTGAACTGGGAGGATTGGATAAAGCTTTCTGAGCGCCTAAAAGTTCAAAAGATTAAATTTATCATAGACCCCTATATCCGTTTCGAAGGAGAAGTTGGTGAACAAGCGACAATGTTTTTTTTAGATCCAGAGGGAAACGCCTTAGAATTTAAAGCATTCAAGGATATTAGCCAGCTATTTGAAAAATAGCGCTGAGTATTTAGCACTAAATACTTTACTTTTTTCGGAAGAAAATTTTCACAGGCACACCTTCAAAGTCAAACTTCTCGCGCAATCTATTTTCAAAGAATCGCTTATAGCCGTCTGTAATGTATTGTGGTAGGTTGCAGAATACGGCAAATGATGGTGCATGCGTCGGAAGCTGCTGAATAAATTTAATCTTAATGTATTTACCCTTCATTGCTGGCGGAGGAGTTGCATGTACAATATCGAGCATGACGTCATTAAGCTTTGAAGTTGGAATCTTTTGGATCCTATTTTCATAAACAGTCATCGCCGTTTCAATCGATTTATGAATACGTTGCTTGGTCAATGTAGAAGTGAAAATAATCGGAACATCATTAAAAGGCGCAAGCTGTTCTCTCAATTTATCCTCGTACTTCTTAACGGTATTCTGGTCTTTATCCAATAGGTCCCATTTGTTGACCAGGACTACAACACCTTTTGAATTCTTTTCAATCATATAAAAAATACTTAGGTCTTGCTTTTGAATACCCTCTGTTGCATCCACCATAAACAAACACACATCTGCATTCTCAATCGTACGCACCGAACGTAAAACAGAATAATACTCAATATCCTCAGTAACCTTTGCTTTCTTTCTAATCCCAGCTGTATCGATCAATAAAAAGTCAAAACCAAAGGCATTGTATCGCGTATGTATCGCATCTCTTGTTGTACCTGATATATCAGTGACAATATTTCTATCTTTCCCCGTAAATGCATTAATCAATGACGATTTACCCACGTTTGGCTTTCCTACAATGGCTATACGAGGCAAACCAGTTTCTTCAAGAATAGATTCATCCTTGGCATCAAAATAAGAAACCATTTCATCAAGAATTTCCCCTGTTCCAGAACCATTCGTTGCGGAAAGGTCATACACCTCTCCTAGACCAAAGGAATAAAACTCTGATGACAAACCAACACGTGCCGTATTATCAACTTTATTTGCCACAACAATAATATCCTTATTGCTTTTACGTAGAATCCCAGCAACGACCTGATCCATCTCAATAATACCAGTCGTAGCATCTACCATAAATAGAATTACGGAAGCTTCTTCAATGGCAATTTCTACCTGCTTTCGGATTTCGGCTTCAAAAATATCCTCTTTTGTTTTTGCATATCCTCCTGTGTCAATTACAGAAAAGCTACAACCATTCCATTCGCCTTGACCATATATACGGTCACGCGTAACACCACTCACCTCTTTTACAATAGCATCTCTTGATTCGGTCAATCTATTAAAAAGCGTTGATTTACCAACATTAGGTCTTCCTACAATTGCAACAATATTTGACATCTATTCTTTCTTTAATATCCGTATTTCTTGAGCTTTTGCTCAGAGCTTCTCCAATCTTTGTCGACCTTCACATAGTTTTCTAAGAACACTTTTTTGTCTAAGAATTTTTCTAAATCGATTCTTGATTTCTTACCTATTTTCTGTAACATATCTCCCCCTCTACCGATGATAATACCTTTTTGCGAATCACGTTCCACAATGATTTGAGCACGAATTCTTATGATTCGTTCTTCTTCTTTGTATTCCTCAACTAAAACTTGACAGCTATATGGAATCTCCTTTTGACAGAGCTCGAATATCTTCTCCCGTATAATTTCAGAAATAAAGAAACGCAAAGGACGGTCGGTTAGGTCATCCTTATCATAATAAGGCGGACTCTCAGGAATATGCTTGACAATTTCTTCCCAAAGCTCTCCCACATTAAAATCATGCAAAGCAGATATCGGACAAACCTTCGCATTAGGCAATTGAGCTTGCCAATATTCAATGCGTTTAAATACCTCATCTTGAGAGGATAGATCTATTTTATTAATCAGGCAAAATACGGGTACGGATAGCTTCTTAATGCGGTCTAGCGTTTTGACATGGTTCATCTGACGCTCTTTGGTATCGGTTACAAAAAGTAAAACATCCGCATCCTTTATAGAACCCTGAACGCTGTCCATCATGTTTTCATGAAGTTTATATGCAGAATTTACAACACCAGGTGTGTCCGAAAAGACAACCTGAAGATCATCCTCATTAACGATACCAATAATACGATGTCTTGTTGTTTGAGCTTTTGATGTAACAATAGAAACGCGCTCACCTACAAGGCGGTTCATCAATGTTGATTTACCAACATTAGGACTACCCACAATATTTACAAAACCAGATTTATGCGACATGCTCAATGATTAGAGCGCAAAGGTACGATATTTAAAGTGATGATAGAATTAATCTATAAAATCAACTTATTTTCTGACGCTGGATTAAATACTGCTGTAAAATAGGTGCAACACCTTCTGCAACATCGACCTCAATAAAGTCAATATTTAGATTTATACAGCGCATTCGAATTTCATTGAAATGTTCTTTCAGTCGCTCTTTATATTCTTCTCGTATTTCAAGTGGATTAAGTCTTAAGCGATCTCCTGTCTCCATATCTATGAGCTCATGGGGTCTGTTTTCAAGTTCTAAGTCCAATTCCTTTTGGACATCCATTACCTGAAAAAGAACCACTTCATGTTTGTTGTGCTTCAAATGTTGCAATGCTTCTACAATTTCATCCACCTTATCTGGATCATCCAGCAAATCTGTAAACAATACAACCAAGCTTCTTTTAGGCGTGAGTTCAGCAATTTCATGAAGTGCTTTTGCTGTTGAAGTATTCTTCATTTTAGAAGGGTCGTATATTTTCAAACGTTCTTCCATCCTATCATAAAGCTCGCGATGATGTCGCTGGGATGATTTAATATCCGAAACATAATCCACCTGATCTGAAAAAAACGAAATTCCTACGGCATCTCTTTGCCTTCGAAGTAGCTCCATTAAGCTAGCTATAGCATATATCGAAAATTCGAATTTAGATGTATTCCCTTCACTAAAATACATGGAGCTAGATGCATCCAAAACGAACAAACAACGTAAATTGGTTTCTTCTTCATACTTTTTGGTATACATGCGTTCAGTACGCGCAAAGAGTTTCCAATCAATGTGACGCGTCGATTCTCCATTATTATACAACCTATGCTCTGCAAATTCTACAGAAAAACCATGAAAAGGACTTTTGTGTAATCCTGTGATGAATCCCTCTACAACTTGTCTTGCAAGAAGCTCCAAGTTCCCAAAGTCGGCCAGTTTAATTCTTTCTATAGGCATAGGTTAAAATTAGGTAAATTTTAGCTTTTTTGGGCCTTCTTAAACCTAAAATAGGCATTCATTATAATTCCAGAAAAGATGAACAAAACCCCAAGATTCACGATCATATTGAGGCGCTCATCAAAAACAAAATATCCTACGAGCAAGGCATAAACAATACCAAGATATTGAAAAGGAATAATCACGGATGACGAACCAAGATGCAATGCTTTGGTCAGCAGAATTTGGGCAAACTGCGTAAAAACACCAACTAATAGTAATAAGAACCATTCGATACCAACAGGCATTACAAATTCAAATAAGCAAAATAAGACCATGAATGGTATTGAAATCATTGGAAAATAAAGCACTATTGAAATTGGTTCATCGGTATCCTTAAGCTTTACAATAGCTGTATATGCTATTCCTGAAATACTGGCAGAAAGCATTCCCAAACCAATCCAATATGGTTCAAAATAAACTCCCACATAATCCAAGGTGTAATTTTGTAATGAAATCAAGCAGACACCAAAAAAAGCGAGCGAAACAAAAAGCCATTGAATTCTAAATATCCGTTCTCCTAGTAGGAGAAAAGTGAACAGCATTGTAAATATAGGCGCTAAATATTGAATGACTGCTGCAACAGCAAAAGGCATGTTCTGTATAGTCATAAAAAACAACGTTAACGCTATTGTTCCCGCAGTACCACGAATAATCAACCATTTCTTATTCACACCAAAAAATGGCAGGCCTTTTCTGTAAATGATAATGGAGCTAAGTACAAAAGAAACAATGGAACGAGACAATACGAGCTCGTGTGCTGGAAGAGGTTGCAAATCAATTTGTCCGAGACTTAAATTACCACTAAAAAGCTTAACGATTAAGTTTACAATTAAGAAACATAGCCCAGAAAGAACAACATAAAGAATTCCTTTTTTCACATGAATGTATTCAGGTAATAATTTTTAGTAACCACCTTTCTTTTTGGCCTTATAGCCCTTACTCGTAAGCATGGTATGAACCTTTTCTACAAAATTACCTTGAATTAAAATCATAGTGTCTTTTACCGAACCGCCGACACCACACTTACTTTTCAATTCTTTGCCTAATGCTTTTAAATCTTCTTCCAAGCCTATAAAGCCTTCAACCATAGTAACAGCCTTCCCTCCTCGGTTTTTTTTATCTAAAGAAACATACAATGATTGCTCCGCAGCTGCAAGGGTTTCTTCTACCCCATTATTTTCCTCTTCAAATTGAAAATCAGGATTCGTGGAATAAACCACATTAATTCTATTTTTCTTATTTTTTTTCATGCCAAAGATTTAGGTTTGGTATTCTAATGCAAAAGTAATGGATACTTTGTAAGTTAAATATTTAATTTTACAGATGTAGAAAAGAAATATATGTCCAGGAAAAAAATCATTACGATTGTTGGTGCAAGACCACAAATCATAAAAGCATCGGCAATTAGCAGAGCTATTGGTTTGTACTTCAAAGAGGAAATAGAGGAGATTATTGTGCATACTGGGCAACACTATGACCAAAACATGTCACAAATATTTTTTGAAGAGCTAGGCATCCCAAAGCCAAGCTATAATATAAATGTGGGTTCGGGAAGACACGGACAGCAGACCGCTAAGATGATAGATGGAATTGAAGAAATCCTAATTAAAGAAAAACCAGATTCAGTTATTCTTTATGGCGATACCAACTCTACCCTAGCAGGTGCATTGGCTGCAGCAAAAATTCATATACCCGTTGCGCATATTGAAGCTGGACTTCGTAGTTTCAATAAAAAAATGCCCGAGGAAATCAATCGAATCGCATGCGACCATATGTCCAGTTTGCTATTCTCGCCGACAAAACAAGGCATTAAGAATCTTCAAAAAGAAGGCTTCAAACTCAAACAGAAAGGAAAAGCAACAATGGATGAACCAAATATGTATCATTGTGGTGACATCATGCTAGATAATAGTATGCATTTTGGGGAAAGGGAAAATGGGGGAAATGCTTTATTAGCTTCCTTGAAACTAGAGGTTAATAAATATATTCTATGTACCATTCATAGGGATAGTAATACAGATATTGAAACTAACTTAATTGGTATTTTAGAAGCGCTGCTGTCTTGTGAAGAGAAAACTCAAATGAAAATTGTTTTACCCTTGCACCCTAGGACAAAAGCTAAAATCGAACAGCTCAAAGACAAAAATTTTGTAGAACGCTTTATCAAAAATCCAAATATTATAATCCTTCCCCCCGCTGGATTCAATGACATTATTGTTCTAGAGAAAAATACAAAGCTGATTATTACAGATAGTGGAGGACTTCAAAAAGAGGCATACTTTTTCAAGAAGCCTTGCGTTATTCTAAGAGAGCAAACAGAATGGGTGGAAATTGTTGAAAATGGGAATGCAATACTAACAGGAGCAGACAACTCAAAAATAAAGAATGCCATTTCAATTCTATTGTCAAAAAATGATTTTACCTATCCAAAGTTGTTTGGTGACGGAAAAGCCGGTCAATTCATTTGCTCTAAAATCTTAAGCGATTTATAATTGATGCTCATATTTGTAGAAGAAGTAAACGAGAGACTAACTTATACCTTTGATTTTATTTTCAAAGAACGAGATCTAAGTTATGTATTTACCTCAAGTGAAACTGAATTTGAAAAATCTTTGGATGAAAAGTTTAATTATTCGAAAAAAAAATTTAGTACAACTCCTTCGATATCTCCAAGTACAATAATTTTTAATGATAGCATTGAAAACCTCACGCTAAATAGATGTCTTTTCAATGAAGAAGAGTGCTTAACTATAAATGGTGTATGTGATCCTGTAGCGAGTATATTTTACATCCTCACTCGTTATGAAGAATACCATTCGTCATTTAAGGATAAGCATGGAAGACACATAGGAAAGAAGTCTGTTTTGTATCGCTTTGGCTGGCATGAAAAAGCTATGTGTGATCGTTGGAGTGAAGACATTTTGTGTTTTCTTTCATCAAATACCGCTTTTCGATATGAAAAGAAAAAATATAGACCTCAAATTATCCCAACATTTGATATTGATAAAGCATATGCCTACAAACACAAAGGCATATTCAGGAATATATTGGGCTATTTTAAAGACTTTTATTCTAAAGATAGAACGTTGACAAAGGAACGCAGAATGGTACTTGCAGGCTCTAAAAAAGATCCTTTTGATAATTACGATAAGATTTTTGAAATACAAAGCCGTGGTTTTGATGTTAAATTATTCTGGATGCTCGGCAATTATGGAAAATATGATAAAAACATTTCGCATAAAAATAGAAGACACCGACGACTCATTAGAAAAATGGATACTATTGCAAGTATTGGCATTCATCCTAGCTACAAGTCAAACTCCAATGAGTTCAACATTCACAATGAAATTGAACGCTTGCAAAGTATCATCAAAAAGCATGTTCGGTCGAGCCGTCAGCATTATCTAATGCTTTTTCTGCCAAAAACATATCAACAACTTATCGAGCAAGAAATTGAGGATGACTATAGTATGGGATATGCAGATATTATTGGATTCAGAGCAGGCACAGCACGCTCATTTCATTGGTTTGATCTGACAACAAATAAAAAAACATCCCTGAGAATTCATCCCTTCTGCTACATGGATGGTAGTCTAAACGAATATCTGAAGTTGAGTACGAATGAAGCCGAGGAAAGAATTGCCCAATTGTACCTTGAAATGCAAAACTATGGTGGTCAATATATATTTCTTTGGCACAATGATACGATTAGTGATTACGGTCATTGGGCAGGCTGGTCAAAAGTTTTAGAGTTTAGCCTTAGACTTAATGATCTTTAGATAAACTTAGCTACCATTTTCTATCGAAAGCCGCATCTATTAATTGGCTGTTTTCTTGGCTGTTTTTGTAGGCATAATTAAATCCATTGTAAACAGAATATCCACCCACTTGACCATTCTTATTAATAGCAATAAACCCACACTGTAAACCAGTCACATCGCTATGTTTGGAGATAATTCTTTCAACCGCAAGTTTGCACGCCATTTCTGGAGAATGCCCTTGACGCATAAATTCTACAACAGTATGGCTTCCTGCAATGCGAATAATTGCCTCGCCCATTCCCGTTGCACAGGCTCCACCTACCTCATTATCAACAAATAATCCTGCACCAATAATTGGCGAATCTCCAACGCGACCTGCAAGTTTATAGGCCCACCCACTAGTTGTACAGGAACCACTTATATTACCATACTCATCAATGGCAAGCATTCCTATTGTATCATGGTTTTCATGATTTATTTCAGGTTTTTCAAATTCATCTTTGTGCTCTCTTTTCCAGTCTTTCCAGTCTTTCTTAACTTCTTTAATAGGTGTTTTAAACTTCTCAAAACCGTAATCTAGAGCAAATGATTTTGCACCTCTACCAACAAGCATCACATGCTGAGTACGTTCCATTACTGCTCTGGCGACCGAAATTGGGTGTTTGATTCCCTCGAGATATGCAACAGCACCACAGCGTGATTGATCATCCATGATACATGCATCCAAAGTAACATGTCCTTCTCGATCCGGTCTCCCACCGATACCAACACTTCGATTTGTCAAATCCGATTCTGTATGACGCACACCAGCCTCAACAGCGTCAAGTGCTGTACCAGAATTACCCAGTAACTTCCATGCCTCCTCATTAGCTGCTAAACCGTGGCTCCATGTAGAAATAACGACAGGTTTTTGTGGACCAAAACCCACTTGAGAAGCTTGCTCACCCATACCCAATAAAGATTGGGGTTTAATGATAGATGCTAAAGCGGATAACACACCAAATTTAAAAAAAGACCTTCTTTTCATAGCTATTATTTTCGTTGTTCATTGCTGAGCCAACGCTGAAATTCATTGGCATTATTGACATGCTGACGACCTGAATTTGTAAAATTATGTCTTCCCGAATAATCCGCTTTGGCACACATAAAAATATAATCAACTGCGGCTGGATTC
>Ga0315330_10003579_pt1 | contig 10684 bp, 15 predicted proteins | sample M140m34915metaG_FD_203453 | JGI IMG/M metagenome (GOLD analysis project Ga0315330, IMG submission 203453) | Ammonia-oxidizing marine archaeal communities from Monterey Bay, California, United States - M1 40m 34915 | ecosystem: Environmental > Aquatic > Marine > Intertidal zone | place: USA... | reverse complement strand
TGGGCAGAAGCCATTAACAACGCTATCTTAGTTAATGCAGCCAACACTGGTACTATCGACATTAGCGCTATGGTTACTGATGCTCTTGCTGCTACTGGTGCTGACGAGGACTTGGCTGATGCTACGCTAAACGCTGACTTCGTTGCTCCTGGTAACGCTGCTGGTACTACGCCCTCGGCGCTCAGTGCAGGCAACACCATGGCAGTCATTTCAATCGTGGGCGTCGTCAAGACTGTCTGAGTTTGACAACTGTTTGAAGGTAACTTGCTTACCCCTATGAGCGTAAGCTCTCTCCTTCCGGGGAGGGCTACGCTCTTAGGAAAGCGGAGGAATCTCGATGGTAATGTCATGGTCGCAACGGTTAACACTTGGAGTAACAGTAGCATACATCGCAACGGCTCTTATCCACCTTAAGGGTGATAGGAAGGCGCTAGGTTTGATGTTTGCTGGCTACTCAGTGGCTAACTTAGGTGCATACATGTTGGAAGCAAATTCTAACTAGAGTGGTTTACTACTCTTAGTAGCGTAAGCGCTAGCAAAATTGCACTAGAACCGTTTGACCTCTAGCCTTCCAAAGGGATTATATCCTCGGCTAACTTGGGGTTAACCAGGTCCGCCTAACAGCGAGCCACACCATACACACACAAAGGTGAAATTATGACGAATGTAAACCAAACAAAGAGACCAGGAAACTTATTCGGTACTCCCTTCGGAGCCGGATTCGGAAATAACGGAATAGAATACGCACTGAAGCCAGGCTTCATTGTCAAAGCACGAAACAACTTCTATGTCATAGAAGCTCGTGAAGCATTGACAGTGGACTTGTTCTTTAGCCAAACACACACTATAACTGCTAGCGGTAACCTAGTAACAAACGCTAACATGGTACCTTACGGTGACAAGTCTATGACGGCACTTCTTGACCCTGACAACGGTGGTACTTTTACTGCTGGTGATTACACTAATTCTGTACTAAGCCCAAGTTATGACTCAGGGTACATCAAGTTTGATGACCTAGAGCCAAGCTTTGGTCACTTGTACCAGTTGTGTCCTACACTACCATTCCAACCGAAATTCCTCGACACAAACCATGGAGAGTTTTTGATTAACCAATCTGCCGCAGGTGGAAGTATTCCATCTGCTGGTGGCGTACCTATGGGCTTCACTGTAACAGCTCCATTATCTAATGCAACTGGGTCAATGGAACCTGTCGGTACTGTTTCCGCAAAATTGTACATCAAGCATCCTGTGGGCTCCCCCATCAATGTGCTAGACCAAGCACCTGAGGGCGACTCAGGTTCTGCATCTGTCGGTTCCCTTCTCGGTCTTAGCGGTTTCTTGGACTACACCCAAAGCCCTATCGAGAACCCTAACTGGAACTACTCCTTGTTCATTGAGCACGGTGAGAACAACCTTCCTTCCTTCCGTCTTTGTAACGATTCTGAGGAATTTATCCTCGATGGCCGTGTAAGACTCACTGGTTGGAAGTACTCCATCGCTGAGTTGAGCATGAGTCAATTGTCAGATTTGCAGTCTAAAGGAAAGGTAACATACGCTATTATCAACCCACAAGGAATCCCAACCTCTAGCAGTTTGAGCGGACCCTTCCTAAGATGAGGGGGCCTCTAAATGACTGACGACCAATTCGTATACTTAGGAAACATAACTCCTGAAGTATCTCGTAAGTCACAGTTGGTTCGTGAAGACAAGCGTACAGTAACCGTTAGGCGTTCAGGTCTTACCCTCACTTCTCAAGGCGATGGTAGCACTCTAAGGCTAGTTGACCAAAGGGGAAAGGGTAAACTACTCAGTATCAAAGTAGTAACCGATAATCCTTATGTTCAGCTAATCCTAGAAGTCGATGATTGGCGCAACGAAGGTGAAACTGCTGCTGAGCTAGCCTATGGAGGAACAGGGAAGCAAGACTACGGCTTGTATGCATTAGACGGAAACCCTGCTAAAGGCTATCCGTTAATGTACACTCCTATGGGTGGAGAGTCCTTTGATTCAAGATTAAGAATCTCTCTCAGGAACAGAATCCCAAGGACACAAAAGATGTATGGGAGCATACCACGCTTAGAGATAGGCGGGGGAATGCCTATACCTGTTAACAACGGTCATGCTGGAGGGGCTACCTTCTCAGCGCCTGGGCTTGCTAACAATCCAATCGAAGACCTAGCACAAGCAATGATAACCCCGCATTATGGAAAATCATACAAAGCCAATCAGTACAACGCTGCTGCCTTAGGGGCTAACACAAAGGTTGGAATTGACCACCCATATGTAGGACTAGCAGGTAAGCCCGTCTTTACACCAACAAAAATGACATTTTCTGTGTCTTCCGGTACCGTTGATACTGTTCACACAGTTTTCTTCGGACCTAGAGTATACTCAGGCTCCGAAAGCACACAGATAATTTATGTCAGCAATAACGCTGCCGATACCCTAACCACTTCTGTAAGTGGATTTAATGTAGGAGACAAAGTTTTCGTTAGAGATGGAGGAAACCTACATTTCCCTGGCGAGATTACTGCTGTCGAAGCAGCAGCCGGTGCAACACACAGCTTAGGAACGGATGTGCCAGTTTCTGAGTTTGGTTTCGTAGGTAACACAGGTTCTCAGCAAAAAGCATTTGCTATGACAGTTAAACCAGGGCTAGAAGTAAACCCAGGACCCATCACTACCCCAACTACAGGAGTAACTCAAGTAATGACTAATGTAGGTACTGTTACTAGCCAAGCTGCGACAGACCCAGTTATCGCAATCAAGTCAATTGAAATCAAATACAAGTTAGAGGTGAGTTATGATGGCTAAATTCAAGAATCCAGTAGTACAGTGGGCTCACGAGCACCCAATTCTATTCGCACTCTTTGGAACTACCATTTTCTTTTACTTACCAGCTAGAGTTATTGGGAAAACTGTCCGTAGCTACAAGTACGGAGACCCAAGTCTAGGTAATGTTCCAGGACTTATGTCAGAATTGGAGAGAAGTGAATACACAGGTAGTGGAAAACTAGGATTACACCAACTAGGTGCTATCCCTACTCCAAGCGATGGACCGATTACAGGTGGTAACCTATTCCGTGCTATTCACGAAGAAATGTGCGAAGCAGCAAGAAATGGAGAAATCCCCAAAGAGCATGTTCAGTACTATGCAACTGCTAAGTACAACAAACTAATGAACGACGGCCAGTACAATATCTTGATTAAGACAGCTCCTGGACCCGACCAAGGAAAGAACCCAGGAGACTTTTACCGTGACTCTCGTCATAACGACAAGATTTACCCATCCAAGGCTCCTTACAATCCTGACAAGTCACAGCGCGACCACCGCGACCCTGGCGGAACACCTTCCCCTCCATATGCAGGTCAAATGTATAGTGAACATTCTTCTTCTCCTGGTTCCTTTGCTGTTAATCCATCAGTACAGGCACTTCTAGGTGAGAACAGCGTATTCGCTGGATTAGGGGCAGTAAATAAACTCAGGTGAATTAGATGAAGATGCATAGTGACCTAGGAAAGATGTACCGCCGTAACTACATGGTGAAGTCTCAACTTAGGTCTCTTACTGAGAAATCTAGTGCTCTTAACGCAAAGATTGATGGCGAAACCAAAATAGATGAGTGGGCAGAATCCTATATTACTCGTGCCGATGCACAAATAGATGATGTAAGCGACTACATGAACTATCGTAACTTAGGTAGTCTTGCTATGAAAGCTGGCCATACAGGTCATGTACGAATAGCCCCGCCACTAACAAAGGCTCTCCCAGCTCCTAAGCTACCTATTTATGGGCAAGAGCGCCAACCAGCAGATAGTGTCGCAGAAGAAGAAGTCACTAACCTAGAAGGGTTCACTGACTATCTTCCTCAAGTAGGCGTAGGAAATACATTAGGCGCAACACTCGCATTAGGAGGTATGGCTTTCGTAGTCGGGCTAGTCACTTACAACGAATATAGAAGTAAGAAATCAATGAGGGGCATACTTGTCCCTAGACTAAAGAGGGCAGGTATCTTCGCTGCTGGCGGTATTGGTGTAGCTGCGCTCTATCAAGGAGTAGTAGGGGCTGGACAACAGACAGGGTGGTACTAATGCTTCCAAGCAGAAAAGAAATGATGGCTTATTGGTTTGAACACCCTATCGCTGGTACATTTATTGCTTTTGGAATGGTCGAAGGAATCAAAACTATTTGGGAGTCCTTTGTTAACCCTAAAGGCAAAAGCCCGTTTAGTAGTTATAGTAACATAAGAAGTGGAGCAGTATTAGACGAGTTAGGACATTTGAGTCCTAAGCAACAAGAAGACCTTGATGAAGTAAAGAAGGGATTGGAAGCTGCGTCAAAGATGCATGCAAAGCAAGCCAAGACTATCGACCAATTAGGTAACTCTCACCTTGAGGAAACTCCAAGACAACTGAAACTAAAAGCAATTAAAGTACCCCAACCACCAAACGAAGCAGGGGTCGATAGAGAAGCATGGTACCAGGGGCACTTTGATGAAGCATACCGACACCACGAAGTTGACCACTATGATACTCACAAAGGAGACAAATTCTTCGGAAGCTTAGGTTCAACCTCCACAACTACTTCCACTTCATCTGCTCACGGTGGTACTGAGCGAAGTCCTACTGGTTCAACATGGGATAAGCATAGCCTACCGGGTGAAAAGGTACAGATGTTTGGAGGAAAGAAGAAAGGTTCTGTACTAATGGGTCCTCCTTCTATGCGTCGTCGTATTTCTCTTAACTCTATTACATTAGGTGGTGCAAAGGTACCTAAGCAGATAGATACACAAGAAGAATCCCTTCCTGTAAGCGGACACTTCGGTATGATAGGCATGATGCCTGAACAGTCGGAAGACGCAACAGATAACCCATGGGTGTGAGTATGGAAAGCACAATGGATATGGCAAAACATGCTGCTATCATTGGAGTAGTAGCATTCCTATACATGGGGGTGTTTGGTCATGGTCTCCCTACTAAGCTTAGAGGACCATTCTTTAATCCGTCAATTAACTCAGTAAGCCACAGGTGATATTATGAACCCACACAACAGTACGAACCACTTTGAATTTACCGATATTAACAACATGGTGCTAAAGAAGGGAGGCACTCGTGCAGCTCCTCGTAGTAAGAGGAATGTTAGGTATGTAGCACCTAGAGACCTCCCCATCAGTACTTTTGGTGGTACTTCCCTCCACCATGGTACAGCAACTTTAGACTTACCCCCTCACATGTTTGGAGAAATTACCACAGGTGAAGGATTGTTCCTAGGTGCTTCTGCTCCTGTAATTGTAGCAGCAACAGCTGGAATCTATGCCGTAGGTGGTATGTTCTCAGCTTGGAGTCAAGAATTCTTTATTGGAAACAAAAGAAGCTTATCTTACAAGACAATTGCTAAGCGCAATGGTATTCTTGGAGGGGTCTTTGGACTTATTTCTGTTGCAGCCTTAACAGCTACGCTCGCTAAGAACTAAAGCTTACGCTAGAAGTTAGCGTAAAATAAGTGAATTAACTTCACTCAGGTTTTGCTAGTCCGCCGGAGGAAATGTTCAATAGGTCGCACTGCTTCTTCATTGCAGCGATTCCTTCTTCAATTCCTACATTAGCTATAACGCGTGTCAAAGTTGTCTTAACGCCGTCATATACTAGTTCCATGCTTACTGTTGTTTCATTCATTTCTTTTGCCATTCTTAATCACCTTTGGTTTTTTTGTTTTTGGGTTTTTTACGGAATCTTGGCATCTTGCGTTCATCTTCATTGGGTTTCCATGTTATCGTACTTGGTCCCGACTTGGCTATGCCTTCCTCCGCCTTGTTACTATGTATCTTCCTCTTGGCTTTATATGTTTTGGCGCGAAGCTTAGCATTAGGGTCGTATTTCTCTCTCCCCTTTCTAAGCCCCACTGCATGTTCATTCGACCAACCGATAGCATGTTGAAGCTCTTCGGAACGAGGCATAGGGCGGTCTAAGCCATCTCCCATGATTTCATCCCAAGGCCTACCAAGACATGGAACTGACCCTGCGGTTTTCTTCCAATCACAGGACATACACTCAATAACTCCTTGATGAGCCCAAGCCTGAGTTTGACCAGTAACGGAGGTACGGTTAGACTCAACCCCACTTACTCTCCAAAAGAAACGAATCTCAAGATGACCACACTTAGGACAGAAGAAGGGCTTATCTGTCCCAGGAATCATTACCTGTTCTCCTTCATCTGTAATCTTGCCGTCTTTAATGTCCTCACACACAGGGCAGCGCTTACTCAAGTCCCATTCTTTGCCTTTGATTCTCTCGTCTTGTGCCATTATTCCTTCCCCTCCAGCGTAAAGCCGAACCCCGTATCTATTGGGTTGTTAGCCATTGAATTTAGCATTATCTCCATCCAAGCCGCCATAGCAAGATAGGCAAGTGACTTACTTGAGCCTTTGAAACTAAAAGCAGTTCCGTTTCCAGCTCCTACCGCTATTAATACATCTTCGACCCCTACTTCCGCGAGTCTCGCCCTACATTCGTCAATAATTGCCATTGCAGTTTCATTAGTCATTCTTCTTCACTAATCCCTACACTGTTTTTAAGTGCTGTGCGCACACTTTCTATGTCTTCTTGGACCTTAGAATCTAATTCGTTGTCGAAGCCATAATAGTTCCATGACTTTAGAAATTTCTTAATGCGGTGCATTTGAGCCGAGCTATCCTTAACCCAGTCACCTTTGTGTTTGTTTAGGAAGCCGATAGCCTTCTCTCTCTTAGGGAGCCAGCACTTGTGACACATACAGACTTGCTCGTTGTGTAGTCGGTAGCGGATAACTACTTCCTCTTCCTCTTCCTCTTCCTCTTCCTTTTTCTTGCGCCCTTGATACTCTTGGAGGTCGTCATCTTCCCACACTTCTTCGTACTCTTCGTACTCGGCGCTCTCAAGGACATGGCTTCTAGTACCACTTCCACATTCAATACATGAGACAAAGCGTCCCTTAATATCAGGTCGCTCAACTATTCGCATACTAACCAATCAGATTCACTATGAACATAAATGAGAGGTTCTTAGAGAAGGGAAGGCATATTACCATGTACAACCTGAGCCTAAACATGGCCGATGAGACAGTGATTGCTGGTGCAAGTATAGATAGCGCAAAAAAGGTACAAATAGGCGCAGAAGTAAAACCAGGTGAATCAACTGGAAGACTTAGAGTATTTGATACTGGAGTTGATAGCTTCCCTGATACTGAAGGAATTGGGTTCCAGGCACTAACTGTCAGTGCTTCTATTTCAGTTGGACAGTCAATGGCACAGCTACTTGCTAAGAAAACAGCGGCAACAAAGCCATTTCCACAAAACTTCAAAGCAAAGCGAGCAGTTACCCTATATGCAGACTCCGCAAACAGCGTGAATGTGTATATTGGAGATGTAAATACCCTAGCAAATGCTACTGCGGCTGATTGTGTAGGGTTCCCACTTGGACCAGGCGCAAGTATGACCTTAGAAATTACAGACTTGTCGAAGATTTACCTTGACTGTGTATCGTCTGACTGTGTAGTATTTTGGATTGCGGTTTGAGGTGATTAATATTGCCAGGCGCTACTACTGCACCCTCTTTTGTTAGGATTACCATTGGGGTTACTACAATTGAGCAGGTAAGTGGGACAACTGTCTTTAGGTGTACTAGTAACACCGACCCTGGTTTTGTAGCGGGTGATACAGCTACTATCAGTGGTAGCAGCGTGGCAGACTATAACACCGACCACCAAGTAACTGGTACAGGTACCGATGGAACCGGAGCTTATGTAAAAATAGGTTTTACCACTCATATCGGTAATGCAACGGGAGGTCAAGTATTATCTCAGCGTCAACCAATAGTTGACATGGTAGGCAAAGCCTCCACCACTGGTGTTCAAGTCATAAAGAGCGGCTCTCAACACCTATTATTGCTGCTTGAAGGGGGTCAAGGCGGCGGTGGCGGCGGTGGCGGCGGTGGCAGTAACACACTGGACCTTGCTTATGACCAAGGAGGCGCTGGTGCAGGTAGGACAATAAATGCCACAAGCGGTGCTGTTACTATTGCGACCCCGCATTCTTCGGGTAGTGGTTCATTAGTAGTTAGTAGTGAAGAAGGCGCACAAACCCCTGTTGTCATTAATCATACTGATACTTCAGGTTCAGCGCCACTTGTAACCGCACCAGCTCTATTCGTAGCTAGCACTAGACTAAACGCAGCCAATGTTGAGATAATGGATGTCCAGGGTGCTATTACCCCATCGACTAGTGCCGACAAGCTTTTTACTGTTTATGGCGGTGAAACCGTAGTTAATGATGCTAAAGTTGACCACGACTTTAGAATTGAATGTCTTTCATCGGTAACTACTGGACCTCATACTGTGGCTAACTCACTTGTACACGAAGCAAGTACTGGTCGTTTAGGACTTGGAGTTCTTGTCCCTCAAGCCGCACTTCACATAAAACACAAAGCTACCGCTGGGTTACAAGTAACAGGAACCGAAACAGGAACCCAACCATTCATGCTGGTTGAAAACGATTACACTAAGGTACAAAGAGGCAGTGGAGCCAGTTTCTTATTTGTCATTCAGCCTACTCCTAATAATGTAGGTAGTGGTGGTACAGCAACAGTTTCCGGGGAAGTTAATATTAGCTCAAGTGGCTATGTTCAGGTCGGCAGCATCCTCGCTGCGGGAGAAAGTGCTAGCGGGTTCAATGGTTGGCTTCACCGAATGGATAATGGATTCGCAGTAGGAACAATCAATGTCGGAGCCAGTAATATTGAGAGTACTTGTGCTGCTATTGGCGAACATGCAGGAACGGCTGGAGTTACCGAGCGCTCTTTAGTAGTTGGAAGAGATTGCAGTGTTAATGACAATGCGCTATCAGTAGGAGCTGATTGTACCGCGGTTACGGCGAGCGTAGCAATAGGAGTTTCTGCCGATACCACTGCTTATGGGGCAGCGCCAGTAATAGCACTCAATAATGGCTCAAGTGCCGGTGGTGGTGCGGGTAGTACAGCCAACACTGTTGTCATAGACTCAGGAAATCAAGCGCCCGGTGGTGCTCTCGCTATCGGTGGTGCTGGCGGTAACGGAAATGTATATCTCGAAGCCGGTGTCTTTGCCAGTGGAGCAGCGGATTACGCTGAAATGTTTGAATGGGCTGATGGAAATAGTAAACTCAACCCGCAAAACGCAGCTGACCGAAGAGGTCTATTTGTACACCTAGACCCAACTTCATCAACAGGCCTACAAGACTCATTGAAAATTGCGGTAGGATTTCTCAATAGTGCTAAAACAGGTGTCCATCCACCAATAGGAGTCGTTTCGGGAAGACCAATTATTCTTGGTGATGCTGGAGAGTTGCAGTGGACTCAAGCGCACGAGGTTGATGATTTTGGGGCGACAAAATATCAAACTGTCAAAGGTAAAAAGGTTCCAAAAAGTAATCCGAATCACAACCCAAACAAAACATACCAGCCACGAAGCCAAAGAGTCGAGTGGTGTGCAGTAGGTATGTTAGGAAAGCTATTCGTAAGAACCTCCGGTGCTACCCTACTTAAGGCGGGTGACTATGTAATGCCCGACCCAAATACTGGTATGGCACTCAAATCTGTGGTTTATGGAAAATACCAAAGCCCTCATCAAGCCCATCAAAGCGGCACAGAATTCCACTATCCTGTATTGCGTGTAATGCGCCAAGCAACACAGCAACAATTCGGGATAGTTGAAATATTATTGAAGTGATAACATGGCATTAGAATTACCTATGAATTTCCCCAAGTACGGATTTACAGCACCCAACGCATACATCAAAGTCAGCGTTGTTCATATTATAGAATCAACCCAAGGCGGAGGGCGTCGAGCGCAGTTTAGAGCAGAAGTGTACTTTAGTACTGCTACAAGACAAGCGGAGAAAGCACCGCTAGAAGAAAGGACATACACTATGGATTACGATACCAGCGGAGACTATGCTAATCAAAGAAACGCAATTTGTATGGCCTACCGTCATTTAGTCACTCTTCCTGAGTATGCAAATGCGTTAAATGTCTGAAAACGCCGTTTCCTTTATCGTCACTCCCAAGCTGAATAGCAAATATGACAGTAACCGATGCGACCCAGCAAAACTCTCAAAGCGCACTTTCAATGAATATTGAACATGCGCAAGTTGTAGCCAATACAGTAAGAAGTACACTCGGCCCAAAAGGACTAGACAAGATGCTAACAGACGCTGGCGGGCGTGTTACCATTACTAACGATGGTGCTACAATCCTTCGTAATGTAAACTGGGTATCTCCTATTGCTAAGAAAATCGTGGAAGTAGCAAGAACACAAGAAGAACAGTGCTACGACGGAACAACCACTGCTATTATTCTCACAGCGGAGCTCCTAAAGAAGGCAGAATTACTGCTTGAAAGTGGTGTCCACCCAACTACTATTGTTGAAGGTTATAGAACAGCGGCTTTGAAAGGTAAGGACTTCCTTACTAGCATGATAACCGACCCCGACGAAGATATGCTTCTTGCCATTGCTAAGACTGCTATGACTGGTAAGAGCGCCGAAGGAGAAAGAGAGCATTTAGCCAAACTATGCCTTGAGTCTGTCGAAGCATCTCGACCGGAAGCCGTCCACATTATGACAAGAACCGGCTCGCCAATTTCTGATTCATTTTCGCCAAATGGCATTGTTGTG
>Ga0315330_10003576_pt1 | contig 10686 bp, 9 predicted proteins | sample M140m34915metaG_FD_203453 | JGI IMG/M metagenome (GOLD analysis project Ga0315330, IMG submission 203453) | Ammonia-oxidizing marine archaeal communities from Monterey Bay, California, United States - M1 40m 34915 | ecosystem: Environmental > Aquatic > Marine > Intertidal zone | place: USA... | reverse complement strand
GCCTTACAGAAGTGAGAGAAGAAAAGCGAGAGATGTTAGACCAGAAATATTTAGATTGATTTATACAAAAGCATCAGTTGATGAATGTAGCAAAAGAGATGTAAAAGGTCTTTACGCAAAAGCTAAAGCAGGAGAAATAAAAAATTTTACAGGAATTTCCTCTCCATATGAGGAACCAGAGACTCCTGATTTAATTATTGATACAATTAACGACTCGGTTGAGCAAAGTGTAAATAAACTTTATAAGTTTATAAAAAAAGAATTTAGTTTTTCTTAAAAAATCACCTTGACAAAAAAAAACAATATATTAAATTAGCACTCGATTGAATTGAGTGCTAACAAGGCTTGGTCAATCGTTTGAATTGTCTAACAAAAAGGAGATTCGTTATGAAATTTAAACCACTACATGATAGAGTCGTAGTAAAACGACTAGAAAGCGACGCAAAAACTGCTGGAGGCATTATAATCCCTGATACAGCAAAAGAAAAACCCAGTGAGGGTGAAGTCATTGCTGTCGGACCTGGAGAGGTCGCTGAAGACGGGAAACTTAAACCAATGAATGTAAAATCCGGTGATAAAATTCTTTTCGGTAAATGGTCTGGAACAGAAGTCAAGTTAGATGGAGATGATTTACTCATTATGAAGGAATCAGACATCATGGGAATAATAGAATAAATATTTTAAAGGAGAAAATGAAATGTCAGCAAAAAGTATATCGTTTGGATCTGATGCACGTGATCGAATGATCGCCGGTGTGGATCAACTTGCTAACGCGGTTAAAGTTACACTAGGCCCCAAAGGTCGTAACGTAATATTAGATAAATCTTTTGGAGCTCCGAGAGTAACAAAAGACGGAGTTTCAGTTGCTAAAGAAATTGAACTGAAAGACAAATTTGAAAATATGGGAGCTCAAATGGTTAAAGAGGTTGCTAGTAAGAGTTCAGACTCGGCTGGTGATGGTACAACCACAGCAACTGTTCTTGCCCAAGCAATTGTCAGACAAGGTGCAAAAACTGTTGCCTCAGGTATGAACCCTATGGATTTAAAAAGAGGTATCGACTTAGCAGTTGAGAAGGTTTTAGCGGATTTAAGAACAAGAGCTAAAAAACTCGGCTCATCATCTGAAATTGGACAAGTCGGTACTATATCTGCAAATGGTGAAGAAGAGATTGGGAAAAAGATTGCTGAAGCCATGGATAAAGTTGGACGAGACGGTGTTATCACTGTTGAGGAGTCGAAAACAAGAGACACTACTCTTGAAACTACAGAAGGAATGCAATTTGATAGAGGGTATCTTTCACCTTACTTTATTACGGATGCTGAAAAGATGATTTGTGAATTTGAAGATCCTTTCATCCTATTGAATGAAGGAAAGTTATCTAATTTGCAGGATTTAGTTCCACTTTTAGAATCGGTAGTAAAATCAGGAAAACCACTTCTTATTATCGCTGAGGATGTTGAAGGTGAAGCCCTAGCAACTTTAGTGGTAAACAAACTCAGGGGTGGTCTTAAGGTCGCTGCTGTAAAAGCACCTGGTTTTGGTGATAGAAGAAAGGCTATGCTAGAAGACCTAGCCATATTAACTGGTGGTCAGGTAATTAGCGAAGAACTAGGAATCAAACTAGAAAATGTGACCATAAATGACCTTGGTTCTTGCAAAAAAGTTAGAATAGATAAAGAAGATACTACAATAGTAGGCGGAGGGGGAAGCTCCTCGGACGTTAAGGCAAGATGTGAGCAAATTAAAACTCAGATTGATACAACAACTTCTGACTATGATAAAGAGAAGCTTCAAGAAAGACTTGCAAAGCTTTCCGGTGGTGTTGCTGTAATTAATGTAGGTGGCTCAACAGAAGTAGAGGTCAAAGAGAGAAAAGATAGAGTTGATGATGCTCTCGCTGCAACAAGAGCTGCAGTGGAAGAAGGTATTGTCCCTGGTGGTGGCACAGCATTACTTTATTCAATTAAATCTATTAAGGACCTAAAAGGCTTAAACCCAGATCAAAATGCTGGCATAGATATCATAAGGAAAGCTTTGGAAGCTCCTGCTAGACAGATTTCAGAAAATGCTGGAGTTGAGGGTTCAATTGTAATAGGAAAGCTCCTAGAACAAAACGATACAAACCATGGATTTGACGCACAAACCGAAAGTTACACTAACTTAGTGAAGGCCGGAATCATTGACCCAGTAAAGGTAGTGAGAACAGCTCTGGAGAATGCTTCATCAATAGCGAGTTTGCTACTTACTACTGAAGCAATGGTTGCAGAACTACCTGAACCAAAGGAAAGTGCAATGCCTCCAATGCCACCAGGCGGTGGAATGGGCGGAATGGGCGGAATGGGTGGAATGGATTTCTAAACCAATCATATACGTAATTTATATTTTAAACCCTTCACTCAATCGTCTAAGTGAAGGGTTTTTTTTTAAAATTGTTGATAGTTTTCTTTTGATTCTAGACTCAATACTTTAATCCATATTTCTTTATCTTTTTCTGGAATTTCTATTGTATTGAAACCACACCTTAAAAGATAACCATACTGGTCAGGTAACATATACCCAGATGCTCTAAGTTCTCTTTTAAAGTTGTACTTTTTACGAATCTGTCTTGCAATAGAAAATGGTCTTCCATCCTTAAATGTAAGAAAATTAAGTTGAATAATAGAAAACACATTTAAGTCTGCATTTAGTTCTTCAAGATTCTGGTCAGAATTAATTAGAAGTCCGATATAATTGAATTCCGAGAACTCATGCTTATGTTTATTCCAAGCATCTAAGTTAATAATAACTGAATCTTCTTTTTTAGGAAATTGATTGCTCTCTAGGCTCCATTTAGAATATTCATTTTTTTCTTCCAAACCATTTCTAAGTACTATCATAAACTTCTTTTTTGAAGGGCTCTACACCTAGTCTATTGAATACAGATAGAAAGTCTTCGTCAGAATTTTTTCTATTTTGTTTATAGACAATTAAAATCTTCTCTATCGCATTGAATAGCCTATCTTCTGGAAATGATGGACCAATTATTTTGCCGATAGATGCATTTTGATTTGCAGATCCACCGAGTGTAATTTGATAGGATTCTTCACCATTTCTATCTAATCCAAGTATTCCAATGTTACCAACATGATGATGACCACAAGCATTAATACATCCAGATATTTTAATTTTTAAGTCTCCAATATCATTCTGTTTATCAAATTTTTGGTAGTATTCAGTAATTTTTTGGGAAATTGGAATTGATCTGGCTGTTGCAAGTGAGCAATAGTCCATTCCTGGACAACATATAGTATCTGTTATTAAACCTAGATTTGGGGTGGCAAGATTATATTTTTTTAGCCCACTCCAAACTTCTAATAAATCAGAATTTTTAATATGTGGTAGAACAAGATTTTGTTCATGAGTAACTCTAATTTCACTAAAAGAGAATTTTTCAGAAATTTTTGCAATAGCTTTCATCTGTTCCGCACTTGCATCACCAGGTGGTTTCCCTCTTGGCTTAAGTGAAATAAGAATAATAGAATAACCATTTATTTTGTGTGAGATTGAATTTCGCATTAACCAGTTATGAAAATCTATATCTTTAGAAAGGGGTATATTCTTTTTAGAAGGCTTAAGATTAGGCAGTTTGAAGTATTCTTTTGTTTGCTTTATAAAACTATCTTCTAGGTTTAACTCTTTACTTCTGAATATTTCAAAATTTTCATCAACGTGCTTTTTAAAAGCTTCAATACCTAGCTCATGCACAAGTATTTTTATTCTAGCTTTATAAATATTATCCCTTCGTCCTAATTGATTATAAGTAGTTAGAATAGCCTCAAGATAATTAAGTAGATCTCTTTTTTCTATAAAATCATTAATTTTCTTTGCAATAAAAGGACTTCTACCTTGCCCACCACCCACATAAACTTCAAAACCTATACTTTGATTCTTTTTTACAATTTGAAGTCCTATATCGTGAAACTTTATTGCTGCTCTGTCAGTAGAGCTCCCAGTGACTGCTATTTTAAACTTTCTTGGTAAAAATGAAAATTCAGGATGAAAAGTTGACCATTTTCTAATTATCTCGCACCATGGTCTAGGATCTTCAATTTCATCTGAAGTTAAACCTGCCAAGTGATCGGTTGAAATATTTCTGATACAATTGCCTGAGGTTTGAATGGCATGCATTTCAACCGAAGACAGATCAGATAGAATGTTAGGAACATCAATTAATTTTGGCCAATTAAATTGAATATTTTGTCTTGTTGTAAAATGACCGTATCCTCTATCATACTTTTTAGATATTTCAGCTAACTTATCCATTTGAACTGCAGACAATTCGCCATACGGTATTGCAACTCTTAACATATATGCATGTAATTGTAAGTAAAGACCATTCATAAGTCTTAGAGGTTTAAATTCATCTTCTGAAAGTTTCCCATCTATTCTTCTTTGAACTTGATATTTAAACTGTTCAACTCTTTCATTTATTAATGTTTTGTCTTTTTGGGAGTATTTATACATTTATATCTCTATTGTTAATCCATTAATTCTAATTTTATCTCTAAGCTTCAGTATTTCGCCATTCTTATCGATTTCAATGAAAGTTGGTGAGATTATTATACATTTTGCTTCTTCGGCTTGGTAAATTTTTTCGTAAGATTCTATTTCTTCTTTAGATATTTTAGTAGCCTGTTTAAAATCATCTACCCAACCATTATTTGAATAGAATATAATCTTACCAGACTTCAACTCATTAGCTGATAAAAAAAAGAATTCACCTTTAAGTTTTTTTGCCATATTTAAAAATTTATTATTAATCTAAATATTTAATAAAAAAATACAAGAAAATAATGTTTAATATTATATTATACAATTAATAATTGTACTATTTTTATCTCCCCCTTGATGATACTTCTAATCGTACTAATTTATATAAGTATGTCTGATACCAAATCAAAACTGTGGCCTTTTATAGAGGCTAACAAATTGTTAAATAGAATGAATAAGCTAGATGGAAAACCATGTATCTTTCAAACTGGTTATGGACCTTCAGGATTACCTCATATTGGGACATTTGGAGAAGTGCTAAGAACATCAATGGTCATTAAGGCGTTTAAAGAAATTTCTGATTGTCCAACAAAGTTGTATGTTTTCTCTGATGATATGGATGGTCTTCGGAAAGTACCACAAAATATACCTAATCAAAAAGATGTCGAGCAACATTTAGAAAAACCGCTTTCAGCAATCCCAGATCCATTTGGTAAATTTAAAAGTTTTTCTGAGCATAATAATAATAAACTCATCAATTTTTTAGATAGATTTAATTTTGACTACGAATTTAAATCATCAACTGAGCATTACAAGAGTGGTTTCTTTAACAAAGGACTTCAAGCCATTCTCAACGACTATGAAAAAATTCTTAATTTAATTTTACCTACTCTTGGAAAAGAAAGAAGAGAAACGTATTCTCCCTTTTTACCAATCTGTAAAAAAACAGGTAAAGTTCTTCAAGTTAAGATTAATGAATTTGATAAAGTTAACAAAAAAATTTTATATAAAGATCCTACAACAAATGAAGATATAGAAACTTCAATCCTAAATGGTAATTGTAAGCTTCAATGGAAAGTTGATTGGGCTATGAGGTGGTTTGTTTTGGGTGTTGACTATGAAATGAATGGAAAAGACTTAATAGAATCATTTCAGCTTTCAAACAAAATAAATAAGGTAATTGGTGGAAGACCTCCAAATAATTATACCTATGAATTATTTCTTGATCAAAATGGTGAGAAAATATCCAAATCTATTGGAAATGGTATTTCAGTTGAAGATTGGTTAACTTTTTCTCCTCAGCAAAGTTTAGAACTTTTCATGTTTCAAAACCCTAATAGAGCTAAAAAGTTATATTTTGATATTATTCCAAAATTGACTGATGATTATATTAAGTTGAGTAAAGAATACGACTCTATTGATAGTAAAAAAAAAATAGAGAGCCCTTTATGGTTTATTAAACCAGAAAAAAATCAAAAGATTCTAGATAATATCACATTTAATCTTATCTTAAATTTAGCAAGTGTATGTAACGCCGAAAACTCTGATATCATGTGGGGGTTCATAGAAAATTATTATGGCAAATTAAAAAGAGACGATTACCCATATATTCAAAAGCTTCTTGATTATGGTGTCTTCTATTATAAAAAGTTTGTTCTGCCAAATAAGAAATATAGATCGCCATCAGAAAAAGAAAGGGAAGGTTTTTTAAAACTAATAAATATTTTAGAAAATATTCATGAGTCGATAGATGCAGAAGATATTCAAACTAAAGTATATGACATTGGTATGCAGCTTGAATTTGAAAAATTGAGAGATTGGTTCCAAGGTTTTTACCAGGTTATTCTGGGCCAGGATCAAGGACCTAGAATAGGTTCATTTATTAAGTTTTTTGGTATAAAAGAAACAATTAAACTTCTGCGAGATAAATTAAATGAAACAAAAAAATAATTTTGTCTATAGAGTCTTTAAAAATGATGAATATGAAAAATTTAAAAATAGTAATATTTTTGAAGGGAATGAAATGGATTTTGAATCAGGCTTTATTCATTTATCAACAAAAGATCAACTCAAGCAAACAATTTTCAACTATTTTAATAATGATGATAATTTAGTTATTGTAGAGCTAAGAAGTTCGGATCTTACAAATTTTTTGAAATGGGAAGTTTCAACTAATAATTTAAAATACCCTCATTTTTATAATAAGTTAGAGTTTAAATGGGTAAATAAAGTATTTTCTAGCAGTGAATTATGTCTATGATTTATAACTTAGTATCTAAAGCAACAAGTTTTTTACCACCAGAGTTTTTGCATAAGTGTTTTATTCAATATCTTAAATATACCCCGAAAAAAAACTCAAGTATTTTTCTTAATTTAAAAACATCATTTTGTGGAAAAGACATTGACAATCCATTAGGTATTGCTGCTGGTTTTGATAAGAATGGAGAAGCAGTTAGTGGTTGTCTTAAATTGGGTTTTGGTTATGTGGAGGTTGGCACAGTAACTCCAATGCCGCAGTATGGCAACTCAAAACCAAGAGTATTTAAAATACCCGAGTATGAAAGTATTATTCAAAGACTAGGTTTTAACAATCTTGGAGTTGAAAACCTAATTGATAATTTAAAAAAAAGTAAAGCTGAAAGTAATAATGTTATTGGAATAAATATAGGAAGAAATAAAAACTCTAGCGATCACCTAGCTGATTATTTGAATTTGTATAAAATTGTTTCCAACTATTCAGATTATATAACTATAAATATATCTTCTCCAAACACTCCTGGGCTTCGAGATATGCAGGATAAAGATCAAATTGATAAACTGATTATTCAAATATCTAAATTAAAAAATAAAAAAAATACTTTCATAAAAATTTCACCTGATATATCTGATAATAACTTGAAAAATATTTGTAAAATCTCGATGAATGAAGAATTTATATCAGGATTGATTTTAACTAATACTACCATTAAAAGAGACATGCTTTTTAAAAAGCCAGTCAGAGATTCTTGGAAAATAAATGAGAGTGGAGGTTTGTCTGGTCATCCTTTAAAAAAATTGTCAAATAAGTTAATAGAAAAAGTTTACCGAATTTGTAAAGGAAAACTAATGATAATTGGTGTTGGAGGCATTTATGATGGTAGGGATGCATTTGAAAAGATATCTCTAGGAGCCAATCTCATTCAACTCTACACCTCTTTGGTTTATCGTGGCCCAAGTGTAGTAAATAATATATTGGAAGAATTAAGCACAAAACTTAAAGAAAAAGGTATTAAGAATGTTAAGGATTTAGTTGGGAGAAACATAAGTTATGACTAAAACTGATGAAGTAAAAAAACTGAGCGAAATTTATGATGAGTATGATTACTTTATAGTTGATTTATGGGGCGTAGTACATAACGGTATAAATATTTTTGATGGCATTATTGATGTTCTTGAGAAATTGAAAAAGTTAAAAAAAGTTATTTATTTTATGACTAATGCACCAAGAAGGAGTTTTGTGATTGAAGAACAGTTATCAGATTTTGGTCTTAAACGCGAACTTTATGATAGTGTGATTTCATCTGGTGAAATTACATGGCAATTTTTGAGTGGTAAAAATTATAAATTTTGCTATTTAATTGGTCCTGAAAGAGATTACCATTTAATTGAAGGATTAAGTTACGAAGTTACAAAAGATTTTAAAAAAGTTGAGATAATTGTAAATACTGGGCCATGGGGTGATGATGATAATTTAGAAAACTATAAACCTACCCTAGAGAATCTTGTTAAGTATAACCCAACAATGATTTGTTCCAATCCAGATAAGAGGGTGATAAGAGGTGAGAAATTTATGATATGTGCTGGATTATTAGCTGAATATTACGAATCAATAGGAGGAAAGGTAATATATTATGGAAAACCTTTTCCAGAAATTTATAATTTTTGTTTAAAAAAAATTTCTTTAAAAAGTAATAAAAAAATATTGATTATAGGAGATTCATTAGAAAATGATATAAGGGGTGCTGTAAATCAAAATTTAGATTCGCTATTAGTAACCGATGGAATTCATAGGGAGGTGAATAATGATTCAGGTGTTGATAAAGAAAAATTAAATGATTTAATTAAAAAAAAAAAAATTTATCCCAAATATTATATGAGAAAATTAGTTATCTAGGAAAATATTTTGACAAAAGATAGTTATAAAGAATGGCAGAAACTAGCTGAGAAAGAACTTAGAGAAAAAAAGTTTGACGACTTAGTATGGAATACACCAGAAGGAATTGATGTAAAGCCTCTCTACACTTCAGAAGATATAAAGAACATTGAACATGAAATTGGAATGCCAGGTCTTCCACCATATACCAGAGGCCCACGTGCAACTATGTATTCTAATAGACCTTGGACCATAAGACAATATGCAGGTTTTTCAACTGCAGAGGAGTCAAATAAGTTTTATAAAGAAGGACTAAAGAATGGAGTAACTGGACTATCGGTAGCATTCGATCTTGCCACACATAGAGGATATGATTCCGATCACCCTCGAGTTGTAGCGGATGTTGGAAATGCAGGCGTAGCAATTGATTCAATTGAAGATATGAACACACTTTTTAAAGATATTCCATTAAATAAAATGAGTGTTTCAATGACTATGAATGGCGCAGTAATTCCTGTGTTAGCTTGTTTCATTGCGAGCGGTGAAGAACAAGGTGTTAATAGAAAAGAACTAACTGGAACTATTCAAAACGATATATTAAAAGAATTTATGGTTAGAAATACATTTATTTTTCCACCTGAGCCAAGTATGAGACTAGTATCAGATATAATTGAGTTCACATCTAAACAAATGCCAAGGTTTAATTCAATTTCAATCAGTGGTTATCATATGCAAGAGGCTGGAGCAAACCAGGTTCAAGAGTTAGCATACACTTTAGCTGACGGAAAGGAATATGTTAAAGCTGCATTAGATAGAGGTTTAGATATTGATGAATTTGCTCCAAGACTATCCTTTTTTTGGTCAATAGGAATGAATTTTTTTATGGAAATTGCAAAGATGAGAGCCGCAAGGTTTATGTGGGCTAAGATTATTGAAAAATTTAAACCTAAAAACCAAAAAAGTTTAGCACTTAGAACTCATTGCCAAACCTCAGGGGTTTCATTAATGGAACAGGACGCTTATAATAATATTGTAAGAACAACAATAGAAGCTATGGCTGCTGTACTTGGAGGGACTCAATCACTTCACACCAATAGTTTTGATGAAGCATTGGCGCTTCCAACAAAATTTTCAGCAAGAATTGCTAGGAATACTCAACTTATATTAGCAGAAGAGTCAGGTATTAATAAAGTGATAGATCCCTTGGCCGGTTCATATTATGTTGAATCTTTGACCTCAGATATAATTTCTAAAGCTAGGGAATTAATTAAAGAGGTTGACGATGTTGGGGGTATGGTCAAAGCAATAGAGATGGGTATACCAAAAATGAGAATAGAGGAAAGTTCTGCTAAGAGACAAGCAAGGATTGATTCAATGCAAGAAACAATTGTCGGTGTCAATAAATATAAACCCACAGAAAAGCAGGACATAAATGTACTTTCTATTGATAACGAAGAAGTAAGAACTAGACAAATTAATAATCTTAAAAGTTTAAAAGAGAACAGAAATAAAAAAGAAGTAAAGACTTTCTTAGATAAGATAACTTTGGCTGCAGAATCTAAAGATTTAAACTTGCTAGAGATTTGCGTTGAAGCTGCAAAGAAAAGATGTACGGTTGGAGAAATGACTGAAGCAATGGAGAAAGTCTTTGGTAGACATACACTTTCATCAAAAACTATTTCAGGTGTTTATGGTAAATCTATAACACAGACTGAAAAATTAAGTTCGATTGAAAAGGAAATTGATAGTTTTGTTTCGAAGAATGGAAGGAGACCAAGAATGTTAGTAGTGAAAATGGGTCAAGATGGTCATGATAGAGGGGCTAAGTTAATAGCAACGGCATTCTCTGATCTTGGTTTTGATGTAGACGTTGGTCCACTTTTCCAAACACCTGAGGAAGCTGCTATGCAGGCTTTAGATAATGATGTTCACATAATTGGAGTTTCTACACTAGCAGCCGGTCATAAGACTCTAGTACCTTTATTAATGAAATCGCTTCATAAAAATGATGCACGAAACATCA
>Ga0315330_10003574_pt1 | contig 10688 bp, 8 predicted proteins | sample M140m34915metaG_FD_203453 | JGI IMG/M metagenome (GOLD analysis project Ga0315330, IMG submission 203453) | Ammonia-oxidizing marine archaeal communities from Monterey Bay, California, United States - M1 40m 34915 | ecosystem: Environmental > Aquatic > Marine > Intertidal zone | place: USA... | reverse complement strand
CGGCTAGGCAGCAGTGTTGAAACGTGGAAACCGGACGAAAGGTCACACGGCTACGATTGCCATCATAAGCCGGTACAATCGAATTGTTTACCCGCATACCAAGTAACTCCGACACCCAATTTTCAACAAATGCCCGCAGAAATCGATCTTCGCAGCGATACCGTCACCAAGCCAACTCCCGAGATGAGGCAGGCAATGGCAGAAGCAGAGGTGGGAGACGCAGTCATTGACGTTGATCCAACGGTGGAACGGCTAGAAACGCTTACCGCCGAGCTTTTAGGCAAAGAAGCGGCGGTATTCATGCCAAGTGGCTCCATGACGAACCAAATCGCTCTCCGGGTTCACTGCGGTCGAAGCAGCGAATTCCTCTGTGAAGCAGACTGCCATATCTATCATTACGAGCAGGGAGCATTTGCCCAGCTTTCAGGTTTGGTCGCACAAACGGTCGCTGGCGAAGGCGGTGTGCTTCAAGTAGACCAACTCAAAAATCTGATTCGGCCGGAAAATGAACACATGGTGCGAACTCAACTCGTTTGCCTCGAAAACACCCATAATCGTTGGGGTGGACGTATTCAGCCACAGCACACAGTCCAAGAAATCTGCGACTGGGCGAAACAAAACGGACTGAAGAGGCATTTGGATGGGGCCCGACTCTGGAACGCATCTGTCGCAACCGGCCTCAGTCCTCTGAAGCTGGTCGAACCATTTGATTCAGTCAGCGTCTGTTTCAGCAAAGGACTCGGTGCCCCCGTTGGATCTGCACTGGCAGGAGATCACCAGTTCATAATGGAAGCTCGCCGCTCCCGGAAACTATTCGGGGGAGGCATGCGTCAAGCAGGAATCATCGCCGCCGGCGCACTGCACGCATTGGAGCAGCACCGCGATCGTCTGGCGGAAGATCACAATAATGCTCAACGCCTTCGCGAGGGCTGCGAAGCATGTAGTCCGCTCTCAATTCGTGGAAACCGAGTCGATACTAATATCGTCATCTGTGAAGTTGATGAAGACTGGACTACCGCAGACAAACTGGCAGCGACACTCGACGAGCAGGGTGTCAGGTGCTTTGCAATTGGCCCGCAAGCCATTCGTTTCGTAACCCACCTGGACGTCGATGCCGCCCAGATTGAGTCTGCGTGTAAGATCATTCAAAAAATCACAAACACATCGGCTGCGAATCTCACCTGATGGATCGCCAACCACCCCGAGCATTGTTCACGCTGCTGATATCTCTCTGTGTTTTCACAATCGCGGTCTTTCTACGACTGCCTTCGTGTTACGAAAGTTTGTGGCTTGATGAACTGCACTCAGCTTGGATCGTCGCGGATGGTGTGGGTAGTGTCTACCAGCGTTCCGTCCTAGGTCATCAATCACCCTGCTATTATTTGCAGCTTTGGGCTTGGAAACAGGTGGTTGGTGATTCCGAATTGATGCTGCGGCTCAATAGCGTCTTGCTAGTGGCTGGTGGCTGCAGCGTCCTTGCTTATGGAATTTCAAAATGGACCAGCAGTTTGCTCGCAGGCTTGGTGTCAGGACTCATTCTTGCTGTTGAGAACAACTCGCTTTTTTTTGGAACGGAATTGCGCCCTTTCGCTTTCGTCATTTTGTGTTCCTCAATATCGATCATTCTTTTTCTGCAACTGCTATCCAGTGAATCACGCCACCAACGCTCAGGCACTTGGTGCTTTTTAATTTTCACCGTTTTGTTTTCGACAATCTGCCAGCCCACTTCCCTGGGTGTACTGGCATGGCTTCCGGTTGTTTTGTGTGGGATCTGGTTAATCAGAAACCCCCGCGAATTCCGACGGATCACGTGGTTGGATGCAACTCTGGTCGCGATCACTGTGGTGGCCATGCTGATGTTATGGCAGATGACTCTTGGTCAAAGCTGGGCAGAGAAATCGATGTGGGGTTCCTTTGCGACAGCAACGCACTGGCAACAAATATGGACCATATGGGACTGGCCCAGCCTGCTACTCATTCCCTTGATCTCAGTACTGCTAATCCTGACCATTGACAGCATCATTGATAGCCGCAAGCAGTCTGATCTCCGACGCAGTCCGATCCTAGTTGGACTGGTCTTCTTGGCAACTCTGCCTTTGCTCGCAACAACCGTCTATTGGTGCCTTTCTAACTTCGAACTGGTACCAGTTTGGCACCGCCGCTATTTCATCGCCGTCCTTCCCGTTCTGGCGTGCTTGGCAGGCAGCTGTATTGGATATGTTCAAATCAGACTCGCAGGAAAAAGTAAGCCGACGCTCACCGGTCTCGCTCTCGCGTTCACCATCCTGCTCTGCCTGGAAGTACAGCAGCGAACATGGCGGCGGCTTCAACTCTCTCCCGTAGCATTGGTAACCCGCGGCGAGGACTGGCGCAAAGCAATCGAGTGGTTGCAACAAGAATCAGAAACCGAGAGTCTGATTCTGCTTGATTCAGGATTGATTGAGGGCCAAAGTTGGATCACACCGGAACTTTTCGAAATCGAAAACACTGCCAAGTTGGAATACCTGTGTTTTCCGCTTCGCGGTCCCTACCATCTCGACCGTGAAGTGATTCCCGTCGGCCCATCATTTCAACCAGTGACCCGACTCGCAGATGCCAAGAGATCTACCTACATCCTGACCCGAAATACGGTCAAAACAGCGAAGCGCCGCGTCGCGGCTAACGAAGTACTTGGATTTGGCAGGGTTGCAGTTGTGCTTCCCGTAAAAGAGGCATCCCCCCGTGAAAAAGAACGATCGAACGAACGGTGAAACGGACAGCTGTTGGGATATGGCGTTTCGTGCCGGAATCGTTATTCAGACGCGATTGCCAGCGGTGTAAAATACCGTGACCGATCTTTTTACACGTAACGAAAAACCATCTGATGCGACCGAAAACTTGCTGTTTGTGTTCAATCTGCATCGCGGTCGTGGGCGTTTTCATCGCTTGCGTCTCCGGTTTTGCTGAGACGACAACCTCGAATTCAAAGAAACCGAGCTCAGAATCCGCGGTCCGCGGATATCGCGTCCTTACCGAAAAAGCGGTTTTGTCGAGCGATTTTACGCAGGAAGTGTTCGACAACCTTTGGCAATGTTGGCCCGAGGCACTGCGTCTGAAGGCAGAGACAGCGAGTGCGGAACAGCGTCGCGAAATGGCCTTTTCGCGTTACGGGCTCACCCCCAGACCCGAGGCTCCCGAAAAGCCGCTTCAATACGTGGTGGACGATGAGGGAAACTGGACCATGAACTGTTTCTCGTGCCACGGTGGATCTGTCTACGGAAAGCCGGTCGCCGGGGCTCCGAACAATCGCTTTGCCCTGCAGACATTGACCGAAGAAATCCGTAAAACAAAATTCAAACTCGGCAAACCTTTTTCTCGGATGGATGTCGGCTCATTGGTGATACCTTTAGGCACCACGAACGGCACTACCAACGCAGTCGTATTCGGCATGGGACTGATGAGCCAACGTGATGAAGACCTGAATATCGTTGCGGCCACCCCGCAGAAGTTTGTGCATCACGACATGGACGCACCGGCCTGGTGGAACTTCCATAAGAAGCCGAATATTTACATCGATGGCTTTGCCCAGAAAGGACATCGCGGGCTAATGCAGTTCATGATGATTCCTGAAAATGGACGTGACTTCTTTCTTAATCACGAGGACGATTTCCGTGATGTCTACGCTTATATCTCCTCGCTACGCCCCCCGCAGTACCCGGGCAAGATCGACGCGAGCATGGCAGAGCAGGGCAGGGTAGTTTTCGAGCAGACGTGTGCCGAGTGCCATGGAACCTACGGCAGCAAACCTACCTATCCCAATCGACGCATCCCAATCAACGAGATCGGAACAGACCCAGTGCGTCTCACAGCGTTAGAAGTAGCGGGTCGAAAGAAATATGCTCGGAGTTGGTTCGCTCACGCCAACGAGGATGAGGAACAGACTACGGTCGTGGATCCCGATGGATACGTTGCCCCAGCGTTGGATGGGATCTGGGCATCAGCACCTTACTTCCACAATGGCAGCGTGCCAACTCTTTGGCATCTGCTTAATCCGACGAAGCGGCCTAGCGTTTGGCGACCAGTGAGCCAAGAGTTCGATGATGAAAAAGTCGGCCTGACTGCTAAAGTTGAGCTGAAGGTACCCTTCACACAACTTGATGCTGCAATTCGTCGCAGCTACTTCGACACAAACCGATTTGGAAAGAGCAACTCCGGTCACGATTACCCCGAGGAATTGACCGACACGGAAAAACGAGCTGTGCTGGAATATTTAAAGACGCTCTAGCGTTTTGAGTCCACAATGCTGCCGCGATCAACGTGGCTGAAGAGTTCAAAGAACTTCACGCGGTAGTCCACTGTGGGGCTGGACACAGAGATGGTCTTGTCGATCAAAAACAATCTCGACACCATCCACCCCAAAGTCATTGATCACAGCCCTGTCCTGATCGGGACTGTCACTATTGGGGCCAGCCAGCACTACAAGATGATTGAAGGACCAGGTGGCAACATCGGGGACGTGAACACCCAGCACTTCCACAACACGGTTGAAGACCAAACCAATTAAGGTGCTACCGCCAAGACCACCCACTGCGGCGCAAAGCTAACGCTTCCTTACCGCGAAAGAACGTCTTGGCTGCCCAACGAAGAACACGGTTAAACGGTTGTGAGCATTTACGAAATTTCAACAGATGCCGCGGACATCGCCCAAGGTCGCACAGCAACAAGGTCGCACTTCGACCTGAAAGCACAACAACGTGGACGGCTAGGGGTAGCTTGACCGTTTCAGCACAGCTCTTTTTTCAGCAACAACTTCGATCAAGAATCTGATTTTTCTTCGGGCTCGTCACTGCCACTCTCGTCACTGCCACTCTCGTCAGACAGTTCGTTGCTATGTGCTGCCTTAACATCAGAAACGCTGCCCCCTGAGACGCTGCCATCCTCAGTCATGCACTCAGTCGCATCCTCGTCCTCAGACAGGGTCTCATCCGTCGTGTTCTCAGCGGCGACTGCGTCGGTGTTCAACAACAGTCCTGAACTTCCGCTACCGACCAACAGCCCCGTCCCGCGAAAAGCCCAAAGGAAGTAGATCGCACCCACCAGCATCAGACCACTGCAGAAGTAGAACATTTTGTACTCTACTCCCTTGAATGCAGGGGCGAGGACTAAAACGACGAGCGACGCGAGTGTTAAGAACATAAATGAAACACCGTTAGCAGTTCCGAGAAACCGTCCGCGTTCCCCATCGGGTGACAAACTCTGCAAGAGTGCTTGCAAAGGCACGATGTAAAAGCCTGCTGAAAAACCAGCGCAGAGAATGAAGAAGGATACGCTCGAGAACAACACTTCGTAGGATTCAGCTTTCATCCCCAACACTGGCGGTGTAACGAAAGCCAGTAAAAAGAAGAACACGATGAGCCCCAACGCTCCCAGTGGGATCAAACGTGGCATGATCCTGTGACCGGAAATAAATCCGGCAACACCACAACCAAGTCCGATGGCAATCCCAAGGACCCCCATTAGCACACTGGCATTCTTACGAGTGATGTCCATGATCTCTGTGTATTCAGGCACAATCAACAGGGCGATCCCAGCTAGAAGATAGAAATACCCCCAGGCCATCATGACCATCAACAAGCGGGTTTTCGACATCTCCTTGATGGTTTCGATATAGGTGCTGAAAGGATTGAATTCGAATTTCAGTTGTGCGTTACCTTTTGGTAGTGGCGTAAGCAGCAACGATGACAGCCACCCCAAAACTGCCACAAGTACAAGAGCAATCGTGGGCAGGGACCGCTCACCAAACGGATTCAACACTGCCAGCTTATATTTGTCTTCTTGCCATTGAGGCAGCGGTGCTTCATCATTCGGCACGACAGGCTCGCGATACTCGTCAATGTCAAGCACTTCACCTTCTTCAGCGTTAGCTTTTTCCGCTCTCATCGTGGCATTCTCGAACCCGAGCTTTTTAAGAATCGCAACTTTTTCTTCGCCCTCCTGCATGGTGCGCACATCATACGAAAGAGCAAATTCATCCATGCCCTTGTTAACTTGCTGATTGGCCAAAGCTGGGTCACGATGCGGGAGCGGGCAGTACGCATCACTCACTACCCCGGCAAGCAATGTGCCGACGATCACCGCCAAGTTAGTCAGCATATTGATGCTACCGTTAGCGCGGCTGAGATCCGAATCGTCAACCAACTCCGCGATCATGCCGTACTTGGCTGGGCCAAAAAAGGCGCTCTGGCAAGTCAATGCGATGAGCGCGAATAAAGTCATCCACAGGTTTTGCACATAAAAACCATATCCGGCAATCAAAGCTATCGGAATCTCAACACTCTTGACCCACCAAGTGACTGTTCGCTTGGAATACCGATCTGAGACCTGACCAGCGAAACCGGAAAGCAAGATAAAGGGGACTGTGAAACAGAAAGTCACAATGCTCGGTCCTGAATCCCCTAGGACTCCGACCCACGCACCGTTGATCACCATAAAGATGAGCACAGCCTTCAAAATATTATCATTCATCGCTCCAAAGAATTGGGCCATGACAAGGCTGAAAAAACCTCGCTTGAAAAGATTACTTTTCACAATACGTCTATCCCACGGTGCTTTGGTAGAACTACAGAAGGCCCCTAGACGCCTTTACGACAACTCCGTTGCGCATCATATCTAAAAAGGACACATTTACTAATAACAATTATCACCCGGTGACCGCAGTGCTAAACAGGCTGTGATCGCAGCGTTCGGCTTCCTGAACCTAAAGACCCGGCATCCCGAGGGATGCACACGGAACACTCTTCACCGAGGCCTAGCCACGCCTCAGCCACTTCGATAACGATCAATCGCTTCGGGCAGAGGATAACGGGTTACATCGCCATCATGTTCGCTGGCTGCAATTTCTTGCAGTCGCAAATAGCCTCGTGTGACTAGGTTGACACGATTCACAACAAATTCAGCATCGAGAGTCTCAGCCCCAAAATCACCTTCCACGGCAATACGCTCAAAGCCATCGCATCGAATGAATTGGGAAAGAACGGGGTTGCAGCGGAGATGACGTTCTGGACTGGTGTGGAGGGTTTCCGGATCCAATTCACCAATCACAAATCGGAGGTAAAGATCGCTGTCAACGATTGAAGTCACGTCAAGACCACACACTTCACAGCGATATCCCTCGTCGCACTTTGCCATCGATATACTCCCAAAGATGCTACGAGTGACGCTCAGAGATACACAGTGGTGACCTCACTGCTGGTTACGATAATCCCAGCACATCAAACATGCTGTAGAGCCCATTGGGTTTCCCCTGCAGCCAACGGGCCGCTGCTAGCGCACCTGATGCGTAACAGTCTCGGTTGCTTGCTGCTACGTTCAACTCAATCCGCTCACCCATCATTCCAAAAACGATCGTGTGTTCTCCGGGGTTGTCACCCACGCGAACAGCGTGATATCCGATCTCATTCCGTGATCTCTCGCCTGTCTCACCTTCACGACCCTGCACGTGGGTTACATCCCCATCCATTTTTTCAGCGATCAATTCCCCAAATCGAAGAGCTGTACCACTAGGTGCGTCTGCCTTGAAACGATGATGTCGCTCGATAATTTCAATATCCAACCCACCCGCAACGCCTTTCAGCGTTTCAGTAATCTGCTGTGTTAACTTCATTGTCAAATTCACAGCCAACGACATGCTGGGTGCCCAACAGATCGGAATCGACTTGGATGCTTCTTTTAATGATTCTTTCTGTGAATCACTCAGTCCGGTCGTCGCAACCACGAGCGGAAATTTTCGTTGCAGTGCCTCCTGCAAACAGGCATCCACTGCGGTGGGAAGTGAAAAGTCAATCACTGCCTGAGCTGAATCAGGCCAATCAACACGGAGGGGAACATCGCTTTCGGCGACGCCTGCCAACAAGCCTGCGTCTTGGCCGATGAGAGGATTGCTATGGTGGTCAACAGCTGCGATCAGTTGAAAGTTGGCGTCATCTGCAGCCAAGGCCACGACACGTCGTCCCATTCGCCCAGCAGCACCGTGGACGATTAGTTGTATTGGATTGCTCATCCCATGAATTTAACGGGGAACCGGGCAACAGAGCAGGGTAGGGCGGCTGAAAAAGTACTGACAGCCAACACTTTGATGCATACAGCTACTCAAGAGCATCAAGATCCGCTGCACTGCTCAGAAACTTGCAAATCAGGAATACAGCTGAATCGTTTTGATAATGTCATCAAGCTCATTCGGTACAGCAACCGCGCGATTTGCATGACTGGCCTTCTGCACCCCACGGCTTCCCAAAGTCTCATTGAACACTTGCTGGTCGGTGGTGTGGTATGCAACCGTTGCAGTCGGATCTTTCAGTTCATGACCTGTCAAAATGCAGACAACTCGATCGCTGGGTGCAATGACCCCTTCTCGTCGCAACATTCGTGCTCCCGCTACGCTCGCAGCTGATGCAGGCTCACAACCGAAACCACCTGCGCCCACTTTTGATTTTGCATCAAGGATGTCCTGATCGTCGACCTGCCGAACGACGCCATCCATGAACTCCAGTGCTCGCAAACACTTCTTCAGATTCACGGGACGATTAATCTCGATCGCACTTGCAATCGTATCTGCTTTTTTACCTTCACGATCCATCTCATCGTTGTATTGAACAATAGGATCCATATCGACGTTGCCGCCATTCCAACGTACACCACGACGTTCATACAACTCGTAAAGCGTGTCTGCGCCTGCTGCATTAATGACCGCCAATCTTGGCACGCGATCAATCAGGCCATGTGCTTTCAGCTCCATGAAAGCTTTTCCAAACGCACTGCTGTTGCCGAGATTACCACCTGGAACCACGATCCAATCTGGCACTTCCCATCTCAAAGCCTCAAGCACGCGGAACATGATCGTTTTTTGCCCTTCAAGGCGAAACGGGTTCACGCTGTTCACCAAATAGATACCGAGTTCCTGAGAAACCTGCCTCACCCTGATCATCGCGTCATCAAAATCGCCTGCGATCTGAACAGTCAGCGCGCCATAGTCGAGTGCCTGGCTGAGTTTGCCGTACGAAATTTTCCCGCTACCAATGAAAATCACTGCTTTCATTAACTGAGTCGCACTGCAGTACAACGCAAGCGAAGCGCTGGTATTACCGGTACTCGCGCAAGCCGCTCGCTTGGCATCCATCATGTTTGCATGGGTGACAGCGGCACACATGCCATTGTCCTTGAAACTACCTGACGGGTTCATCCCTTCGTACTGCAGATGCAAACGACCCTGATCCATGCCGACGTAATCACCTACGAAGTCGGTTTGCTGCAGCAGAGTCTGTCCCTCGCCGACCGTGATGAGCTCTTTTTGAGCAGCGAAAGGCAGCAGCTCATGAAAACGCCAAACCCCACTGAAACGAACGGGATTGGTTCGTTCGCTCCACGTTGCTTCGAATTCTTTCAAACTCGACGGCACTGCGGCTCGGTCCCACTGGTAGTCAATATCGAGCAGATCACCACATTTATCGCACGAAGTGCGCACACTTCTTGCCTCATAAGTGGCCGCGCACCGTGGATTGATGCAGCGTTGAAATGCGAGATCGGTTTGAATTGCGTTGTGCTCTTGGGCTGTCTGCAGCATGGCTGTCACGTCAAAATCGCAAAAGAATCGTGGGAATTGGGTTCGGCTCTATAAAGAAATAGATCGGCAGTGAGACTCTATCGCTGGATTCGGGTTTGGTCCTAGGTCGAAAATGTGTCGAAGATTACGGCCTTACTACCGAATTCGACTGGGCATGGGCCCACGGGTATTCTAACGTCCAAACGCATTTCGTCCCCACTCCTTTTCCACCTCAACATGCCATGGATGGATCTAAAAACACGCCTGAACCCCGCCCCAAGGGCAATGATTCATCAACGGCCGGGTCCGCCGAACGAACAGATTCACCGAATTCGCCTGTTACCACGGGAAATCCAACCGACAAATTAGTGGTACCTCGATCGCGGGCTGTTTTGTTCTTCAGCTTGGCAATCCTTGGGGGTATCGCCGACCTTTGGTCAAAATCGTTCATTTTCAGTTGGCGAGGACTCCCCGGCGATAAGGACATTTGGTGGATCGTTGACGGATACTTCGGGATCGAAACCGCCGTCAACATTGGCGCGGTGTTTGGCTTGGGGGCCGGCAAAGGCACAATCTTCGCCGCGTTTTCGATCATTGCGGCCATCGGGATCTGTATCTGGCTGTTTTGGTTCAAAGCAGCGGTTTCACTGTGGCTAACAACCGCTTTAGGTTTGGTTACGGGGGGGATCATCGGCAATTTGTACGATCGTCTCGGGCTTTGGTGGGTCGACGAACCCGGCTATTTCGTGGAATGGCAGAGTGGCGTTCGCGATTGGATTCTGTTTCAGATCCCCGGTGTTCCTTTCCTGGATCCATGGCCAAATTTCAACATCGCGGATAGTTTGCTGGTGGTTGGTGCAGGAATGCTACTTTACCAGTCATTTTTCCCAGGTAACCTCGCTGACTCCGATGAAAAAGCAGCACCGACCGGCGACAAGAATGAATCCGAATCCAACGCTCAAAAAACTGCAAAAACAGCTTAAATCGAACGATTTATCTGCAGCCAAGAAGGGCTCGCAGTGTGGTGTCCCCGTGGTCGACATCAGCTAGAGACGGTTGCGTTGCCACCTCAAATCCGAGTGATACCAATCAGCTTCGAGGCCGCCTCAAT
>Ga0315330_10003570_pt1 | contig 10698 bp, 9 predicted proteins | sample M140m34915metaG_FD_203453 | JGI IMG/M metagenome (GOLD analysis project Ga0315330, IMG submission 203453) | Ammonia-oxidizing marine archaeal communities from Monterey Bay, California, United States - M1 40m 34915 | ecosystem: Environmental > Aquatic > Marine > Intertidal zone | place: USA... | reverse complement strand
GTATACCCTTTTTAGAAAATGCTTGTTGTAATGATGGTGAAATTAATACAAATGAATATTTTTCTCAAAAAGAAACTTCCATTAAAAAACACAATAATGTTTTATTTAATCTTGAAAAAACTTATAATAAATATAAAAATTTACACATTGCTCCAAAATATACTATTCATAAAAATACAAAAATAGTTTTTCCGAAAATTATGAAACAATTTTCAGAGGAAACCATTTATTTGGCGTTTATTAAGTTTTGTAAGTTTAATAGCGGAATAGTATTAAATGATACATTAAAGGGTATTTGTTTAGAAAATAATGCTAATTATAAAAAAACAGACGATTTGAAAAAGAAAATTGAAAAAATGAAACTTGGAGGACTGGAATATGATTTAAATTCATTGAGAGCTTTATTAAATCATGTTAATAGGGAAAATATATTACAATATGATATTAACCCGCAAGTATTAACAGAAAAATTACGTCTAGAAAAGACCATTAATAAACTTGATAAGGATAATGTATTTTTATGCGGAGGTAATATTATAGATAATTTCAAAAAAATATTAGATAGATATGATATTGCTATTAATGGAAGAGATGATGTTATCACTGAAGAATTTACTCGATATATTAAAACATTAAATTCACGATTATCTAATGAATTAAGAGAAAAAATAATGGAGTCAGGTAAAGTAAAACCCCGTTCAATATTAGATTTCTTATTTTCATCTTCTAATAATAAATTTATTTTAAATTGGGATTTAAACGGAGATGAAATTTATATGAACCAGCAAGACCAAACTTCATTTTATACATTTCGTTATTTGAAACAAATGGTTACTAATATATGTAAAATATTTCCAACAATTATATTGAATTCTGAAAATAAGGAAAAAATTAACAGACGAAGTGTTCCAAAACATTGGAAATTAAAATCTGGTCGTATTAATAATCAAATAATAAATTTAATGAAGGAAGAATATCAGGGTTTTAATTCTTTTTATGATAATAATAAATTAATTCCTGTATTAAAATATGTTAGTAAAAATAGCAATGATTTACTTACCTTAATGAATGTTATTCCGTTTTATGCTAATATAGATGAAGATACTGGAAGTATTTTTGATGGTGAAATAGTAAAACATTTGGGTTATTACTTTTTATTATGTGCATTAAGTTTGTATATTGGTGCGACTGAAGCTAATTTACCAGTTGAAAATGATCCTGAAATTGATGATTTTGATACTGTAGTAGAAGATGATTTAGAATTAGCTGAGATAGAAGGTCAACGTGAAAGTATGTTGAAAGAAGTATGTAAATTACTCAATGAATATTTTAAAAATTTTAGAAAATATAAAAATATATTATCACGAACTAAGGATTATATTACTAAGCAAGTATTAAAGTCAAAAGAAAAAGAAAAAGCAGGTATTACAAAAAGATTAGGCGATTTAACGGTAGAACAAAGAGAAGTAGAAAATATTCATAAAAATCAATCATTGGGTATTTGGAGTGTAGGTAAAACACGAGCTATATATGAATATGACGACGACCAGTTTGATAAAGAATTTATAGCACGAGAAAAACTTGAATCATTGGAGAAAAAGGTAGGTCAAGATGCTTCAGATCAATTAAGTCATTTAGAAGACCAGGCAATACAGGATAGAATAGATGCTGAATTGAATGATTTAAGTATTATTCCTGAAGAAGATGATGATGACCGTGAGGATATAGATTATATGTAATTATGGAACTTTTATATAAATTAAAACCTAATATATATATAAGTTAATGTACAGGCAATATATCCGTAGAAATATTACATCAGTTAGCATTATTTTATTTGTTGCTTTATTTGCTATTATTCAATATTTAGAACCAGCATTTTTATATGAAAAAGATGGTTCTTTAAGAAAATTTGGTTTAGGTAGTTCACGAAAAACGGTTATACCTATATGGTTAGTTACTTTTATTATTGCTATATTTTCTTACTTATTTGTTTTGTATTATCTATCATATCCAAAAATGAGTTATTAATTATTAAATATATATTAATTAATAACTTAATATCCAAGTGACCATTTTTCTTTTTTCTTTTCTTTTTTAGGATTATTCAATGAACTTTCAACAAACGCGCCTAAGTCGCTAGCACTTCTATTACATTTAATGGTCTGTATATAACTATTTGATGTATTAATTACTAAATTTCCTACCAAAATATACCATAAAAATTCTGAAACCATATCTTTAATTACTACAAATCCATAAAGACCAGGTAAATGATTTTTGTAATCGGCGCTTAATATTGATGAATTTCCACCTCTTTGTTTTCTTCTACCTCCTTTTAAAGGTGGTGCTGAAGGAGGTGGTGAATCTATAGGTTTTGCTTCTGCTACTGGTAAAGAATCTACACCTCCATTTTTACCACCCATTCTTGCTACAAATAAATCAAAATTTTCAGGAGTTATTTCATTTATCATTATAGATGGATCTTTGTATACCATTTGTAATAATTTATTTTGGTTATTTTCTTGTTTTAATAATTTAAAAAAACTTCCATTTACGCCAGCTAACCAAACCACTAAATAACCTAATGTATTAGAAAATGGTGCTTTCCATCCAGGCATTAATATTAATATTAATAGCAAAGTTCCAAAAATAAATAGATTAGGAATAATTGTATAATTTATAGAAGAAAGAAGTTGAGGAGTTCCTCCACATTTTTCCTTAGCATTTTGATAATTTATATATGTCTGAGTTGCTAATATTATTGCTAAATAAACAATAGTTATTATTAAACCTAAATATCCTCCTCCATTTCTTTGGTCATAACCTTTAGCCATAAAGTATTTTAATATAAATGCAAATGATGTTATTACTGTAAAATATGTCATACTAGTTGCGGGACTTATTTGTTCTACCATTTATAGATAATAGGTATAATATTTTTTGATATTTTAGTTATATAATTTAAATGACTTCGAGACCTATTTTAACAGAGCCTGGAGTAAAATATTTTTTAGGAGAAACTTTGAAAAACTGTAAAAAAAATAAAGAAATATTTAATGTCCAGTTATTTAATTTATCTTTATTTTTAGGATTCTTATGTATTGTTACAGCATTATTAGTTTACAAATATAAAACAAAACCCGGTTCAGAAGAGTTAAAGAAAAAAGCACAACTTAAAAGAGATTATTTTGTAAATAAAGTTAGACAATTACAAGCAGATAAGGCACGATTATATGATAAATCTATTACAAATTTACCTAAATTTGAAAGTCCTTTTGAATTATTACACAAAAAATTTTATAAAACCTAAATATAAATGAGCGATGATGAGGAAAGCCCTTGGATTTATCCAGATGGTACTATAAATGAAAACTCTATTGAAATTGAAAGTAAAAGTAAAAGCAATAGTAAACCTACAAGTACTAAATTAGCTACACCAGAAATGGATAAATTAAAAAGTTTAATGAATTCTAGTCCAGAATCAAGTATATCTACAACACCTTCTAGAAGTATTAAAAAAGGTGATGAAAACTTTCAAGAGAAATTAAATGAATATTATAAACTAAAAGAAGAATATGACCAAAAATTAAGGGACGCGCATACTCAGTGGAATAATTCAAAACCACCAATTTCTTTAGAAAAGAAGAAAGAAAATTATCAAAAATTTATGATGAATCGAAAATGCATTAATTGTGGAAATGGACCAGGTGGTACTATTTTTTCTCAAATAGGGATTGGACAAACTAGAAAAGTGATTGCGATGTGTGGATGTGAAGAAAAATGCGGATTAGATATTGAAATTTACTTAGGAGAAAGTATTTATTTACCAGAGTATGTTAAACATTTTAAGGAACGCGTTGAATCATTGAAAAAAGAACTTACAGAATACAAATTAGATTTACTTTTTAATTTAAGAGATGAAGAAGTTGTATTAGCAGAATTTAGAACTATTAAAGAACAATTAACCGAAAATTTAGATGAATTAATTACAAACAAAAAACTATATGGTAGGAGAAATGAAGAAATTGAGTTGGGACCAAGAACAGTTGAACTTTTTAATAATTTGAAAGAAGAAGTTGAATTAAATGAAGATAATGAATACGTCATATCCAGAAAAAGATATCTTGATGTTATGCAAAAACATTTAAATAATCTTATAAGCACATTTAAAAAAAATACACTTGAATATAAACAAGAACCTACATCGGCAAAACTTAAAAGTAATTTTGAATATTTAAAAACAGAAATCCAACCTATTCAAAATGCTATTAGAGAAGAAAAATATCATATAATTTATTTAGATCTTGTAGAAAATAATGCTCAGAAAGGATTTAAGAAAGAAAAATTTATGGATACTTTTCATTTCAATCCTTCTAGATATAATTTGGAAAATGAAATTTTAACTACTGGTAATAAAATTACTAGATTTCAGCGGTAAAAAAAATCAAAAGATATAGTATATGAAATTTATAAGTTTCCCTATATTTTTAGTAAGTTTAGCAGTAGGATTATTTGTAGTATATATTTCTATGCCCCCAACACAAATAATATATGTTTATCCTACACCAGACAATGAAGATAAAATTACATATAAAGACAGAGCTGATAACTGTTTTCACTTTAAATCACTTGAAATTGATTGTCCTAGCGACACAAGCAAAATACGCTCATATGGTGTACAATAAATAATATTTAATTACTATATATGAACTTTAAACGATTAATATATAGTGATGTTGGTAGAATTGTTATTAGTGTATTATTAGGTTTAGGACTAGCCACATTATTTAGAAGAGTATGTAAAGAAAGAGATTGTTTAGTATTCCATGCTCCTGAAATGAATAAAATTAAAGGTCAAGTTTTTAAATTTAAAAATAAATGTTATCAATTTGAAGAAGAAATTGAAAAATGCGATTCTAGAAAAAAAATAGTTGAATTTGCGTAATAATACTTATTATACCAATCTTAAGTATTATTATATATGGCTACAGCAATATCTTCTTTGCCAAATGAAGTAAGTACAAATGAGGTTGTTAGCAGGGTTGAAAAAAATACTGAAGCAGCGGTTAATATGAAAATATCAAATCCACCAAAACAACAACCAATTATGGCACCTAATTCTCCTACTGAATTAAGTCAAGAATCTATTCAACAAATAGTTGCAGGTTTACAACAGGCACAAGGGTCTACTAGTTTACCAAATCGTGATTTGCCTACTAATAATAATCATATTACACAAGATGAACAAATTCAACCTAATTATGTTCCTAAACCGGAAAATACAAATTATATTGAAAATGACCAAGACTTTGAAACTTTAATAGAACAGAGTAAAAATAAAAAAGGTGAACAAGATAGACTAGATGTTTTATATGATGAATTACAAACTCCTGTTATCGTAATGATTTTATTTTTCTTTTTTCAATTGCCTATTTTTCAAAAAACATTAGCAAAAAATATCCCGTCTTTGTTTTCTCGAGATGGTAATCCTTCTTTTTCAGGATATTTATTTAAAACAGCAGCGTTCGGTGCGGTATTTTATGGATTAACAAAACTAACTAAACAAATAAGTGAAATATAATTTATTCATAATAAAATATATTTACACTAGTTTTAATATTCTTAACATTTTTTCGTTATCTGCTTCAGTAACTATTTTTTTATTTGATTGAACTTTTCCTTCATTTGGGTCTACAGTAACTTGAGGTCCATCTTCTCCTCCTGTTTTTCTACGAGTTTTCGACTTATTCTTCTTTTTGCGTTTGTTTTTTGTTTTCTTTCCACCTTTCATTTTTTTCCTTCTTCTTCTTTTTGTTTTCTTTTTGCGTTTACGTGTTTTCTTTTTGCGGTTTCCACCACCTTGACCTGTACCCATTTCGCTATCGTCATCATCATCACCACCATCCTTTTTACTTGAACTAGTGGTGGAAGAAGAGGATTGATTTGCAGTTTGTTTTCTCCTTTCGTCTGTTAAAAAATCTTCTCCATCTCTGTCCCTATTTCCCTCTCGTTGTTGTTGTTGAGCTTCTCTTGCTGCTTGTACTGCTTGTTGTCGCTCTTCCAACTCTTGACGCCTCCGCTCTTCCATTGCTCGTTGTTTTTCTTCTTCCTTTCTCATTACATATTCATCATACCATGATTGATCGTAATCTGTTAATAATTTACCTCCTCTCGCGGCTTGTGTTTGCTCTCTATTTGATAATTCTTCATCTCTCGTTGCCCACTCCCCAAATGAAAGAATGCGACCGTTATTCCAAGTTTCTGCTAAGGTTTGAGTTGAACCAAATACACGCGTTCTTAATTGTTGAGCCATATTTGCTAGACTAGCAGGAAGACCTTGAGAAGCAAAATCAAAAGCTCTTAAACACCATCCTGTATTGATTACTCTTATTGGAATACTTAACGGACCATGGTCGGACACTTGTCCTTCTATTTGACCTATAGTTACTTGGGTCCAAGTATCTAGAGGTGGTCTGTCCCCATTAGGTGCTCTTTCAATCGCATCTAAACTAGCCAATATATTCCATGATTTTTGAAGTGCATTAAATTTTTTTCTATACAATTGATATTTTTGATAATAATATTCTTGTTGCCACGACGGGTCACTCCAATATTCTTTTGCTTGTTGTTTTGTTAATGCTGCTACTTGTGCGTGATTTTTTATTAGATTCTTTATTTCTTGCATTTGTCTTTGTTGTTCTCTCAATTGTTCAGACATCATAAGTGTAACGCCGTCTGCTCTTCTAGCAAACTCTGTTGGTCCATTTGAATCAAACAATTCTTTTTGAGATAATTCTTGTAATTTAGAATTATAAAATGCAACCTCGTAATCTACTGATAAATCTGACTGTCGAAAATGTTGTCTTCCTAATATTCTTGCGGCATCTTGCACAGTTAATCCTGCGGTTGATTGTGAAGAAGAAGAAACTTGTACTGCTCTTTTCACCAAATTTGTGTTTGCTATTGCTACATTTTTTTTAGATCCTAACAAAATAAGTTCTTGAATTTGTTTGTCTCCCTGACCATCACTGATGACCCTATTTTGAGAATCAATTCTTCTATATGTATACATTATGTGTTCTCCTTCTAGGTTAATGTTCACAATAACAATTCTTGGATTAGATGCTTGAGCTGCTACAGACATTGTTGAGTGAAATTGTTTTTTATTAACTGTTGATTCTAATTGTTTTTGTTGTTCGACTTGTGGTAATTCTACTATATCATTATTATTGAAAGCGGGTATTGCTTTTCTTCTTTGGTTTTGTAATTCAGTAATATATCTTTGAGCTCTTATTGCCGATTTCTCTTGACCGGTCAATTGGAGAAATGTTTGAGGATTCATACCAGCAGCTCTAGCTATAAATGTTTTTAAAATACTATTTGAAGCATTTTGTTCCTCCATAGCTTCTCTGACTGTTTTACCTTTTGTTGCCTGTGTCTCGTCTAACATTTTTAGTTTTGCGTCAGGGTCCAATTTTTTTATTTCTACTCGATTTGCGAATGCATATCTCAAAACACTCTGTGTATTTCCAAATCGAATTAAATCTAATGCGGATGGATTACTTCTATTAAATTGGCTCACTGCGGCGTCTACAGCTTGATCTAAAATTGGGGCAAGCTCTTGTATATCTTCTACTTGCTGTAATTGATAAAATGTTTGATAAAGACATCTTGGATAACAAGACCACGGTTTTGTTCTATTTTTATATGATGCTAATATTTCATCTCCAGCTTCAAGACGAGGGGCTCTAGAAATACCAAACGCAGAAAAGTTCCAATAACCTACATTTGTGGCTAATTTCCCATCAGGAACAGTTTGAATAATGAAATTCCAAACATCCATTTCATAAATAAGGTCTACTAGTTTTTTATACAAAGCTTCTTGACTAGGTTTAAGTGAATCTAATATTTGTTGATTTTCAGAGTTTTCCGCCATTTTGTTATTTAATTCTGTAAGTTCATTTGTTAATTCCATGATTTTTGTAACATAAAATTTAAATCCCATATATAAATACATTGCATCTGGATTTCCCGCTTTGACTTGTGCGTCTGCTGTGAACGAGGGAATTGATGTAAATGTTTCAGTTATTGCCTTCATCATTGCTAGTACTTGTTGTTTAAATCCGCGAGCGTCAGCTCTTAATTGTTGATATCTATAATTGAACGAAGGCATAAAATTATCACTATAATATTCTAAATGATGAAATAATCCCTCATCCATTAAATTTTGAAGTTCGGTAGGATTCATAAAGAAACAAACATTTAATCTTGTTTCACGCATTGGATTATTTGGTGTATTTCCTCCTCCTTCATGAGACATTGGTAATTGAATAATATATCGTTTTTTAGCATCACCTACCAATTCAATAGCATTTATACTACCTGGGCGCTGTTCTACGGGTCCAAGTAAATCATTAGCTAACATTGGATAACAACCATAATTCTCTATAGGAGGTGTTGTATAATTTTCTCCTTCACTAACAACATAAGTTGTAAATCCAGCTTGAGTAGGGCCATTTGGACCTATTAAATCCATAGGACCTTGAGGACCTTCTATTTGGAGAGCTGTAACCTGACCATCCGCTGGTTTTGTTCTACCAGTTAAACAAAGAAATACACTATTTGCCGCATCGAAATATCTTTGTGGCGTTCCATATGATGTAATATCCGCCATCAACTTTCTACGAGAATTTAATATGTCGGCGCTGCTTTGTTGATTTGACATTGCTTTCATACCTACTCTTAATTCCGCGAAAACTCGTCTTGTTTTCTCATCATTTGATGCTCCTGCTTCCATAACTGCGGTTGAAGTTGGTGGAGGATTAAATGGTTCATTAAGACCAGGTAAATCAACTGGTATAACCGGCACATCTTCTTTAGAAGAACCGTCTTTAGAAGAACCTTGTTTAGAAGCCCCTTGGTTAGAAGAAGAAGCAGATTGTTGCATCATTGGGTGTATAGGCATACCCTGTTGTTGCCCTTGTAGCGGAGGTTGCATTCCAAAAAATCCTTGCTCTTGTTGTTGTTGTTGTTGACGAGCTAGCCAGTTTCCATATAGCGTGCTATAAGCGGCATTCGCTTGATTATGGTTTAGACTACCACCTAAAGCTACTGGGTGTTCTGGTACTCTCTTATTTAAATTACCAATAATTTCTCTTTTTTCTGGTATTGTGTAGTTATGTCTTCTTCCTTCTTTACTAGAGAAAACGGTGGGGGTTGGGGGTTCTTCTCCTTGCTCCTGCATCATACCTTGTTGCATTGCTGCTCCACCTAAATCTAAATCATCATTCACTCCTGGTCCGTGAGGATTATATTTTGGTGATCCAGGAACATATCCATCCTCGTCATCATCAGGTATGCTATCATAGACAGAATCTAATCCTGGGTCTTTTGCTTTAAAATCCTTCCATTCGATGTCGTTGTCGGCTTTTCCTAGAGCTGCTGTCTGTAACCATCCACTCGTCTTTGCTTGTTGTACAATACCCGTTGGTGGTTGTTCGGACTTAAAATATTGCTTCATCCAATCTATTTTTTTAGCTTTGCTACCGCCATATTCCATTTCTTATAATATAAATTAATATTATTTATTTATATTTTAACAATAGGTACTTTTAATTGATCGGCAAATACTTTTACAAGTTCATCATTTTTATAATCGTGTAAATATTTTATTTCTTTAATTCCAGCTGCTAAAAGTAATCGCGCACAAATAATACATGGATAATGTGTTACATATGCTATTGACTCAGCACAACTTACACCACGTTTAGCACAATCACACAAAGCGTTTTGCTCTGCATGAACGGTTGCTTGTTCGTGATTATTTCTTACTACTGATTTGTGAGGGCATCCCGGCAAAAATCCATTATATCCTTGACTCACGATCCTGTTATCCTTTACCAACAAACATCCTACATGTAACCTGTCACAAGATGAACGTTCTGCGGTAACATCTACTATCTTAGCAAAATACTCGTCCCAAGATAATCTCTCACTCATTATAAGTAAATATAATGAAATAATTTTAAATACTTTTTATAACAGAATGGATAATCAACATATTAAAAATTTGGTAGTTAATTTACCAAAAGAAGAAAATTTAGGTACTATTGATTTGGTTTTAGAAGCAGGAGCAGCAAATGGAAGTTATGAAATAGGATGTTTATTATATTTAAAAGAATTAGAAAAGCAAAATAAGATAAAAATAGACAGAATATCCGGTTCTAGTATAGGAGCTATTAGTGGATTTTATTATTTTACAGATACATTAGATAAATTTCAGGAAGATTATTTATTATTAACTAAGTGTTTTAAACAACATTTGAATGTTCATATATTAAAAGAAATACTTGAAAAAAAAATTGAAAAACTATCTGATGAAAATATACAAGAATTAAATGATAAACTTTTTATTGTATATCATGATGCAGAACAGAAAAAACAAGTTCTACGAAAAAGTTACGAAAATAAAGAAGATTTATTAGGTTGTTTATTAAAAACTTCGCATTTACCTTATTTAGTAACACAGAATAGTTTATGTTTTAAAGAAAAAAATAAATTTTATATTGATGGTGGAATTCCTCATATATTTGAAAATAGAGATAATTATGATAAAAAAATATTATACATCAGTATCTTAGGGTTATTAGATTTAAAAGGGATGTTTTCTGTAAAAAAAGAAAAAAATAATTATGG
>Ga0315330_10003568_pt1 | contig 10703 bp, 11 predicted proteins | sample M140m34915metaG_FD_203453 | JGI IMG/M metagenome (GOLD analysis project Ga0315330, IMG submission 203453) | Ammonia-oxidizing marine archaeal communities from Monterey Bay, California, United States - M1 40m 34915 | ecosystem: Environmental > Aquatic > Marine > Intertidal zone | place: USA... | reverse complement strand
TCATTGCTTGAAAATGTGATTTTAGATGATAGTGGTGTTGTAGATTTCAATAATAAATCAATTACTCAGAATACAAGAGTAAGTTACCCAATACATCATATTGATAATATTAAAAAACCTTCTTTAGGATCAAATCCAACTAATATCTTTTTTCTTACTGCTGATGCTTTTGGGGTATTGCCTCCGATTTCCAAACTAAACCCAAGTCAATCTGCATATCATTTTATTTCAGGATATACATCCAAATTAGCAGGTACTGAAGCTGGAGTTGATGAGCCAGTTCCTTCATTTTCTGCGTGTTTTGGAGCTCCTTTTATGCCATTACATCCAACAGTATATGCAAAAATGCTTATAAAAAAGATGAAAAATTCAGATGTCAATGTTTGGCTTGTTAACACAGGTTGGACTGGAGGACCCTATGGGGTTGGTTCAAGAATGGAGTTAAAGTATACAAGAGCAATGATTAATGCTGCTATGTCTGGTGAATTGGATAAGGTAAATAGCGAAAATTACCATATCCACTCGGTTTTTAATTTAATGCAACCAAGAATTTGTCCAAATGTTCCAACAAGTGTGCTAAGCCCAAGACAAACTTGGAATAATGATGAAAAGTATTATAAAAAAGCGTATATGCTCTCCGGGGCTTTCATTAAAAATTTTAAAAAATTTGAGGACCAAGCAGATAGTCAAATTTTGGCCGGAGCTCCGAATATGAAATAGATTATCTTTTGTTTGCTTTGGCTATGTAATTATCTAAAGCCATAGTCATTGACGGAAATTTTGGTGATGGCGCGTAGATATCAACTTTTAACCCTTTTTCCTCAACAGTCTTTTTTGTGATTGCTCCAAAAACGGCAATTCTTGTATTATTTTGTTTAAAATTAGGAAAATTATGAAGCAGTGATTCGATTCCAGAAGGGCTAAAGAAAACTAAAATATCATATGTAACATCTGCTAAGTGTGATAAATCACTAATTACAGTCTTGTAAAAAACAGATTGTCTCCAGTTTATTTCTATTTCATCAAGTAGTTGGGGAACTTCTGGTTTTAGTTTATCAGTTGTAGGTAAAAGAAATGTTTCATTTTTATGCTTTTCAATTAAAGGACACAAATCTTTAAAAGTTCTTTTACCGACATATATTTTTCTTTTCCTGTATACAACATGATTTTGAAGATATAAGGCAACAACTTCTGACTGACAAAAGTATTTCATTGAGTCAGGAACCTTAAATCTCATTTTATCACAAATTCTAAAGTAGTGATCAACAGCATATCTACTTGTAAGAATAATTGCAGAAAACTTTGTTAAATCAATTTTTTGTAATCTTATTTCTTTTACAGTAGCTCCTTTGACGTGTATGAAAGGGATAAAATCTATTTTTACTTTTCGTCTTTTTTTTAGGTCTAAAAAAGGTGAGTTTTCCAGCTTAGGCCTAGGTTGAGAAACTAATATAGTTTTAACTTTCATTTTGTCACACATTTATAATATTACTAATGATATAGTAATATGGTATAATTTCAAGTGTGCAAAGATACAAAATAAAATAAAACCAATTTTTATAAATCAGGTTTTTAAAAGAAAAAAATATTGTGAAGTGACTGATAATCAAATACAAAAGTATGATTGTAAGTGAAGCATAAACTAATTCCAGGTTAAAATTCTCCGAAAAAACAATGAGGATATTTAGAAATAGCACTAGAATCCCCAAAGTATTAAAATAAAAAAGTTTTGCATTAAGATAGTTATTGCAAATCCTATTAAATTTAAATAACCAACCAATAAATTTCTCTAGTAGGTATTTTAAAAAAATAAATAAACCAATATGATAGAAATTATTTTGAAAAATTTTTAGATTAAATTCTCCATCTGAAAAAATTGTAATTATAATGGAAAGATTAATAAGAAATACAAATAGATAAACGATATTAACAAATCGAAATGAAATAAAATCATTATTGTATAATTTAACGAGTAATTTTTTTTTTTGTAATTGTAAATTATCAAAAAAAATCTCACTGTCTATTTTTTTCAGAATCAATATTAATAGAATTGAAAAAAGAATTAAAGAAGTTAATATGTCATTTGAAAAATATTCTCTTATCATATCTTTTTAAATAAGATTCCTTTTTAGACTAAAAATTATACTTTTGCAAAAAGCAATTCTATGAAGGATGTTCTAATTATAATTCCCACCTACAATGAGGCAGAAAATATATTAAGAATAATCCAATCAATATTTTCCTTACATAAGGAAATTAATATTTTAGTAATAGATGATAATTCACCTGATGGAACTTCTAGTAAAGTTAAAGAAGTTATTTCACAAACCAATAATAACCTACATCTTAAAACCAGAAAGTCTAAACTTGGACTTGGCACAGCTTATCTTTTGGGATTTAAATGGGCGATAGAAAATAAATTTAATTACGTTATTTCAATGGATGCTGATTTTTCCCATAATCCTTTAGATATTGAAAAGCTATATAATTCGTGTGTTTATGATAATAATGATCTTTCAATAGGTTCCAGATATGTCAAAGGAATAAATGTAGTGAATTGGCCATTAGAAAGAATAATACTTTCCTATATGGCTTCTTGGTATGTGAGGATTATTACTGGAATGAATATAAAAGATCCAACTTCAGGGTTTGTGTGTTACTCTATAAAAACCTTAAAAAGATTATCTTTAAAATCTATAAGGTTTAACGGATACGCATTTCAAATTGAAATGAAATTTAAATTGTTTTTAATGAAATTTATATTAAATGAAATCCCTATAATTTTCACTGATAGAGAATTTGGCAAATCAAAACTTGACGGTTCAATTATCGGAGAAGCTTTTTTTGGAGTTATTTCTATGAAATTAAAAAGTATATTTTCAAAATAGATTATGAAAAGGACTTTAATAAAAAATTGCAATATTATTAACGAAGGTGAAATTTTTGAATCTGATATTTTAATTGAAGGCTCCATAATTACAAAAATTTCAAATTCTATCAGTCCAAATTATCCAAACACAAAAATTATCGATGCTGAGGGAAATTATATAATACCAGGGCTTATTGACGATCAAGTACATTTTAGAGAGCCTGGTTTAACTCATAAAGGAAATATTTTTTCTGAGTCGCGGGCTGCAGTAGCAGGAGGTATAACCTCATTTTTTGAGATGCCCAATACTAATCCTAACACAACAACGATTAATGAGCTTAATAAGAAATTTGAAATTGCTAAAAATAATTCTCTTGCAAATTACTCGTTTATGTTTGGAGGAACTAATACAAATCTTGAAGAAATTTTAATAAATGATTTTTCAGAAATTCCAGCTGTTAAACTATTTCTTGGATCATCTACTGGAAACATGTTAGTTGATGACATAGACTCATTAGAAAAAATTTTTTCTAACGTGGAGATACCTATTGCTACCCACTGCGAAGATGAGCAAACAATAAAAAATAATTTAAAACTTCATCAAGATACTTTTGGAAATAACATTCCAATCAATTATCACCCAAAAATTAGAAGTGAAGAAGCTTGCTATATTTCCTCAAGTATGGCTGTCGGATTAGCAAAAAAAACTGGTGCTAGATTGCATGTATTTCATCTTTCGACAGCTAAAGAACTAGAATTATTTTCAAATAATATTCCACTAAAAGATAAGAAGATAACATCAGAAGTTTGTATTCATCATTTAACTTTTTCAGACAAAGATTATGATAAATTTGGAGCCAGGATTAAATGGAACCCTGCAATTAAAACAGAAAATGATATGAATATGTTATGGGCTGGGCTTAATAATGATTTGATTGATGTAATTGCTACAGATCATGCTCCACATACAATTGAAGAAAAGTCAAATAACTATACTTCTTGCCCATCTGGAGGTCCATTGGTTCAACATTCATTAGTTTCAATGCTAGAGGCATATCACAATAACAAAATTTCTTTAACTAAAATTGTAGAAAAGATGTGCCATAATCCTGCAATATTATTTGATATAAAAAATAGAGGATACATTAAAGAGGGATATTTTGCTGATCTTGTTATATTTAATTTAAATAACCCTTGGACAGTATCAAAAGATAATATTTTATATAGGTGTTTATGGTCTCCGTTTGAGAATAAGACTTTTAAATCAAGAATTTTACATACAATTGTAAACGGTAATTTAGTTTATTCAAACGGAACTATTATTGAGTCTGCTATGGGTATGAAAATCAAATTTAAAAGATGAAAAAAATATTGATCATTACACTTATTTTTTATTCTTGTAATTTTATTAATAAAGAAAAAAATAATATTCCTGAAAATTTAATTTCTGAGGAAAAAATGATAAATATAATTTATGATATGTCTTTAATAAGTGTTTCAAAGGGGATTAATAAACGGATTCTTGAAAATAATGGCATGAAACCTAAATCTTATATTTTAAATAAGCACAAAATTGACAGCCTACAATTTGTAAAGAGTAACGAATATTATTCTAAGGATCTTGAAAAATATTTATATATATATGAAAGTGTGTTAAAAAGGTTAGAAATTAACAGGGAGAATATAGTGGATAGTATAGAATATTATAAAAAAAATAGAGCTAAGAGAAGTAAGCAGATAATTAGCGAGGAGCAAAAAAATAACAGGTTGACTAAACCTAAAAAACCGTATCGTTCAGAAATTTTAAAAAATTAGATTATCTTACAATAGATTAATTTACCAAAAATGAGTGACTTTATTAAAGAGTTAAAATGGCGTGGTTTAATTCACGATTTTACACCTGGAATTGAAGAGTTTTTAAACGGAAAGCCAAGGTCTGCTTATATTGGTTTTGACCCAACTTCAGATTCATTACATATTGGTAGTTTAGTACCAATCATGCTTCTATCGCATTTTCAAAGATCAGGTCATAAGCCCATTGCTTTAATAGGAGGTGCAACCGGAATGATTGGAGATCCATCTGGAAAATCATCCGAAAGAAATCTTTTAGACGAAAAGACATTAAGACAAAATGAGCTTTGTTTAAAAAAACAATTATCTAGTTTTTTGTCTTTTGAAGATAAATCAAAAAACCATGCTCTTCTTTTAAATAATTATGACTGGATGAAAAAAATTTCTTTTTTAGAGTTCATCAGAGATATTGGAAAACACATTACTGTCAACTATATGATGTCTAAAGATTCAGTTAAAAATAGAATTTCATCAGATTCTGGTAATGGAATGAGTTTTACAGAATTTACCTATCAAATGGTTCAAGGATTTGACTTTTTATTTCTAAGTCGAAATAATAAGTGTTCCATTCAAATGGGAGGTAGTGATCAGTGGGGTAATATTACTACCGGTACAGAGCTTATTAGAAGAATAGATAAGGGAAAAGGTTATGCCCTTACTTGTCCTTTAATTACAAAGTCCGATGGCTCTAAATTTGGTAAGTCTGAAGATGGAAATATATGGCTTGACTCTCAAAAAACATCGGTTTATAAATTCTATCAATATTGGCTAAATACATCTGATGTGGACGCAAAAAATTATATTAAAATTTTCACTTTTTTAAGTAAAGATGTAATTGAAAAATTGATAGTTGATCACGAAGCCAATCCTCATTTAAGAATATTACAAAAAAAATTAGCATCTGAAATTACAGAAATTGTTCATAGTACTGACGAGTTAAACAATGCTGTTAAAGCATCTGAAATTCTTTTTAGTAAAGATTTTTTGAAAGAAATTCAAGAGATAGATGAACAGGTTTTTTTGGATATTTTTGAAGGAGTAACTACTTGTGAAATATCAGAAAATGAAATAAAAAATGGTCTTGATATTATAAAATCTCTTTCTGAGACTTCAGGGTTTTTATCTTCTAACTCTGAGGCAAGAAGAGCTCTTAAGGAAAATTCCATTTCTGTTAACAAGACCAAAGTCAATGAAAGTTATAAATTAACAAATGCAGATTTAATTAATAACAAATACATTGTTCTTAACAGAGGTAAGAAAAAAACATTTATAATTAAGGTTAAGTAATTAGATTAATAAATTACACCCCCTAATGTCACTGTTATCGATTCTTCCTAGAACTTCAAATTTTGACTCAGCTATCATTTTTCCAAGATCATCCGTAGCTATAAAACTGCAAGAATATATGTTAGCTAAGTCAATTATATTAATACCTCCCGTCTTTTTATTTGAGTTCAAATTATTGGCGTCATTAATATCTCTGATAAATATTTTCATCCATTTTGGACATTTAAAAATTCCGTTTTCTTTTGAATATGCTTGTGATAGTAATTCGGTCATTCCATATTCACTTTGAATATTTGTAATTCCAAAACCAGATTTTAAAATTTCATGTAGTTCGCTTTTGATCATTTCTTTTCTTTTTCCTTTCATTCCCCCCGTTTCTATAATTATGGTATTTTTTAACTTGATTTTTTTGACTTCAATTAAATCCAATAAAGCATATGAAACTCCGATTAAAATAATCTTCTTGCCTAAATTTTCCAGTTCTAATAATTTATAAATTAAACTTTCATATTTTTCTAAATAAAAACCACTTTCATTACAATTTGATTTTTGAATTAATTTATTAACCATATAAATTAAAGAAGAGTTTTTATTTTCTAAGTAGTTGGGAAGAAGCCCAAGGATTGTATAATCACATGGATCTCCAAAATTTTCTTGGAAATTTGTCAGAAATGATTTCTCGTATAAATTTAGGTCCGAAACAAAATGTTTACTGCTAATTTTATTTGTTGTTCCACTACTGAAAAATGTTTTTTCAATTTTTTTTGAACTTAGTATTTTATGTGTTTTAAAAAAAGATATTGGAAGAAATGGTATTTCAAAAATTTCTTGAACATTGTCTAAATTTTTATTATTTAGATTACAAAATTCTCTGTAGACCCTATTATTTTTATATTGAAAATCATAAATTTTTAAAGCTAAGTCCTTAAAATATATAGGATCTGAAATCTTAAAAATGTCATCAATATTGATCATAATTTTGAAAAATAATTTAAAAAAACAGACTCCAATTGAATGTTATTTTATTGTTACCAATTTTAAATAATCAAATTTATGTGAAATAACTTTCTTAATTTGTATTTCAATAACTTAATTATATTGGAAACTAATAATTTTAAAATTCTACTTGTTGACGATGAGCCCGATATTTTAGAAATTATCTCATATAGTTTAAAAAATGCGGATTATGATGTATATACTGCTTCAAATGGTTTAGAAGCAATTAAAATTGCAAAAAAAATTGAACCTCATTTAATCATTCTTGATGTAATGATGCCTGAAATGGATGGTATTGAAGCATGTGAAATAATTAGAAATGATTCTAATATCGGACAAACTTTGATCACATTTCTTTCTGCAAGAGGAGAAGATTACAGTCAAATAGCAGGCTTTAATGCCGGTGCAGATGATTATATTACCAAACCAATTAAGCCTAAGGTGCTATTGAGTAAAGTAAAGTCTTTATTAAGGAGAATTTCTGATGATTTAGATGAAATAATAAAATATGGCGAACTCGTAATAGATAGGTCTAGTTATAAAGTTACATTTGAAAAAAATGAAATTTCATTACCAAGAAAAGAGTTTGAATTGCTATTTTTATTAGCGTCAAAACCTGGCAAGGTATTTAAAAGAGAATTTATACTGGAATCAATTTGGGGTAAAGATGTTATTGTGGGTGACAGAACTATAGACGTTCATATCCGAAAACTCAGAGAGAAAATTGGCGATTCATTCTTTAAAACCATAAAAGGAGTTGGCTATAAATTTAAGATTTGATACCAAATATATTTAAATCCAATCCATACAGTTTCTCCACTGTAACTTCTTTATATATTTCTTTAGCTGTTCTAATTTTGATTAATGCTGAAAACATTTTTCAAATACAATGTTTAGGTCTTTGTTTTTTAAGGGAAATGATTTTTATTTTATTTTCAGCTAAATCTTTAATTGTGTCATTTTTATTATTTGTTATCTCGTTTATTGTGATTCAAATCAGGGTTCAAAAGACATTTTTAAATCGAATTAGACAAATTTATCAAGATTTAAATTTTAAATCAGATTTTTTAATTTCAACATCTAGTATAGTTCCTAACATGGATGGATTAATTGAAGATCTAAGTGAACTTGCAAAAATAAAGAAAACCGAAATTGAGTCTTTAAAAAGAGAAGATGAGTACAGAAAAGAGTTTATTGGAAATGTAGCACATGAATTAAAAACTCCCTTATTTTCAATTCAGGGTTATATTTCAAATTTAATAGACGGGGCATCAGGAGATAAAGAATTATTAGCAAAATACCTAAAAAGAGCTGATAAAAGTGTTGAAAGACTTACATACATAATTAAAGATCTAGATTTAATTACTCAAATTGAGGCTTCAACGTTAAAATTAGAAATATCTTCTTTTAACATAATAACTCTTGTAAACGAGATTATTGAAGAACTTGAAATTTCTGCATCAAAAAAGAAAATAAAATTATTATTAGATAATCAATTTAGAGGGGAGATCATTGTTAGTGCTGATAAAAATAGAATTCAGCAAGTATTGGTTAACCTGATTTCAAATTCGATAAATTATGGAAAAGAAAAAGGAACTACTGAAATTATTTTTCAACCTAAAAATGACAAATGTTTAATAAGAATTAATGATAACGGACTGGGCATTAGTGATGAAAATATGCCTAGACTTTTTGAAAGATTTTATAGAGTAGATGTAAGCAGAAGTAGAAGCCATGGCGGATCAGGATTAGGATTAGCAATTGTCAAACATATTATTGATGCTCATGGTGAATCTATTAATGTTGTATCTACTATTGGTATTGGTAGTGAATTTTCTTTCACCTTAAAAAAATCATAAATTCCCTTAAATTAATTAGTTTAGCCAATCAAAATTAAATCAATTGGGAAGTAAAAATAAACTAAAGAGATTTAAAGAAAATCTGACTTTCAAAAATGTAATTCAACCTTCAAGAGAAATATTGGTTGATGACAATTTTGAGTATAAGGGGAAATGGAACAATTTATTTTTTAAAAATAATAAGCCAATAATAATTGAATTAGGTTGCGGAAAGGGTGAATACTCGATTGAATTAGCAAAATTAAATCCAGACAAAAATTTTATTGGAATTGACATAAAAGGAGCAAGGTTTTGGAGAGGAGCAAAAACTGCAATTGATGAAGGATTAAATAATATCGCTTTTGTAAGATCACAAATTGAATTAATTGATAGAATATTTTCAGAGGGGGAAGTTTCTGAAATATGGATTACTTTTCCTGATCCTCAAATAAAATTTAAAAGAGAAAAACATAGACTTATTAATTTAAAATTTATAAATCTTTATAAGAATATTTTAGTCCCTAATGGGATTATAAATTTAAAAACAGACAGTGAGTTTTTACATGGCTACATGTTAGGATTAATAAAGTCAACAAACTTTTTAGAGCTAATATATTCCAATCATAATATCTATAATAATTCTGGTGCACCAGAAAATGTTTTATCAATTCAAACCTTTTATGAGTTAAAATTTTTAAAACAAAAAAAGCCAATAACATTTATAAATTTTAAGGTTTTAAAATGATATGAAGAAGGAAATTACTTTTTATAAAAAAGTTTATAAAGTGGTTAAAAATATTCCTACTGGCAGAGTTTCTACTTATGGCTTAATAGCCAAATATCTTGGAGCACCTAAAAGTTCAAGAGTGGTAGGATATGCTATGAATGTATCACATAAAATTCATGATGTACCGGCCCATAGAGTTGTAAATAGGATAGGTTTACTAACAGGAAAGCATCACTTTTCAGGCTCAAACATGATGAAAGAATTATTAGAAAGTGAAGGGGTTAAAGTAAAAAATAATATTATTATAGATTTTAAAAATGTTATTTGGGATCCTTCAATTGAGTTAGATTAATAATCATTTTTTCTATTAAAATTTTTTAATTCATAGTATATTTGTAAAAATTTATTTTGTGGAAATATCGAAGGCAAATATTCTTAAAATTTTAGAAAAAACAGATAAAAAAGATTTCAAAATTATTAATTTAAATATTTTTGGAGAAGAGATCATATTAGATATTTCCACTACAAATCCTACTTTACAATCAAAAAAAAATATTGAGAATTCGATTAAAAAATTGATAAAAGAAAATATCAATTCTGAATTTGACCTAAAAATTAATTTTAAAGTTGAAAAAGCTGAAATAACCTCAAATCAAATAAAAGGTCAGCCTATTAAGGGCATAAAGAATATAATTGCAATTGCTTCAGGAAAGGGAGGAGTTGGAAAATCAACTGTAACGTCAAATCTTGCCATATCACTTTCAAAGATGGGCTTCAATGTAGGTATTTTAGATGCAGATATTTACGGACCTTCAATCCCAATTATGTTTGACATAGCTGATGCTAGACCATTAAGCATTACAATAGATGGCAAAAATAAAATGAAGCCAGTTGAAAATTATGGAATTAAAATTTTATCTATTGGTTTTTTCACCAAACCTGATCAAGCTGTTATTTGGAGAGGACCAATGGCTTCAAAAGCTTTAAATCAAATGATTTTTGATGCTCACTGGGGAAATCTTGATTTTTTATTGGTTGATTTACCTCCCGGCACAGGGGATATTCATTTAAGTATTTTACAAGCTCTTCCAGTTACCGGAAGTATCATTGTAAGTACTCCTCAAAATATTGCATT
>Ga0315330_10003565_pt1 | contig 10706 bp, 6 predicted proteins | sample M140m34915metaG_FD_203453 | JGI IMG/M metagenome (GOLD analysis project Ga0315330, IMG submission 203453) | Ammonia-oxidizing marine archaeal communities from Monterey Bay, California, United States - M1 40m 34915 | ecosystem: Environmental > Aquatic > Marine > Intertidal zone | place: USA... | reverse complement strand
TTCGTTTTACCCATTTCGAGCATCATTCGCATACTAATAATCCCGAACTCGATCCCGACTTTGACGTTCACGCTGAAAATCGTAGGGCATATTTTAAGAACGCGCTGATGCGCAAACAGCCGGCCAATTCAGCCCGCAAAGACCTGTACGCCAATGCTTTGGAACGCACTAATCAAAGCTACGCAGCTGTGGATGCCGTCGTTATTCGCAGTATTTATACGCTTATACTTTTTTTCGCCGCCTACAATGGCTATGCGATCGAAGCAGCATTGCTTTGGTGGCTACCCCTGCATATTGCCGATATTTACATCCCTTATTACTTAAGCTGGAAACCACACCACCCCGGCCAAGAGCAGGGTCGTTACAAAGATACCTACGCGTTTAAAAGCCATATGGGCAATATTTTTTCTTCAGGCATGCAATTTCATGTGGTGCATCATTTGTATCCGCGCATTCCGCTGATGCATACACCTGCGGCGTTCAGAGAAATGAGACCAATATTGCTTCGCCGAGGCTGCGACTTACACGGAATGTAATTGGACCGTATTCACTAATCCCAGCACCAAACGCCTAAAGCCCCTCATCCAGTTCTTATCTTTGCCAAAGGAATTGCCTAACCCCCACCAACAGTACTCATCAGTGAGAAACGCAAACCTGTGATGATGTGTTTCATATTTTTCAGCCAGCTCCTAACTTGGGCCTTCATTAAACTTTTGAGTGTCAGCTGCAAGCTCTATCCAAGGTTGCTTGCTTTTCAGGAATATATCCATCTGCGGTCTAACCCAAGAAGAATCATCAAGGCTTGAAGCTTTTACTGCTTTCATTCCTGAGAAAACCTCTGGTTTTACAATCACAGGCGTTCCGCACTTGGGACAGAAGTAGCGATGCACTGCGCCACCGTTGTCGCCAACAGTCGTGAACTCTGTAAGCTCGCCTTCCACGATCAAGTCATCTTCAGGAACAATTACTGCGGTTGTGCACGGCGCGCCGGAGAAGTGCTGACAATCCTCGCAATGGCAGTTAAAAATTAAGGCTGGCTCTGCACTGCACTCGTAACGCACAGATCCGCACACACACCCACCGGTCAGGGTCCGCAATGCACTATCCATAGGTTTCCTCCTCACTCTAAAAACTCAGGCTTTCTGTATTTTTTCAATCGCACTTAGTTCGTTGCGTCATCGCTCTGCCACAGTTCTTCTTTTGGTCAACCTCAACTTGATCTTCAGCCTTAATCTTCACGACTGTGCAGCCTGAGAAACCTATCATCAGTGATAACAGTAAACCTGTGGTGATTTGTTTCATTGGATAAGGGCTCATTACCTCGGGAATCATGCAGTTTTAGTTCCTTTGCACTTGCGTAACCACGCGCATAATGGCGTTAGCAATCTCAGCTGGAACCTCCTCCTGCAGAAAGTGCCCCGCCTGAGTTTCAGTCACCGGAGCGCTAGGGAAATTTGCTTTCATCTTCGGCAAGGTTTTAGACAGAATGGGATCTTTCATACCCCAAACAATCTCTGCAGGTATATCAAGACTCGCAACGTAGCTTTCAACGACGCGTTGTTGTTGCGAACTAGGATGATCCGGCCCATCTGACACCATACGCATCAGCGTAAGTGGAGCTTTATTATTGCCACTATCGGCTAGTGGTTGGCTATAAAGTTTGAGAACCTCGGGCGGCATTGAGCTCGGGTCACCCTGCGAATTGGGGAGCCTGTCAAAAATCGATACGAAAACCCCTAGCACTAGGTCACCCAAAATCGGCGTCTTAGCCATGGCATGAGCCGCAGAAAGATCCGCGGCCTCCTTGGGCGCGTTAAAGCCTGTATTCAGAATTACTGCTCCCTTTAGTAAATCAGGGTTCAGCGCGAGCGCACCCATACCGACCGGCCCGCCCCAGTCCTGACCAACGAACACCAACTCGGATAACTTTAGCTGTTTCAGGACACTACCCATCCAGCGTGTATGATTGTCTTGTGAGTGTTCAGGTGCAGGCACCTTACTGGAAAAACCGAGCCCGACCATGGTCGGCATGATTAATCGCACCGAATCATCCTCAAGTTCTTCGGCAATCTTTCTGTAAAGGAAACCAGAAGTGGGGTTGCCATGCTGCAAATAGACTGGATATCCACTGCCAACCTCAAGTACATGAATCTTGATTCCCGGTTCTACTTCTATCAAGTAGCTCTTGTAGTCGTCGCTGATTAGATTGGCAGCGTAATCTGGCAATGGGAACGCCTCAAAAGTACCCGTTTGGAGCGTGACCATTCCCTCTCCCCGAGGTGTAACAAGCTCACCGTCACGTGTAACCATCAACGCCACGATGAGGATCACCAACAGCAACCCCAGCAATAAATGTCTAAAGTTTCTCATTTAGGTCTTGTCTCCAGTAAAGAAGCTCAAATAGCCAGATTGCCTCAGCCTGCCAGATAAAACGTAACACCAATTTGAAAAGAGTACTTTTGGACTGCCCGGCTATCTATGCTTCCCCCTGCTCCAAAATAGCGACCACAGTCCACTTTACGGTGTATCCATAAAAAACAGTCAGGATTGCTATTGCAGCAGCGGGGCCTAGAGCGCTTATCTCTTTTAAATTTGCAGCTATGCCTACGCAACCAACCAACAGACCCAACCAGCCCCAATAAACGGCTCCTTGAGCGAAGTTCAATAGAGCTTGGTTACGACTCTGACTTAAGCCTCCTTTAGCCACGGCGAATGCAAGTCCTCCTCCAAAAACGATCGCTAAGCTTATTGCATCCAAAAATGCTGCTATCCCTGCAGCGCTGTCCATGATCCAAACCATAATCCCCGCACAAGCGATAAAGCCTAGTATCCTCATGTTTGCTCTCCTCTATGAAAAAAGTGTCATCGACAATATTAAAAAACTAGCGTCCGCACGACCAATATTTGAGAAAGTTTAGAGCACAAATGCTGATTCTTTATGAGCTACTCTGTTTCGCGTTGGGTGCTGGGGGAGATTTGAGAATTACTAAATTCAACGCTAGCCACACACCCTCTAGTCGGAAGAGAGGCCTAGAGAGAGGAGGCATCTTTATCTGCCGTGTTCCCATAACGCTTTTTGCACCCAAATAGGTCAAATAACAGCCCCAACCTCTTTTGGTGCGCCATATTGGTGCGTAACACTATGGCTTTAGCGTATCTCTGGCTAAAGAAATCCTCTTGAAATGCTTATTTCACTTGCCTGCCTCGTCTGCTGTCAGTGTTGGCATGAATCCAGCATAGACAGCAGTGAGGTTGTAGGGGAACGAAGAAGTCTTCACATTCAACGCAGGGGTCTCTACCTACACCGCCTCCCCGTAAGTTTAGAGATCCCTGCGTACTCAACTTTGATGGGGCTCGAACGCCCAACGATTTCCGCAGAGCTTGGACAATCTTTGAATCTATTTCTAATTGGCACACTTATCGCTAGATCTTCCTTGCTAACGACGTTTCGAGATTGGTGATCTTCATCGATTGCTGTCACATCTGTTAAGCCACGACAAATAAACGTTTCTTAATCGGAGCGTCAGACATGGAAAAGTTGAGGTGCGAAAGTAATGATCATTAAAGTAGTTAATCCCAAATGGTGGAAAGGCGCGGATCGAGTTATGAATGAACGCCAATCGCAGGGTCTTCAAATTACCCCTATATCCAACGTAATCGATGCTAAGCCTTCCTATGCAGAGCTAGAGGACATGTGTGAGTTTGAAAGGGCACGGCATACAAGCAAAACTTGGTCAATGGGCCAAGATTAGGTTAGTCATCGAGGAACAGCCTTCAAATTGTCGAGTTAGCTAACAGTACTCATCAGCGACAAAAGTAAACCTGTTATGACGCGTGACATGTTTTGTGAATACTCACGGGGACAAGGTGCCATGTCAGTTTCCTCTCCTTTTACTATGGAGCGCGCTATATGAGAAGTCAGGCCAGCCAAGTGGCTCCTAGGTAGCCGCATAGCCCGGTGGTTGCCATCAGAAACGCTCCGGGCATCTTCATCAACTCCTTGTGACCTGCAAACCCTAGAAAAATGAATAGTAAAGCCCCTAGTATGTTGATCACGATAACGGGATACAAAGCAATAGATGACAATAGGCCGAACCCGGCTAAAAGGAACGAAACAGCGCCGACAAATAAGAATATTGTGAAAACGTGCCAGCTTACTAGGCTAAGCGATTTCCCAAGTGGCTCCAAATCAGTTCTGTTGATGTTGTCCATATACACTCGGCCGCCAACTACCCCGTGGAAAAAAGCACCCAACAACGAGAGCGCAGCTGCGACCATTAATAACCAAAATCCCAGCATAATCATTCCCTGCACGATGAGTGAGCAAGGACACTGGGCTGGTCGCTTGCGATTTGCAAGTGTTTTAACCGCTTCCGCACTGGCGATGGCTGTCTGACAATGCGCATTGACTAACCCCAACTATGCGGGAGCAGGATCACCAACACTAACCCCAGCACCAAACGTCTAGTGCTCTCGCCCTTTGCTGAAATCGAAACGTTGTACGGCTCCGCTAAAGGTAAAGACTATGAACCCGTTGCGGTTTTGAGCACATTAGAGTGTTCGCCTGTCAACCGGTGATGGCTACCGACACCGAAAAAAGCTCGCGCACCGCATGAAAGTACAGCTTGGGGGCTTCAAACCCTAATCGCCGCTGATACAAGGGCAACCACATCAGACCGAACACCACTCAGTCTCGATAAAAACCTTTTCATGTCCGCTATTCAGCCCTGTGAATGACGATAGCGGGGAGATCTACGAGCACCCCAAGGTCTGCCTTCGGTTTACCGGATCCAAGATCTAATATGGAGTTCGCCGTTGCAGCGCCGAGTTCGGCTAGATAAAAACAACAGATTTCTTCTGCTTAGTCGTACCCAAATTCCTTTGCATCTAATACAACCTGAGATAGCCTCCTGCTGGGCGAAAGGGTTTTGTTATGTTGCAAATGAGTATGCTTCTGGCTTTATGCTTGGTCAGCCTTGCGAGGATAAGCGTCGCCGCGGCACCCAACCTTGTTGACGCATCGATCGAAGATATACAAACGATGATGACGAATGAAGACGTCTCATCAGTCGACTTGGTTACTTGGTACCTGGCTCGGATTGAAACTTACGACAAAAATGGACCTAACCTAAACGCGATTAAGTATTCCAATCCCTTGGCGCTAGCTCAGGCAAAGGCGCTAGATCAAGAACGAAAGGCTTCAGGGCCCAGGTCATCGCTGCATGGGATCCCTCTGGTTATTAAAGACAATTACGAAACTATCGACGCGCCTACTTCCGCTGGTTCAGCCATTTTGGCCGACCATTGGCCTAAGCGTGACGCCGAACAGGTGAAGAGGTTAAAACAAGCTGGCGCGATCATCCTGGCAAAAACGAACATGCACGAGTTTGCGTACGGATGGACGACTCGAGGTTCCTCGTTTGGTGTTACTCGGAACCCTTACGACCCAAACCGCCATCCAGGTGGTTCAAGCGGGGGCACGGGCGCCGCAGTTGCGGCGAATTTGGCAACCGCGGGTATGGGCAGCGATACGTGCGGTTCTATTCGCGTGCCTGCTGCCCACAATAACTTAGTAGGCCTGCGCGGCACGCAAGGCTTAAGCAGTCGCTCGGGGATCATTCCACTATCAAGTTCTAGGGACATTGGCGGACCATTAGCTCGCAATGTTCGCGACCTCGCCATATTGCTCGACAACACAGTAGGCTACGACCCGCTTGACAGCCAAACTGGAGAATCTCTCGGAAAAATCCCGGATAGCTATTTTTCTGATTTGAAAAAACTCGATCTAAAAGAGCTGCGCATTGGCGTGCTGAGCGATTGGTTCGGTCCAGAAAAGGCCTTGGGTTCCGCCAACAATGCGGTCCGCTCGCTCCTAGAAAAGCTGCAAAACGCTGGGGCGACGGTTTTAGAGCTAAGTTCGCCGGAGTTACAATCTATGCAGGAAGAAACAACTTCGCCTTCCTCCGGCTTCATTGACAATTACGACATAAAGCAAGATTTACCGGCTTACCTGGCTCAGTTTCCATCTTTTGCAAAAACGTCTTTCGCAGATCTTGCCAATGATTCTCGACTGGAAGAGGGAGTAGCGAAACTCTGGCAGGACATACGAACCCCACGCTTTGATTCCCAAACAACTTATCTTCAACGTCAAGCAGACGGCAGGCTCATGCGCCAAAAGCTCTTAACCTTGATGGGCAGCAATGAACTCGATGCGCTGGTTTATCCCACGGCTACTGAGGAATCTTTCCTCCTTGGACAAGAACAAATGCATTTCAATTGCCGACTCGCTTCCGCGTCCGGTCTACCAGCGATTTCCGTGCCTGCAGGATTTGGCGTTCAAGGCCTACCACTAGCGATAGAATTACTCGCAGAACCTTGGTCTGAGCAGAAACTGCTGAACTTCGCCTATACAATTGAGCAACTGGCCCCGGCAAGACGATCGCCACAGCTAAACCCATGATTGACTCGGGGTGATGCCTACCTAGTAGAAACGACAACCGTTTGATATTCGCTATTCAGCGCTGTGAATTACGATTGCGGAAAGATCTACGACCTCCTCAAGGTCTCATGGCATGGGTGGTTTTTATTACTCCGACTAGACGAGTTGTAAGGCACATGGGGCAGTGAGATAGCCGTAAAGCTATTCTGCCTAAAGCTAGACCAGCTTTTACCCTTGGCTTTACATTACAACCAACCGCATCAGACCAAGCGTTAACCATAGCTTGCTCTGCTCATCGCTCGTTACTTCAGTTCACTGAACCTATGTTGCTTCCCCTAATACTGCCAGTTTTGTTCGCAATTTGACGAAAGGTTACACATTGGCTGACCGATGGACTCCGACACTCGGATCCATAGCGAGATAAGCTGGCGACGTTCGGAGACCAAAGAGCGCTTGGCTTCTTGTAATCTCCTGAGTGCAATGAGCACATCTGGGTAGTTCTGGTCACCAAAGACGAATCGATTGCGAGCTGCATCAAGTGCTCTTTGAGCATTACCGCGTTGCGCAGCGACGATTAAGATAACTCTCTTTTGCTGCTGGCAATTCCAACCGAGCGAGCTTACTGGCGCAGAAGATTCAGGGTAGACCTCAGCAACTCATTTGTGTTGGTTAAAACAAAACTTGCCATTTGCTGAAGCATTTGCTGTTTTGCAAGCAACGCACTCTCCAAAGCGTAGTCTGCATCAATAATGCGGCTCTTCGCGCCCTCCATCTGGAGCGAACTGTCCAACAGCCGCTCCATTCGATAGTCCACCGCACGCGAAACAGCGCTGAGACCAGCCTGAGAGTCAGCCGAATAGGCGAGCGCTTGATCGAGAATCGTCAGGGCAGAATTAGCGCCCGCAGCCGATCGGACGTCAATTGAACTCACGCTTTCAAGCTCGGAGACAATCGGGTTCGAATCAATCTCAATTCGATTGCCAACGAATTGCAAACCATAAGATCGGCCAATGTCCTCTTCAAAACCGTAAAGGCGATCAAACAATTTAGTAAGCTCATCCTTATCAAGGTTCTGGTCTTTCTTCGTGACAACGATTTCATCGACGCGTAGCGCCGCATCAGCCTGCACAATTTGCTCACTGGTATCGACAACGACATTGTCTATGTAAAGATTCGCTCCGGCAGCCCTACCACCACTGGCATCCCAGGTGCCGGCAACAAAAACAAATTTATAGCTCCCCTCTGTCTTTACTGTTTGCGTCACGGTAGCCCAATTCGTGCTAGCGCTGGGGGAGTCGCCAGTCTGATTGATAAGCTCTTGAGTCTGACCCGTTTTTTCGTCCACGAGGTAACCAATCACGTCGTAAGCATCAGAGCCTCCGGTAGCCTGCCAATCAAAGCTCACGCTATCGCCAGGCTTTAACGAAATCGCGTCTTTACTCACCAAATAGGGCCCGTGCAAAATCCCATAACTAGGCACTGTCACGGCCGTTGACTGAAGCTGGACAGAGAGGCCCGACCCATCTGAACTGTTATTCGCTAATTTAGCCGCGTAATTTGCGCTAGAAGGCGCTGCGCCGTCATGAGGAGCAGCTCCCGCTACGGATGCCGGAAACTGTGTGTCATCAGGCGTTGGCTGGCCCGCCACGCTATCAACGCCACCAAGACGCAATTGTTGAGTAAAAGTTTGCCACCCAGGAATGGTCGTGTCGCCAGCGCTTCCATCTTCAAATGTGCCGTTTTCGAAGGTGACTTCCTTGTCGCTTCTGACCCCACTCACAAAGACCACCCGGTAGTCGCCATTCGTTTCAATTGTTTTACTCACCGTGGCCCAACTGCTGGAAGCGGTACCTTTACCCGTTTCGTTGAGCAGCACTTCCGAGTGCCCTGTCGATTCATCAATGATGTAGGCCATTACGTCGTAATCGCCTGTGCCGGCAATGCCACGCCAGTCGAAAGACAACACATCTCCGGCTTCGAGTGGATAGCTCTCAGCACTCTGCAACGCCGGACCATGCACTATGCCCACATTGGGCATGCTCACAGGCCCGCTTTTGAGCTCAAGAGACTTGCCTCCAGTAACCTTGCTATCTACGACCTCGTTAAAGGAAAACTGCAGGCTCGCCTCCTGATAGGCGCCGTCTGCATTTGCCGCGAGCTTACCATTGGCGAAGGCCGGTAACTCCAAGTCCTTCGGCGCAACATGATTTCCCACTGTGGAAGAACCGTCTAGGACAACTCGTTGCCCGATTTTATTCCAGCTGCCAAAAGCATCTGACCCGGCGTTATCTTGCAACGCTGAATCTATTTCGAAAGCGAGTTTCAGATCCAATGAACCCACATCAAGATCCGAGGAAACCCTGTCCATCACCGCCACGACATCCGCATTTTTACCATTACCCCGATAGAGTTTGCCATCAACCAGCGATAGCGCATTGCGCCGAAAATTCACTTCGGAGTCTTCCATCATCGGTCTGAGCTGCTTGTCTGAAAAATGACCGACTGCGGACTGGTTGTATACCGAGAACACTTCGCTGGAGACCAGTTCAACTGTACCACTGATCAAAGCAGTGTCTGAGCCACCGGCGAGACCGAGGTTGACGGCGGCACCGACCCGCGAGGGCACTTGCGAGTCCGACGTCAGTTTTTGTAGACGCAACGTGTCATAGCCTACCTCGCGTCGACCGTTCTCAATCAAAATATCTCTGCCAGAACGGTCCTCCAGCACAATCTCCCCCCCAAACTCTTTCGCTTGCACACCCGTTTGACCAGAGATTTTATTGATCGCGTCAACCGCTTCACCGACTTCAGTAGGGCTGATGGAAAAGTTGCCAGTTTCAGCTCCATTGATTAAGAGGTTGTATGTTTGAGGCCCGCTGCCATCAGAATATAGCCGCGCTCTTGTTTCCGCCTTCGCGGCGACCCCAGTAGTTGATGTTTCTTCGTTAATCTTCTTCGCGATTGTTTCGGCGCTGACATCTGCCTTCCACTGCAATGTCACAATATCGCCGTCATTACCCGTCAGCTTGATTTCACTGTTTGTCGTTGTCCGCACTACATTTGGTAAGCTGGTAGCAGGACCGAAGGCGGCTTCACCGCGACTGAGATAGGTGAACGCGCCAATTTCATCGCTACGAAAACCCGAGAAACGATGCAAGATGACATCACGAGCATCTCCGCCAACATGGAACTGTCTATAATCTTGCTCACCTTGAAGCAGCTTGTGGCCGTTATATAGCGAGCTCTGAGTGAGGCGATCTACTTCCGCGGTGAGTTGATTCACCTCGGCTTGAATAGAGCCCCTGTCTAACTCGGCGGTTGAACTCGCTGCCTGCATAGACAGCACTCGAATGCGCTGCAGCATGTCTTTTACTTGCTCAATAGCGCCATCGGCAGCATTTAGAATCGCAGAAGAATCGGAAATATTCTTGGTCGCTTGACTTTCCCACGCGATACGCGCGCCCAAGGTCAGCGAGGCGTAAAACGCCGCGGGATCATCCTTGGCTTTTGAGATGTCCAACCCGGTACTGAGTTTTTCCGTACTGATCGCAACATGATCGGTCGATCTATTAAGTGTCGACTGAGCGAGTAGTGCTGACGAGCTCAGTGAACTGATATTGTTCATTTCGATACCCCGTGTCTGTGACGGGGTAAAGCAAAATGTAAGCCAACTTATAACACATTGTTTTATATATATTTTTCTATATTTTTCGAGCGTCAAAATTCCGACGAAAATGGTTTTACCTTTATCGCCCGATGAGCGACTCCAGCCGAAAGAAGTATTGGAGGCCTCCGTCAGCTACCAGCAAAGAAAATTTGCGCCGCGAGAGCATGGCACAGCAACCGTTTTGGAAGCGCTTCAATTGGGACTGAAAACTATTGAAGCCGCCTGTCATCGCTAAATACCACCTCTTAAACGCGCATCACGTGGTGCATACCCATCCACCGTCCAAGCGACCGTGTATTTGGCAACACTGGGCATGACCGGCGCGGTAATTGAGCAGAACTGACCCGCACCCTCCCCAATCGAACCATCCTCAACTGGAGTGCGTCGCACCCTTCACATAGATACTGGCCAGTCCGCGGATACGCTCCTCAAACTGCATCACGTCTTTTACCCGGCGTTTACAGCCTGCAGCGGCAAGATTCAGTATGGTTGCCGCGTCAGCCGGTGTAACACCTTGCAGGCCATGCCCGGTTTTCGCATCCGCTTGCACCTGCTCGAACACGGCCGTTAACCTTGTCTCGAATTGGCGATTGGCATTGG
>Ga0315330_10003561_pt1 | contig 10715 bp, 14 predicted proteins | sample M140m34915metaG_FD_203453 | JGI IMG/M metagenome (GOLD analysis project Ga0315330, IMG submission 203453) | Ammonia-oxidizing marine archaeal communities from Monterey Bay, California, United States - M1 40m 34915 | ecosystem: Environmental > Aquatic > Marine > Intertidal zone | place: USA... | reverse complement strand
TCGGCATCTAACTCTATACTTCCCTTATACACACAACCCTTAGAGCACATTATTATGTCTAAAAAGTCTTTCAGGATAGTAAAGTGGGTAGATGAGTATAGACCGTTTGACCTATTCCCTTTCAATTAATTCTTTCCTTATGTGAACCTATTTATCTTTATGGTAGTAAGGATAGACGAGAGTGGCACCACCCTAGAAGAAAAATTAAAACTTCCTAAAGTAGGTGACCTTATAGAATGGGTTAACCTTTTAGAAGTATGGTCTAATGATACATGGGTTGATGAAGGTGGTCCTTATTTTGGCATTGCCCGTTGGGAAGATGATATGGTTAAAGCAGGGATAGTATTAGAAGAGTCTATCATAGAAGATATATTTCACTGGACCGTATGGTCTTGGAAACTCAAGAAATGCTTTCATATTAGTTCTACCACTGATAAGACAAGAGTTCTTTCTCGTTGCAACCACGAAGACAAACATATTTTAAATTTCTACCTTAGAAAGCAAAAAAAATAATTTTTATTCTGCTTTTTTATAGCATAGCATCTAATTTATTTGTTGAAAGGATAAGGTTATGAAAGAAACTATAGAATCAATTAGCGAGGAACTTTGGGAAGAAATCAAAGAACTCTTACAAGAAAAGTTACTAGAGTTTGGTGTAGACGAGACTCGGGAAGAGTGGACTAAAGCAGAGGTTTCAAGTAAGTTGATTAGAAGATTAGAGAATGATTACCTTATTGAGAGTTGATTTGTCGCTTCAAGCGTTTAAATGCAAGAAAATTTTTACGGCAAACCTCGGGAGGAGATTTTATGAAAAATCTTATTAAAAAAAGAAGTCTTATTGAACCCTTTATCGCTGGCGATGTAAAGATTGCTGTTGATGAAACTATTGATGGCAAGATTGGTTGGACTGCTGCTATGCCAAAAGGAGAACTGGTAAAATTAAAGAAAGTTTGCAAACCTGTTGCTGTAAGAGATGACCTGACTGTTTGGGTTCTCGATAAAAAGAAGGTGCATTTTTTTCAAAATAACACTTGACTTATCCTACCTTTCTGCATACAATACTCTAAAGTATGAAAAATTTTATGGCGGAATTGCCCTTTTGAAAGACATATACCTAAAAATTTTTGCGTTGTTTTCGGCGAGTGCTATTAAAATTGTTCATTTGTATTATTTTATTTAATTTTCTCCTTTACTTCTTTCCTAAAATGTTTTATCCTATTAGAAGAACTACTTACTTATAGCACTAAAGGCATAAAACAAAACAAATGACAGGAAACTGGGTTCATTGTTGCCAACGAACCTTGCCAAGTGGATAGCAGATAAAAGAACTTAAAAAAAATATCTGTGGCAGTCAAAGGGCAACTAGCAGGTTAGCAAAAGAAACCTGCCTTTTTTGCTTGACTTTTTCGTTGATATCGGGTAAAGTCTCTATATGGATAAGAGGATAACAAAGTGAATATCAAAGCACAAAATTTTATTAAAGCGATTCAGACAGCAGAATCATCCTCAGAAGTTATTAAACTTTGGACTGAAGCAGCAAGAGGGACTGACTTCTCTATCAAGGAGATTGTTGAGATTCATCAAGCGTGCGGTAACATTCTTGTAGAGGCGGTGCACAGTGGCATTCAAGAAGAAATCAAAGAAGAAATCAAAGAAGAAAAAACAAATCAATAAGAGAAATCCTTATGCCAGCGCCCTCGCATTACGTAATGGTTCGGGTTTCCATTCTAGTAAAAAGTACAATCGTAACTTAGAAAAAAGAAAGCAAAAAAAAGAAAGTGAACAAGAGTGACATTACTGTCTTTATAAAATCTATTGCTTCTCAATTCGGAATAAAAAAAGCAGACATTTGGAAAAAACAATTTCAAGACTTGGAAAAGTGGTTGCAAAAAAGAAACTTTTCTGTTATATTGGAAAAAGGTGGAGAGGATGTTGTTTCTTGGAAGACGGACACAATTACGATAGACGCAAATCCCCATTGGGAGAATCGTTATTATGCTCTTCTTCACGAGTGTGGACATGTGCTTGCTAATGAAACAGTGGAATTTTTAGATTATAATTATCCCTGCGATGTTTATGAAGCAGATGGTAGAAAAACAAAGTCAGATGCTTATAAGGTATCTATCGTTGGTGAAGAAATAGAAGCGTGGAAATTAGGAAGAAATTTAGGGGACCATACCTTAGACCATTTCATTGACCACAATAAGTTTGATAAAATGATGACAGAATGTATAATGAGTTATTTATACTGGGCGACGGAGGAAGAAGATGATACTGACAGTGCTTGATACTGAAACAACTGGGTTGGATGCAGACATCCACGAGATTATTCAAATAGCAACAATATCTTATGTTGTGTCTGGAGAAGGTGATAGATATGTTACAAAGAAGTATGAAAAGAAAATTAATCCCGAAAGATTACACACTGCTTCCGAAAGAGCACTTCAAGTAAATGGTTTCACTCTTCAAGAGTGGAAAGGTTCTCCCAATGCTATTGATGTTCTTCCCGAAGTAAAACAGATTATAGAAGGTTCAGATATTCTTGTTGGGCAAAATCTTATTTTTGATTTAAAGTTTATTAATGAAATTTCACATAGAAATAATATTGAACCTCCGAACTTTCCTCCTTACATCGACACTAAATCTATCGCAGATAAATTAGTAAGGGCAAATTGGTTACAACGCTCAGGTATGGATTACCTTGTGGAACATTACAAAGTTCAAGTAGAGGGTAGAGCACACACTGCGCTTGTAGACTGCGAAAGAACTATGCTTGTTTTCGACGAACTTATGCGAGATGTAAACCAGGAATACGAAGTTTTTACTTTTGACAGTCCATATCAGAGGAGAAGGAGGTGAACTTGAGAGTCGGTTCTTTAGTAAAACATAAAGTTATCAGAAGGGATGATAATATTAATGTTTATAGAATTGGAATTGCGATACACGAAGTGGAGGCGAACCCTTTCCTTGTAGATTGTTGGAGAGTTGCTTGGATTCCCACTAAAGACCATCCAGTAGGATTCAACGGAAGTCTTTATGTAGACCACGTAAAAAAACAAAATTTAATTGTCTTATCTTCTTGACTCACAATGTCACTTATGCTATAGTGTTATTGTGAGTTGGTGGTGAAGGAGTTCCTATGAAAGTCGGTGCGTTAGTTCGTTGTCGTGAGTTCAGTCAGTTTCCAAATGTAAGAGAAGAAAACCCATTTAAATTCTTCGGTGTTCTTATTGAATACAGTAAATTAATGAAGACAGCAACTGTCTTATTAGAGAACGGTCAAACACGTAAGTTTCGTGCCCATGACGTTCAATTAGTAAAAAACTAAAAATAAAAATTTAAATAAATTACGCTTTACCTTGACTTTTCCTGCTCGTTAGGTTAAGGTATTAGTGTATTGATGAGGTTAAGGAGAAATAAGAAATGAGAAACGTTTATTGTGACATGGATGGAGTCCTTGTCAACTTTGAGAAGGGTGCCGTAGAAGCGGTAAATAAGGCGCTTAAACGCCCGCCTACGGGACTTTCTGCCCTCGCTGGTGAAGTTATAGAGGAGTTGGGTAGAAATTTTGTAACTGCCAAGGATTTAGAAAAATATACACCCACTGGAAGTAAGAAAGCATCTGAGTTTATGTATCTCGTTGTCCACGACGATGTTGAGTTCTGGGCAAACTTAGAGTGGAACCCAGAAGGTAAAGTTCTTTGGGAAGGTATTAAAGAAAAGGGAGTTACAATTCTTACTAGTCCAATGGACAAGCGAGGGGCACAAGGAAGTCTCGAAGGTAAGATGATTTGGTTAGAAAAGAATTTAGGACTAAGTAATATTAGAGGGGTAGTCTTTGAGCACGAAAAGTTCCGCTATGCCACTACTGGTGGTGGAAACAATGTTCTCTTCGACGACTTTATGAGTAAGATTGGTCCTTGGCGTGAAGAAGGTGGATTAGGTTTTCACTTTCAGAACAATGCCAATGAAGCACTTGAATTTTTGGAGGAAGCAAATGTGTGAAGAAGATTTCGACGTTCTAATCTCTGCCGAAGAAAGCATCGAGCAGTGGGAACCCGAACCTCTTTATATTGAAGCGCCTATGCCAATTCCTACCGAATCCCCTCTAGAAGAAGACGAGGGTGGTTGTGTCATTATTATCGACATTGCAGGAGAAGAAGAATAGAATATATAATTTCTTAATCTATTCTGTTTTTGCCCTCAACATTGCTGATGGGTTCTTCTCCTACTTTCTTATTTCCAAACAAAGAGTTCTTGATGAAGCGAATCCTATTTGGGAACCTATCATTTATACCCACCCTAATTTATTTTTATTTTTAAAAATCATTTCAGTTTCCTTATTGTGCCTTGTCTTGTTTAAATCAAAAAGAAATATTGCTTCTTTTTCTGGCATCATCGTTTGCTTTCTAGTTTATTTTTCTATTGTCTCTGGTTTTATAGCATTTAGCATTTTATAAAAAACTAACTATTTATATGTTGAATTGGAGGTTATTATTATGATAGTAGAAAAACTTGAAAAGATTTTAAAAGATTTAACTTTGGCAACAGAAGATGCTGAAAAATGTGAGAGAGGTAATGCCTCTGCTGGTCGTAGACTTCGCAAGATTGCTCTTGATGCTACAAAAGCATTGAAAGAACTTCGCTCAGAAATCATGGACGAAATTAAAAAATGAATATTTCAGGACAACTGTTGAAAAAAATTATTTTAGAAGAAGTTAAAAAGGTTTTTGAAAAACAAGACGGTTCCAAAGACGTAGAACGTGTTGCTCAATCTGTTGAAAAAGCAACAGGGTTTGAGTCCAAGATTGCTGCAATAAATACTCAAGAAGAGTTAGAAGAATTGTTGCAATTTGTTATCTCTAAATTGGACCCTCAAAAAATTAACGCAAGTCGTGCTAAAAAAGCAATGAAGACCATTTACAGCAAACTATGAACGAGCAAATCAAAACATTGTTACCGCATTTTTATGAATATGCCAAGAGCAGACTTGGTTTTGATAAAGATGCGTCTATTCTCTTTACAGCAGACCAGGAGAATTCTAAAAATCCTCTTGGAGCAACAGCGCACTATAACCCTGACTCGATGGAAGTTACGGTCTATATTTCTGGTAGGCACCCAAAAGACATCTTACGTTCCGTTGCACATGAGTTAGTTCATCATAGACAGAACTGTCAAGGTAAGATGAAAGATACTGGTCCTACAACCCCAGGATATGCCCAAAACGATATGCACCTAAGAGCGCTTGAAGAAGAAGCGTATCTCGAAGGTAATATGTGTTTTAGAGATTGGGAAGATGATTATAAGGCAAATCAAGAAGTTGGAACTATTTATGAAAGTGTTATCAAAACATATACTAAGGAGAAATTAAAAATGAGCACTAAAGGCGAACTAAGAAATATTGTAAAGGAGGCGGTTACTAAAGTTCTTAGTGAGAATCGTCTTAAAGAGATGGACTACGAAGACGATGCCTACATGGACGACTTAGAAAAAGAGTTTCCATTCTTAAAGGACGACCCAGAGATGGGTGGTAGAGCACCTGCTGACGTTCAGCGTTCTATGGACGACGAGATGCCATCCGAAGACGAAGATGAAATGGAAATGGGAGAGACTGTAACAGAGGGCGACGAGATGTCCAGAACAATTACACAGATTGAAAAAATCGGTGCTGAAATTTCTCAAATCGCAAAAATGTCCATTGACCCTGCTGTAGTCGAGCGAATCGAAATGATTGATGACATGGTTACCGACGTTCTCGCACAAATGCAAGGTGTGGAACCTGGGTTTGACGCTGATGGATATAGTAAGATGCCAGGGCAGCGCCCAATGGAAGAAAAGTCTACAGACAAGCACGACGACAACCCAGCACTAAAGGGCGACCAAGACGAACTTCCAGACAATCTTCAAAAAGCAATCATTGATGATGCTGAAGAAGTAGACGAAGAAAAGTTATCTGCTTTTCAAAGAGACCTTCGCCGACGACAAGCAATGAAAGATGCTTACGACGAGCGAATGAGAAAAGAGAAAGAAGGGCAAGAAGCAAACGAAGCAGCAACCCTGGACACTTCTACAGAAGACCGTTATGGCGATATGAAGCACGTCATCAAAGGTATTCGTTTTTCTGATAACGGTGACATCGAGGCAGACGTTAGAGCAATGGAAGAAAACGAAGAACTTGCTGACTGGCTCTATGGCGAGTTAGGTTCTGATGATGTTGTCGCTGACGAGTTTGGTAATGAATATACTGGTGCTGACGTTCAAGACTACTTGAACACAGACGATGTGGTTCTTCCAGACATCGCCGAGACACAAGAAGACTTCTATGCTCAAATGAGAACAGACGCAAGAACTCTTTCAGAAGATTGGAATAAGTCTGCACGTAATAAGCGCTCTTCTCTTCTCAATGAACGTCTTATGAAGGCATGGAAATTAGGTTGAAATAAAAAACAACTTTATAAACAACCCTCTGCTTCGGCAGGGGGTTTTTTGTTTGTGGTTGTCTATTTAGTGTGTTATGTCAAACTTCTTCAGCGATATTTCATTTGAACTTGGTACATTAGATAGTCAAGGGCAGTTCGAGTCCTTTAATTATCTAAATGAATTTGGTTCTTTGACTGCAAAAGTTACTTTAACTAAATCTTCGAGTTCAGCGTTTAGTTATTTTGCCGAAGATGTTGCAGTAATTCATCATAGAGTGTATTTTCAAATAGATGACGGAAACGGCAACTATTCCGATTTTAACAACTTTGATAATAATTCAAACTTTTTTTATACTCTTAGACCAGAGCAACTTGGTTCCATAAGTACCAACAGTGTTGTTAATTTTACAGAGAGTTTTTTTGGTAACCCCATAGAAATAGGTAAATATCTAGGAACCCTTCGTTCGGATTCTCATAGCGTAAAAGCACTGGTCAGGAGTGTAAAAAAGAATCTAGATTATTCTCAAGATTTCTTTGATTTCTCACAAGGTACAATCGGCAATACCCCGACTGGATGGACTGGCAATGGTCTTCGAAGAGTTTCCAACGGAACTAATAGTGCGATGGTGTTAGCAGGTACTGCCACAACAGTCGCTAATACTGATGACGCTCCTTCTTCAACTGGTAATTTTCGTGTTGCTAGAATAAATAAAGCATATGGTGCATTTAGAGATATACAAGTTGAATTTCAAGCAACATATGTTAGTACTGGTGGAAACTATGTAAGTGGCACTACCACATATACCAACGCTCCAGAGTTTAATAACGGTGAACACCTTTGGGTTCAATATAAATTTGGTAACGGTACTTGGCAGTCTGGTAAGATTATTACGAATAATATGGTATCTGCAAATACATTTGCAAATTTTAAAATGAGAATACACCAAAGTACTTCAAGTTATGAAAACATACAAATTAGATTTGTTTCAAAGACGATGACTTCGGGAAGTTCGACTAACGATGTCTGGATAGTTGATTCTGTAAGAGTTCTTACTACAGATGCGAATGCAGCAGACCAAGATAGCGGTAACGATGGTTTTTTAGATTCCTCAATCGACTCAAGTAGTCAAATTGCCCATGCGCTTTGGGAGTGGGATGAGAGTCATACCAATGTTTATTGGGAAAATCTAGGAGCAGGACTTCCAACGCATCTGATAAATGGTAATGACAATGAACCATATTTTGAAATAGAAAATGGTTCTATAACTCAGGCAAGAGTTGTGTTCGGCGGAAGAGGTGAATCGAAAACACAGATGATTTCGAGCGGTAATTTTTTTAATCAAATAGAAATTGCAAGAGCATCGAAATTTGAAATTACAGTTCAAAATTGGAACCCTGCTCTTGCAATCCCACCAGCGGGTTTTAAGAGCGAAAGCATCGATGTTGACGGTGGGTTCTTTTTGCAATCGAATTATGTTGATGGTCAGTGGAGTCAGCAAAACCAATTGCAGAGAATAGAATTGGACCTTTCTTCTTCCTACTTTACTATACAAGACTTTTGGGAAACGCAAACCATATATGTTAGTTTAAGTGCTTATGGTACGGCAAGTGATGGTACGGATTATCTCGTTGATTCCTACAATTTCACAAGTCAGGACCAACCATTTCACTTCAGTCGGGATACCAACCAATTACCCTATAGTGCATTGAGTTTTAAACAACCAGGTACTGATAGTTACGATTTAAGTATTTCAAATGTCAGAATAAGAACAACAGATACCACATCAAAAGCATACAAATACAATGTAGGTGTATGGAATGGTGCTGGTTGGCAGTTAGGTGGGGCAACCACAAATGGTTGGACTGGTTCTGGGGTTTTGGATACTATAATAAATGGAGAGAAAATATTCTTTAGTGGTTCCCACGATGTCACTCCATCAAACCCTTATTCTTATTATGGTGCTGCTGGTCAACAGGGGACTGCCGATACCTTGTTACGTGTTTATTCTCGTGCGTTAAAAGGTCCGTCTCTTACTAATGATAAAATCGACGGAAATAATATTGTAAGCATCGTCCCAACTCTACGAAGAGGTTGGGATTTTAATACCAATGTTGCGAATGTAGGTATCCAACTGGGTATGTCTCACGATAATAATAGTTCTTGGAGTCAAGACAGTCTCACTATTTATGCAGATAACTCGTCTGCCAGCGCTCATTGGTTTAAGATTTATTTTACCACAAAACGAAATGGTGCTGTACTAAATACCGATATTTATACAGTGCCTGGTACTTTCGGTACGTTTAACGGATTGACCACGTTCAACGGTACATATTATAGAGACCTTGGTAGTATTGTTCCCAGTGGGACTCTTAACACCAGAATACCTAGCATATACAACAATGGCGGATATCAAGTAAATATTATTGTAGAGGCACTTAATAATTTGGAACAAACAATATCTTCCACAGATAGTGGGGACATCGAAGTCAGCACCGATTTTGGTCTGGAAGCAGCAGACCTATCAAACACTTCTTCTATAATTGTTGAAGGAACTGGAAATACTGGTGCCAGATATGTCAAGGCAACTTTCTCTAAAAATCCTAACACTGGTCGCAGCGCATTCTTCAGGATGGATTTATATAAAACGAGTATAGTAAACACAAATCATTTAGGTACCTACTTCGCACCAGGTACTAGCAATAATTTGACGAATGTGACCAGAACCGAATTTATCAAAGCAACAGGTTTTTCAAATTTTCAAACAAAATTAGAAGCGAGTGAAACTTATGAGAAAGTATATTTGACAGACTTGGCAAATGTTGGTGCTTATGGAAATAATATAATATTGGCACAACTTAGACCTTTAGATGATGCTGGTGGGTTTCTTGACACTCAGGATGAATCCCATTCTTATACAGGGTACAATTTTCATTTCGGAATGGGAACCGCAGTTTCTACAGTTGCTGGGAGTGATGATGGGACCGCAGGTCAGAACTACTGGTTAGAAGTCTTAGTTGCCTCCTCAAGCACCAATAAGACTAACGATGCCTACGACTATATTGTTTTAAATGCTTCTCAAGGCGGTAATTCGGTATCATATACATTACCGACCAATGGCGTTAACAGCGCTTGGTATGGCACGAATGGTGGTCGTACATTTACTCAAGACGAAAATAACGCAGTACTAAACGTTGCGAGTTTATTAAGTAACAGATACACCTCAAACACAATTACCTGCAACCTTGAAGCATATGCTTATGGTCTTGATACGCCTAACACGACTGCAACGATAAAATCTCAAATAACCAAGTTTCTCACAGTCCCTGCTTGGGACTGGACTTTTGCGACGCACTCTGTTACATTACCCACAAATGTCGCCAATGTCGGTAATCGACTAGAATATTGTAGACTAGTTGTAAAGGGGACTGCTTCTAATAATACTTCTAACGTCGCTGAGAAATTTAGACTTAGGGTTTGGAATGACACAAACAATCTTTATAGTGGCACTGATGCTTCAGATAGAAAAGAATTTATTTTGCAAGGTTCTCAATTCACAACAGCAGAGTTTACAAGATACGTTGAGTCCGTAAACAATAACTATCTTGATATATCAGATATTATTCCTGGTATTAGGTGGGAAGACAATCAGGTTGCCTGGGATTTATATGCCGTCAAGTCAGACGGTACCACTCAAGTTGGAAATGGTAAATCTGGAATCTTAACAATACCTGCCTTGGAATGGGATTTGGATACTGGGAACACTACCGCAACACTTCAGAACAATACATATGAAGACAGAAGAATTAAAATCACAGTTGCGAGGACTAACCTTACAGACGTTATCCCTAAAATAAGAGTCATTGTAAGGCGGGCAGAGGATGCAGATGGAAATCAATTCGCTGGTTCTTTCCTGCATCGTATTATATTAACTCCAACTATATTGGACACAACAGGTACAACTAACTCTGACCTTACCGAAGATTTTTATTTTAATTTCTCCAGTTTAACAGGCATCACTGGTAACCCCATTTCTATGATTGATATTTATGATACCGTTAAATACGATGTCAGTGTTCAAGGGGCGTATATTGGTAGCATTGGTGAAGTTAATGCTTTCGGCGATGAGATTACGAGAGAAGTCTCTGCATTAGCATCTTGGAAGATGGATGCAAACAATACCAATGCGACACTATTATCAGATACGGCGAGTTCTAAGTCCGTTGATTTTAATATAAGAGGGGTTGCACAAAGAGTAAAGACAGAGAGTAGTACCAGACCAACTGGTTTTAATATTA
>Ga0315330_10003557_pt1 | contig 10721 bp, 4 predicted proteins | sample M140m34915metaG_FD_203453 | JGI IMG/M metagenome (GOLD analysis project Ga0315330, IMG submission 203453) | Ammonia-oxidizing marine archaeal communities from Monterey Bay, California, United States - M1 40m 34915 | ecosystem: Environmental > Aquatic > Marine > Intertidal zone | place: USA... | reverse complement strand
CGTCGCGTCGGGCCTGGCGTGCTCCGGATCCCCACGCGAGCACGCCAGCTGTCACGAGCAGCGCGAGGACGCTGACCAGCACGAAAGGCCAGGCCGGGAGCCTGCGCCTGGGTCTCTTGCGGCGGGCTGGGCGGGGTTCTTCGTCTGTGAGCAGCGGAGGTGCCACCGCCACGGTGGCGGCGCTGGGGGTCAGCAGGCGTGACCAGCCGGCGACCAGGTGGTCATGGGCGAGGGTCAGGCCGGGGCCCTCGGGCCCCCGCTCATCGCGCAGCAGCCCGCCTTGGATGAGGTGAGCCACGGTGGCGTCGTGGTGGCGCTCCTCGTCGGCCCCGGCGTGCGGACGCAGGTGCGCCCGGGTCTGCCAGATGGAGCGTGCCGGGCCGTCGGTGTCGGCGGGCGCTGCGAGCGCCCGCAGCACCCGGAGGGCCTCGCCCCGGCGCTCCGGTGGCAGCCCCTCCAGTACGTGGTCGGCGAGGTGGGCCACGGCATGGCTGGGGTCTCCGATTGCCCGCCAGCTGGCCTCCGTGAGGCGTCTGCCCGTGCGGGCCGCCCACATGCGTGCGGTCGCTGCCGCGAGGTGGGGGAGTGGGGGCTGGAGGCCGGTCACGGCGTTGGCGAGCTGGTGGGCCAGGGCTGGCTCGAGCTCCAGTCCGGCGCGGGCCGCGGGCTCGGTGAGCATGGTGCGGAGCGCGCGCGGGCTCGGGTCCCGCAGGATGATCTGGTGGGAATCAAGGAAGGCGATCGCATCGAGCCGCGTGCCGGCGTCGTCGACCACGAGCTCGCCGCAGCGCCGCAGGTATTCGATGCGGAGGCAGAGCAGCACGCTCACGCTGCCCCCGGGTGTCGAGGCCTGACGCCACAGCGCCCTCACGAGGCGCTGGCGCGCGCTCGGTGGCAGGTCGAAGACGGACTCGAAGGGGTCGACAAGCACGAGCAGCGGCGTGCCATCGGTTGGTGATTCACCGATCGCCGCGCCCAGGCGTGCAGACACATCCCCCGTGGGCCGCAGCGTCCGGATCCTCCAGTCGCCTGCCTCGTGCAGCCTGGGAACGAGGCCGGCCTGGGCGAGCGAGGTCTTCCCGCTGCCGGAGCTGCCTGCCAGGATCATCATGCGGGGCGCCGTGCCCGCGCGCAGCCCCTCGAGGGTGTCATGCAGCGCGTCGAGCTCTCCTTCCCGACCGCAGAACACACCGGCGCGGGAAGCATCGAAGGGCGCGAGGCCGGGCCAGGGGCGCCGCAGCAGAGGCCGCAGGCCCGCATGGGTGTCATCTGCGAAGAGGCAGAGGGCGGCCTGGTCGCGTGCGTCCTCTGGTTCCGAGAGGGCCTGGCGTGCGGCGGACAGCGCGGCCTGCGCGCTCCCGATTCCCGAGATCAGGGTCGTCGTGATCGCCCCGAGGGCCAGGGCGGAGCCGCTGCGGCTGAGGGGCATGCGGGCGCCGATCACTGCAGGTACGCCCACAGCATGGATGGCCGCTGCCGGACCGAGACCGCGCCACGCCCCCGGCGGGGGGGGAGTGTCGCTGATGGTCGACAGGACGACCATCCGCACCATGTCGGCATGGGGCGCGAGGACGCGTGCCAGGTCCTCGGCGGCGACGATGGAGGGGGCGCGGACGCCTGGCTGGGAGTGCAGGACGAGCCCCAGTTGGCCGTCGTCCATCGGCGCGGTGCGGCAGAGCAACAGCAACGCCCGGATGGGCTCCCCGTGCTCCCGGGCGCGTCGGAGCCACCGGCCGATGCCCTCCAGGGACGCATCCGCGAGCACATCTGCCGCAGGGTCCAGGGGCCGCTGGGCGTCAGCACAGGCCCGTTGGATCGCCTCTACATGGCTGGCCTCGGAGACCCGGCCGCCTGCGGGGGAGAACGCGAGCGCGATCCGACCCTCCGCGCGCGCATTCGCTGGGTGGTCGGGGGGCGGCGCGCTCGTGGGCGAGGTGCGACGGATCCGCAGGCCGGAGAGGGATCGCAGCCGATCGTGGCCGACCGGGAGCAGCCCCCAGGGGAGCGCCAGGATCTCTGGCGCGTCGGAGACCACGAGGATCTCGACGGAATGTCCGGCCTGGACCTCTGCCAGGATCGCGGTGACGATCGCGGGCCAGCCCGCTTTGGCGATGAGGCCCGCTACCCATGCGCCGGCGCGCTCCACCCGGGCGTCTGACGGAAACGCGAGGTCCTGCAGGATCTTCTCGGCGGACTCATCCCAGGTGAGCTCGACCTCCTGCCCGGGGGGCGTGCCGGGGCCCTCGATCTGCACCGTATACGGCTGCCGGCCCACGGCGAAGCCCAGCGGGCCCGCAGTGAGACCGGAGCGTTGGATCGTGATGCGGACGTGCAGTGGTGCCATGGGGCGGGGGTCCTATCGTCCCCAGTCGTACTCTACCGTCGTCAAGGGTTCTCCCCGGTCGACGTGCAGTGTTCGATCCGGCCTGGGCTCCCAGCTTGGCTCGCCTTCGGGGTCGACCAGCACAAGCTTCAGCGATGCGACATCGCCGGCTGGAAGGTGAACCTCGACCTGACCACTGCCGTCCTCGTTGCGGTGTAGACGGGGGGCCGCGTCGGGGTCCCAGGCGCCGAGTTCGGGGGGCGCGCCCACGAGGCGCAGGTCGCCCGGTGGGGCCGCCCGGACCTTCACATGGACCGCCTGGGCTTCCGGAGGAGAGACCAGATGGTCCCATGGAGCCTGGCCTTCGCCGGCCCATCGGAGCCGCTCGACATGCACGTGGAGGCCAGCGCCGTCCGTGCTGGTGGGTGGGCCTCCACTCTGCCGGCTGGTCTCACCCCGCTCGACCCCCGTGGCGGTCGCCCAGGGAGGCAGGCTCGGGGCGGTCGTGGGGGCGCCGCGCCACACCCGGAGCACGACGGCCTCGGTCGGGAGCACCTGCGCCAGGACCATTCGGTCCGGCTCGAGGGAGAGGACGCGAGAGGCGCCGATCCGGGCCGAGGGTGTGTCCCGTCGGATGGCCATTGCGCGGCGCACACCGGCCCGGCGGTCCCCCTGCAGCGCGCCGAGCCGGCCCCACGGCATGTCGCGTCGGTTGTCCGGCTCCTCGCCGCCTTCCAGGCCCAGCTCCGTGCCCCACGTCAACGATGGCGTGCCGCGAACGTTCATCAGGAAGGTGAAGGCGGCGTCTACGCGCCATCCCTCTCCCCCACATTCGTGCAGGATGCGAGGCAAGTCGTGATTGTCGAGGAATGTGACGAGCCGGTCGGGTGCGCCGATGAGGCGATCCGCGGAGAGCACGCCGGCGAGACGACCCATGGGTGCGTCCTCGCAGAACACGTCGACCATGGCGTAGCGGAGTGGGAAGTCGAAGACGGCGTCGAAGCCCCCCTCCTCCAATGTGCCCGCGAGCGCGGCGGCGTCACCGTTGAAGTCCTCGCCGACCGTCCAGAAGCCCGGGCGCTTGTCGTCGAGGGCGCGGTTCATGTCCGCGAGGAACGGGAGCGGCATGTGGCGGACGGCGTCCACGCGGAAGCCGTCAGCATCAGCCTTGTCGACCCAGGCGAGGCTCTCCTGGCGGAGGAAGGCCGCGACCTCCGGCTTCTCCTGGGCGAGGTCCGGGAGGCCGTGAACGTCCCCCTCGACGACCGCGATGGGGTCGTCCCAGTCCTCGATGTCGCCCCGTTGGTGGTACCAGTCAGGATGCGCTGCGCGCAGCGGGGACTCGTAGTCCGTGTGGTTCCAGACCATGTCGAGGACGAGCTTCATGTCTCGCCGGTGCAGGTCCCGGGAGAGGTCTCGCAGGTCGTCCACCGTGCCGAAGCGCGGCTCCACCTTGGTGAGGTCCTTCACCCAGTAGCCGTGGAAGGCGCCCCACTCGCCAACCTTCTCGGTGCGCATGCCGAAGACCGGCGAGAGCCATACGGTCGTGACGCCCAGATCCGAGAGGTAGTCGAGTTTCTGCCGGATCCCGGCGAGGTCACCGCCGTGGAAGGCGTGGGGGTCCGCCCGGTCGACGACGTCGTCGTTGGTGGGATCTCCATTGAAGAACCGGTCCACCATGATGAAGTAGACGAGGTCAGCGGCGGACGCCTCTGGGGTCGCGGGCGCGGTTTCGGGCGCGGTTTCGGGCGCGGTCTCGGGCGCGGTCTCGGGCGCGGGCGCCGGAGCGGCCACCGGATGGGAGACGATGGGTGCAGCTGGGGGAGGAGGCTTGGGGCCGCACGCCACCAGGGCGACCAGCGTCAGCGTCGTCGCGCGGGTCGCCCGATGCCAAGGCTGGATCACGCTCGCTCTCCTCGTCCGACGGTGCACCTTAACCGGGCTGAAATAACGTCCGATCTCTTGGGGCCCCTCGCCGAGAATACTGGATCCGGGGTCAGGGGAGCGGTCTCGGCGCCCTCGCCGTGCCCGTGCGCGGAACCGCGACTTTGGGGACGCGTCCCATTGGACTCCTCCGACTGGAACGCCGCCTGGGACAGGCACGATCATGCGGCTCGCCATGGGCGCTCTGCGGCTGCTCTGTCCGAGGCCACCCCACCGGCGCCGCGGGGGCTGGAACTCGCGATGGGGCGTGGATCCAACCTGCGCCACTCCGCACGGTGGACGACCCGCGAGACCGCTCCCTGTACCTGCGCGAGCCATCGTGCTGTCTTCCGCTGGCCGACCCGGTCGCCTGCTCCGCCTCACTCGCTCCGGCGGCCCCAGGTCTCCTGGATCGCCTCGAGGGTCTCTGGGTCGCGCGGCGGGGCGCTCCTTTCGTGACGCTCGCGGTGGACGGGCGGCTCCGCGGCGCTGAGATGGCGACCCCTCGCGGACGATGCGCCTGCCCCGGGGGGGCTGACCGGCTACGATGGGTCCTCCCTCCTACCGCCCCGAGGACCGCCGTGAGCGAAGTCGACGTCCCCGAGACCTTGGATCAGGGGCGGTACCGCGTCGAGCGGGTCATCGGCAGCGGCGGCACCGCGAGCGTCCTGCTCGCGTTCGACACCCGGATCGGGGTGCATCGGGCGATCAAGCTGCTGGACAAGCGCTTCGCCGATCTGGCGTCGAGCCGCGCGAGGTTCAAGACCGAGGCACGGGCCCAGGCTGGGCTGCAGCACGCCAACGTGCTCATGGTCCACGACGCCATCGAGGACGACCAGGGCGTGTACCTGGTGATGGAGCTCGCGGAGCCCGACTCCCTGGGCGACCGCGTCGCCAAGAGCGGCGTGCTGCCGCTCTCGGAGGTCATCGCGGTGGGTGTGACGGTGGGAGAGGCGCTGGTCGTGGCCCACGGTGCTGGCCTCGTACACCGGGACATCAAGCCGCAGAACATCCTCGTGGACAAGCACGGGGTGTTGAAGCTCGCGGACTTTGGCATCGCCCTGGTGCAGGACCGCGACAGCCAGCTCACCCAGGCTGGATCGGTGATGGGCACCTGGGCCTACATGCCACCCGAGCAGCGGCAGGACACCCACACGGCGGACGCCCGGTCGGATGTCTATGCGTTTGGTGTGACGCTGTTCGCGCTGCTGACGGGGCAGCACAGCGCCGATCTGCACAATCGGGAGGTCCATGGTCAGGCCTTCCGTGGTGTCCCTGAGGACTTCTCGCGCATCGTGCAGCGCGCGACGCGGCTCTTCCCGGAGGACCGCTACCAGCAGATGGCGGACATGGTCATGGACCTGCGGCGGGTGCAGGCGCGGCTGAATGCGCGCGCCACTGGCGGGCGGATGGGGCCCGCAGACAACGCCACGCCGCCGTCCGAGTGGGAGCAGGAGCCGACCACGATGGTCCTCCCCGACGACGCTCCGGCCTATGAGTTGGTCCCGACCGACCTGCCCACCCGGGTCGCGGGCGCCCAGGGGCAGCAGCTCCCGACGCGTGCTGCTGGGGTGGTCGATGGCGGCGCGCCGATGCGCGATGGTGCGGACGCCGCCGTCTTGTCGGCGGCGACGGCTTTGTTGGATCCCGTGGCAGCTCCTGTCATTCCGGCTTCGACCGTCTCGTCAACCCCGGCGGCTTCTGCGCCATCCCGCGTGCTCGCAGTGGTCGTGGGCCTCGGTGTGGTCCTCGCGCTCGGTGCCGGTGCGGTGGTGCTCGTGTCGGACCTCTCCGGCCCAGACATCGTGGATGCTCCGCCGGGCGTGGCGCCCACGAGCTCTCCAGTCTCTGCACCCGCACCCGCACCCGCTCCCGAGCCCGCACCCGCACCCGCACCCGCATCAGACCCCACGCCGGCGTCCGAAGCCGCGCGGCCTCCGGTGGCGGCGCCACCCTCCCCGGCGGCCGCGCCAGCAGCTTCACCTGCGCCTTCGCCTGTGCCTGCAAGACGGATCATCAGGGTCATCCCCGGCGCCGAGGCACCGGCTCCCGCGGCCGCGGCTGCGCCCGCAGCGGCCGCGCCTGCAGCGGCCGCGCCCGCTGCGGTGGCCGCTCCCGAGGCGGCTACGGGCACGGTCGTGGTGCGCACCGTGCCCAGTGGCGCCAGCGTCAAGCTGCGCGGGCGCGTGCTGCTGTCGAGGGGCGGCAGCGCCTACTCGCTACCCGTCGGCACACACACTCTCGAGATCGTGAGCGCGGGCGGTGAGTCCACCCGCCGCGCGGTCTCGGTGACGGAGGGCGGCACGCTGACGCTGTGCCACAACTTCGACGCCAATGCCCCGTGCGATTGATGACGGCTCTGCTCACGCTGGCCCTCGGAATGGCCCCTGCGCATGCCGCGGTGCCCCTCGTGCACGGCGGGGAGACCGCAGCTGATGCGGCTGATGCTGTCGCTGCGACCGTCACCGCCACGGGGCTGCCGCCGGAGCAGTTCGCCCCGGTCTCACTCAAGCCCCTGCTCGCCTCCCCTCCACGCACGGTGGGTGCGGCGGCCCTACGCCATTGCGCGGGGGCTCCCACCCGCGGCCCGGATGTCCAGGCCCCCGTGGTTCGGGCCGAGTCCGCGTGGCGAGAAGGCGACGTGCGCGGCGCCATGGACCAGCTGGACCTCGGCATCGCCCGGCTCGGCTGCCTCGCAGAGAAGGTGGATTCGGTCGCCGTGTCCCGTCTGTTCCTGCTGCGGGGCGGGCTCCAGGCGCGGGCGGGGCGTCCAGATGATGCGCGGGCGGAGCTCGTCACCGCGCTGGGCTTCACCCCGGACGCTGGGTGGGACGAGTGGCTGCCCTCGGATGGGCGACCCCTGCTCGACGCGCTCGCCGACGAGCCGGCCGGCGTCACCCTGGCCGTCGCGCCCATGCGGCCATCCACCGGCCCCTGGATCGACGGGCGCTCGCCGTTGGACGACGGGACCTTTTCGCTACGCCCCGGCCTCCATCTCGTCCAGGCGGCGACGCCCAGGGGAATCCGGAGCGCCTGGATGACTGTCGACGGAGACGCCACGCTGGTGCTCCCGGCGAGCTTCCGCGAGCCGGTTCTCGGGGGCCTCTCGGAGCCCCATCTGAGGCTGGGTGTGGCGCGCCTGCTCCAGTCCACCCAGCAGGCCGATGCCGTGTACGCGGTGGCTGACGGTGGGGTGTGGCTCGTGTCCTTTGAAGGGGATGAGCCGGTCGTCACCGTGCTGGCGTCCCCGCCGGTCCCGGACCCGGACGAGGGCAAGCGGCGGCGCCGGCGGCGCTGAGGATGGCTCCGGCTCGGGGCTCGACTCAGAACACCGCGAGCCCGACGCTCACACCCAGCGTGGCCTGCACCAGCGGGAAGATGCCGCTCTCGTCTTCGTCGAAGTCTTCGAGGTTGACCATGCCGTACTGGGCGATGCCCATCTCGACCCGCGTGTAGAACGCCTTGTTCTCGTTGTACATGCCGAGCCGAGCGCTGATGCCCTCGCGGGTGATGGGCTGCTCCAGCTCTCCTCCGACGGCCTCGATGCGGTGCACTCCGGCCATCCCGTAGATTCCGCGGCCCTTGTTGTTGGGGTAGATGCGCACGCCTGCGTCTGCGTACCAGAGGTCCTGCGAGACGTCTGGGGGAGAGTCGCCCTGGAGCTGTGACATCACCCCGCCGAGGGTCGGCAGGTACGAGTATGAGCCCGTGAAAGAGAGCGCGGGGCCCACGGGGATCGGTACCACCAGCTCACCCTCGGCGCCGGCCACATAGGGGAAGCCGAAGTGTGCGCCCAGCCGCAGGTGCCGTCGACGTGCATTGACGCTGTAGCGCTGGGCCAGCTCCTTGGCGCGGGCGCGGTCCTTCTCGACGCCCTTGCCCCGCAGGTACATGGTGCCGAGCTCCTTGCAGCTCTCGAAGTGCCCGGTGTCGCAAGCGGTCTCCATGTGGCCCGCTGCGATCTCGTCGTCAAAGCTGGTCTTGCGCTGCACGTGGATGTTCCCCAGCTCGGCGCATGCGTCCCCGTGGCCACCCTCGCAGGACTTCTCGAGGAGCAGATAGGCGGGCTCTGGTGGATCGCCCTTCTTCGGGAGGTCTGCCTCGGCCAGCCAGTAGCAGCCCTCGGCGTCGCCGTTGTCACAGCCCTGGCGCAGGTAGGTCTCGCTGGTCTGCTCGCCAGGCCATGCCGGTTCGTGCTTGTTGGTGACGAAGCGCCCGAGGTCCGTGCAGGACCCGGCCTCGCCGGTGTCGCAGGCCTTGGTCCAGGCGGTGTAGGTGTCGTCCCAGTTCTTCTTGGAGCGGACGAGGCGCTCGCCCAGGCCCGCACAGCCGGTCGCGCTGTCCAGGTCGCAGGCCGCGGTCCACAGGCCCACGGGCTCCGGGACCTCGACCTTGCGGGCCTGTCCGATGCGGCGCTGCTCGGCACCTGCGATGCATGCAGAGGGCAGGCCAGCCGCGCAGGCCGCTGCGAACTGCGTCAGGGCCTGGCCGTAAGCCTCGGTTCGGGGATCGTGGCGAACCAGCAGGTGTGCAGAGCCGACGCAAGCTCGCTGCTCGCCCTCGTCGCAGGCGGACTGGAGCGTGCGCTCGGCCTTCACGACGCGCGGGTGGACGATCCCCCAGCGGTCGACGTAGTCACCGAGGAGGACGCAGCCCTCCTCGTCGCCCAGCTCGCACGCGCGCAGGAAGGCGCTGAATTCGTCCAGTGTGGTCGCCTCGATCTCACGCTGCTGGAGCAGCAGCCCGAGCTGCACGCACGAAGACGCGAGGGGAAGGCTCGGGTCCTCACACTCGCTCACCGTCTTGAGCGCGAAGGCCTCGGCGCGTCGGGTGGTCGCGCGATCGCATGCGGTTGCCCGCCCGAGCACGCAGGCCTGGTCCAGGGTGAGCAGGGCACGGTCGGGGACGCCCAGGGTGTCGAAGGCGCTGGAGAGCATCATGCATCCCTCGCCGACGTCCTCGAGGCGCCGCAGGCGCTCACCGAGAGAGCCCGATGCGTCGACCGAACAGGCGTACTCGAGGATGCCCATGGTCACGCGGTCCGGGGCCTTGTCCTCCGCCACGGCGTCCATCCGGGCGCGGCCCAGGGCGTGGCAGGCGTTGGCGTCTTGTGCGACGCAGGACTCTGCCTCTCGGGCCCGAAGCTCGTCCGTGAGGGCGACGGCCTCGAGACAGGCACGGTACACGCCACCGCTGCACGCGAGCCCAAGCTGTCGCTCTGCCTCTGCGGCGCCGCCTGCGCGCTCGGCGAGTGTCGCGGCGACCTGGCGCCCGCTCACCAGGCATGACTCCGGCAGGTCCGGCACGCACACCGGCAGCTCCGGCGTGCTCCGCGGCCAGGTCACGCTCAGGACCTCGAGTCCCTCGGTTCCAGGCACCAGCAGGTGGTCGCCAGGTGCACCCTGGAAGCCTCGGATCCGCCACGCGCCAGCGAGGGCGGCGCGGGCGCCTGCGGCATCGGCCTCCGTGAGTCCATCGGATCGCTGGAGCACCCAGCTGCGATCCGAGAGCGACCACCAGACCTGGGGGATGGTCCCAGATGGGGTCTCATTGGGTGCGTTGACGTCCGTCTGGGCGCCCGTCGCCGGGTCGAGCTGCCACGCATTGCCTGACGCATCCCGCAGGAGTGGGAAGCCGTCCGTGGCCTCCAGCCAGCTGACCTCGCCGGCCTGGAACCCGTCCGGCCAGGGCAGCAGACCGAGATCCTCGACGCGGACGAGCGGCGCGCGGGGCACGACCACGACGGTCTCGCCGTCGTCCGTGTCGAAGTGCAGCTGCACCTGTCGCGCGGGCCCGGCGGCGACCATGCGGCGGATCGCTTCGAGGTTGTCGAGCTTGTGTCCCTCGACGGCGGTGAGGGGCCAGCCCGGCTGTACGCCAGCCTCGGAGAAGCCCGCGGGCAGCTCTGCAGGCATGACCCACTGGCCGGCCTCGTCGGTGTCGAACTCGATGGGCAGGCCTGGGAGCTTTGCTGCGTGTGCGGCTCCAAGGAGGAGCAGGGCGGCGATCATGGGATACCTCGGCTCGCGACTCGGTAGCGTAGCCGGTCGGGCTCAGCCCCGGAATTGCGGGTCTCCCGTGATCGTCATGGATTGTCACGCAGTGGTCGCGGCGGGGTGGTGTGCGTGGCGGGGATCCCACCGTACACTGCAGGGTCTGGAGGGTCCCGTGCGCTGCCTCAATGTCTTTCGTCTGCTCTCTTTGTCCTGCCTCTTCGTCGCGGCAGCCTGCTTCCCACGGGCTGAGATTGACGATGACAATGACGTCGTCGATGATGACGGGGATGGAGAGATCGACTCCGAGACGGACTCCGAGACGGACTCCGAGACGGACTCCGAGACGGACTCCGAGACGGACTCCGACACGGACACGGACACGGACACGGACTCCGACACGGACACGGACACGGACTCCGACACGGACACGGACTCCGACACGGACACGGAGCGGCCGCTGGAGCTCGATGCGGTCTCAC
>Ga0315330_10003556_pt1 | contig 10723 bp, 8 predicted proteins | sample M140m34915metaG_FD_203453 | JGI IMG/M metagenome (GOLD analysis project Ga0315330, IMG submission 203453) | Ammonia-oxidizing marine archaeal communities from Monterey Bay, California, United States - M1 40m 34915 | ecosystem: Environmental > Aquatic > Marine > Intertidal zone | place: USA... | reverse complement strand
CGGACGCGAAGCGACGGACGCGGCGACTGACGACGGCGGCGCGACGCCGCGCGACGGGCGCAGGGCTTGGCGGACACGAAGAAGCCGGAGTCGATGATCAGCGGACCGATGACGGGCGCGCTGGTGGTGTACTCCGGGCTGTTCATGCGGTTCGCGTGGAGGGTGCAGCCGAGGAATCACATCCTGCTCGCGTGTCACACGGCGAACGCGAACGTGCAGGCGTATAATTTTCAACGGTGGGCGAGGTGGAACGGCGACGCGCCGGAGACGACGCGCGAGGCGACGTCGTGACGACGCGCCTCGAACGGGGCGCGGTGACGAACGAGGTGCGCGTCGTTCGACGGTGGGGCGTCGCGCGGGCGTCGCGCGGGCGCGTAGCGTAGCGTTTTGTGTGAGTAGAGAGAGGTTCGAGGCGACACTCCGCGTCCCGCGCCGTCGCGAACGTCGACGCGCTCGATCGACGCCTGGACGCCGCGCGAACGTCGCGTCCGCGAGTCGACGTTCGATCATGTCGTTCGCGCTTCGAGTCGACGACGACGCGCCGCGGTATTTCCGTCACCGCACGCTCGGCGGCGCGTGCGAGACGTCCTTCGAGTGCACGGGCGTGACGCTGCTCTCCGCGCGCGAGGGCGCGAAGCGCGTCACCGTGCGCGCGCGATGCGACTCCGGACCTTCGTTCGTCATCGCGCGGTTGATTCCCGACGTCCACGAGAGCGTGTCGTTCGTGCACGTGTTCGAGGGCGAGGACGCGCGCTTTAGCGCGCGCGGCGGCTCGGTCGAGCTGCGCGGAACGACGGAGCACGAAATCCGCGCGGTGGACTCGAGCGACGACGAAGGATGCGACAGCGATGAGTCCTGGGGGTCGGACGTGGAGGCGTCGAGGGAGGTCGCGGAGACGGCGGGTGGAAACGAGGACGCGCGCGCGAGGGAGACGGCGGCTCGACTCGAGGCGGCGCGGACGGGGAAGTGGCGAACGTTGGATGAAGTGCGAAAAACGATGGATTGGTGGGACGGGGACAAAAATGATTTTGCGTTTCACGTGCAAAGCGCGGGCGCGAAGCGAAGCTCGAGGTCAGGGAAGATGCCCACGTTCGCGTGGACGGGGAAGCTACGACCGCGAAAGACGACCGCGAAACGATCGTACCCGAGCGGGTTGAATCCTCCCGATTACGCCAGTTCAGGATGGCCGGAAGAGGAGTTTGGGTCACGATTCCAAAGCACCGTAGAGGTAAAGCCGCATGAGGCTCGACAGGCGATGCGCGCGGCGTGTTCTTTGGCGCGACACGTGATGGATACAGTGGCGTGGGCGCTCGAGCCCGGCGTCACGACGGAGGAGCTCGATCGTATATGTCACGCGGTGACGGTTGGAAACGGCGCGTATCCGTCGCCGCTCAACTACATGGGTTTTCCAAAGTCGCTGTGCACATCCGTGAACGAGGTCGTGTGTCACGGCATTCCCGACGCGCGCCCTCTCGAGGACGGCGACATCGTCAATTTGGACATCACGGTTCGCCTGAACGGATACCACGGCGATTTGAATGAAACGTATTACGTCGGCAAGGGCGGAGCCAAGTCGAAAGCGGCGCAGAAGCTCATGGACTGCACGCGCAAAGCCCTGGAAAAGGCCATCGCGTACTGCCGACCCGGTCGACGATTCAGAGACCTTGGCGAAATCATCGCCGAGGAAGCTTCCCGAGGCGGATACGCGAGCGTGAAGGACTTTTGCGGGCACGGCATCGGCCAGCTTTTCCACTGCGCCCCGAACGTTCCACACTACGCTCGCAATAAGGCGATCGGTGTGATGAAGGAAGGAATGACGTTCACGATCGAGCCCATGTTTAACGAGTCATCGTCGCACAAAGTCGTGCACTGGCCGGATGGATGGACGGCGGTGACGACGAACGGAGCGCGAAGCGCGCAGTACGAGCACACGCTGCTCATCACGTCCGATGGGGTCGAGGTGCTGACGGCTCGAAACAAGAATAGTCGTCCGTTTGTAGCCTAAATCGTACTAGAATCTTACTTCAAGTCGTCTAATGGATACTCTAGCTCTTAAATAAATCAGGCGTCGCCGAGCAAGGACGACGTGTCCGACATGTTATCCCTATCCCCAATCAGCGGCGATCGCTCGTCTGAATCGTCGGAGTCGCGAACTTCACGCATTGCATCGCACGTGCCACCAAAGAACATCCTCAATTCGTGGAACATCAAACCAGCCTTGATCCCGCCTCCTATAAAAAAGAGGACGAGCGAGCCCACGAGGAGGCCTTCGTTGTCGTCAAAGCAAAACAGCATGCCGCCGACGGCGAATATGACGAGCGCGATCTCAATCCACGTGTATAAATACAGCTCTTGCGAAAAATATCCAGGCGCGCGGCGCTGCTTCAACGCAGCTCTCTTTTCCAACGTCCGTTTTCTGTCGTACAAGAAGAGCCCGCTGCCGATTGGGAACAGCAGAAATGAAATCGCCCAAATCACGTTCGCTCGATCGGTCAACGTCTCGAAATCAGCATCATTCACGTACGGATCGAATCGCCCACTCGTTGCCCACTTACAAAATCCAGGACTGTACAGTAACGACCCGAGAATTCCTAAAATTAAACCCGCGACGTTGAGCACGCCCGCGAAGACGCGGTACAACACCCTCGAGTCTTCGTCGCGCTTGGCCTCATCGTCGTCGCACGCCACCTTCTCGTCATCCAACGACTTCGAGAATGTCATCGACGGTATCGCCAACGCTAAACCACAGCACACGTACCCGACGACGCACAGCGTCGCGGTTTGGTCCCATCCCGACAGCACAAAGTACACGCCGCCCAAGAAGAATGACAAAAGCCCGACGTTTGTCAGCAGCAGCACCGCGACGTTGGTGGCGAATTTCGGCCGGCGGCCTAAATCTCCGCTCGAATACGCGCGATGTAGACGCTGCGTGTTCACCCTGAGCTTGCTCGGCGACATCGCGCGCGTCCGCGGCGCGTGCGGCGTCGCAACACTAAACAAACCGAGTCCGTTGACACTCGACGCGGACGAGACACCGCGCGACGTCCTGGCGTCGAGATCCGAGATGCGCGACGCGACGCGCGCGCCGATGGACGCGTCGCGCGCCTCGCGCGCGCGGTCGCGCGCGGCGGCGGATGGCGCGCGCGACGGACTCATCACAACTTTTTTCTACTTCGCCGCGTCGAGCGCGACGCTCGGCTATTCGGAAATTACCCCTAAACGCTGTCCCACGCCGCTCACGGCGTCACTTTTCGGCGCGACCGTGTGCACGCGAAACACCACGTCGCCCTCGACGACGACTTGGACGTCGATGACGAGCGGCTCGGCGAGTCCGCGTCGAATGCGTTCGACGCCGCCGAAATCCGTGACCAACGCCTTGACGATGCGGCGCACTAAAATGAGCTTCGCCAGCGCGTGAAACGTCGACCGATCCAAGGGATCGGTGGACGGGAACAATAAATCAAAGTTATCCCGCAAGAAGGCGTGCTCGCTCGCGCTCGCGGGCTGAATCGCCACGGCTTCCGGTCGAAGCGCCATGACGTTCCGAATCGACCCGCGTATCCCGTCGCTAAACTTAATCAGCCCCTCCGCGCTCAGGCTCACCGCGCGCGCGTCGCCCTCATCGTCGTCATCCTCGCATCGTCCTCGCGGGTACCTCTTCGCTAATTCATCGAACGTCTCGTCCAACGCCTCCGTCGTCCTCGCGTCTCGCAGCACGCTCGTCAACCTCGCCCGCCCCGCGCTCGCCCGCCCGATCCCGATCGCGTCGACGAACCACACCCACAGCTCTTTCCCCAGCCTTCGCTCCAGCGCTCGGCACGACGTCGCGCCCGCGACGTATATCGGCAGCGACGGATCGACGAACGCGCCGCTCGCGCGCGCGCCCTCGCCCAACAACCACCGCCGCGCGACGCCGCGCAGCGGCACCAGCACCGACAGCGCGCGCCGCGTCCACACCGTCGACGACGCAGACGCGGGAACTCGCGCGTCGTCGTCGTCGCCGTCGTCGTCGTCCGCGCCGTCGCCGTCGCGCGCCGTCCCGCGTCGTCCGCGCCGTCGCCTCGCGACGCCGTCGAACAACGAACTCGCGTCGCGCGCGCTCGCCGCGTACGCGCCGCACGCCGCGCACGCGAGCGCGCACGCGAGCGCCGCGACGCGCCACGCGGACGCGCTCGCGCGTCGCGCGCGCGCCGTCGCCATCGCGCGTCGCGTCGTCGCGTCGCGTCGTCGCGTCGTCGCGTCGTCGCGTCGTCACGTCGTCGCGCGCGCGCGACGGACGGCGCGACGTTCGGGTACGTCCTCGCGCGGGCGCGCCCGCCGGGCAAGGGCGCCGCGTACGCCGCGCTCGCCCTCCTCGCGTGCGCCAACGTCGCGTACGTCGCGTCGTCGCGACGCGCGCGCGCGCCGGACGCCGCGACGGCGCGACGGCGCCGGCTCGAGATTCGCGCGCGGCGCGCGACGCGCGACGCGTGATCGCGAGCGGTCGCGCGCGTCGCGTCGCGACGATCGCCGCGCGCGATCGCCCGCGCGCGCGACGGACGACGCGACGCGACGCGCGCGCGCGACCGAACGACCGACCGACCGCGGCTCGAACGGCGAACGATCGCGTCCGGTGACGACATCGGCCGACGCGTCGCGACGCGCGAGGGCGAGCGACGATCGGGATGCGGGCGACGACGCGCGCGACGACGCGCGGCGTCGCCGACGCGGGACGCGCGTCCGGCGCGCGACGAACGACGAAATCGACGCGTCGGATTCATCGATCGAACGCGAACGCGAATGCGAATGCCGACGAGACGCGACGCGCGGTGACGCGCGCGGGACGGTGGGAGGACGAAAAGGCGCGATGGACGATGCGGGACGTCGCGGCGGTCGTCGCGAGCGCGGCGCTGGCGATGTCGAGCGTCGGGGACGCGCGCGCGGAGGAGGCGGGGGGGGACGCGAGCGCGGAGACGCTCGACGCGGCGACGCTGTACGCGAGGGCGGTGGAGGACTCGGAAGAATCCGTCGCGCCGGCGCTTGAGGACGATAAGGATTTGAAGGAGTTTGAATCGTGGAATTGGCGCGCGCTCGTCGGGGCGGGCGCGGACGCGAACGATGGGGGATCGACGAAGACGAAGACGAAGACGAAGACGAGCGCGCCGAGCGCGAACGGGCCGAGCGACGCGACGTTGAGGGCGCAACAGAAGCGCGAGGAAAACGCGGCGCGGTTGGCCAAGGTACAAGCGGAGGTGCAATCGAGAGATTCCGAGAGGCAAGCGAAGTTGCGGGCGCAGATTAAGGAGAGAGACGCCGCGGCGATGGCGGCGGTGGAGGCTCGACGGGCGGCGCAACGCGAACTGTTGCAAGCCAGAGCGCGCCAAGCGAAAGAAGAGACCGCGGCGGCGCGCGCGAGACGTGACGCGCAGCGTGAGCGCATGGAGGCGCTTCGATCAAAGACGCCCGAGGAGAAGGAGGCTGAACTCGAAGCGTTCCGCAACCGCGACGCGCCGTCTCCGTACGCCGCCAAGAGCAAGCGATCGACGGCGAAGAAATCGTACGCGGCGAAGAAATCCGGGTCCAAGGTGAAGGCTACCGCAAAGCCCAAGCCCGCGGCGGCGCCGGCGCAGCGCAAGAAGTATTCTGGCGCGCTCGATCGCAACTCGTTCCGCAACGTCAAAAAGCAAGAATACGGCGCCGGCGCCGCGCCGTTCGCCTTCATCGGCTTGTGCGCGTTCGCCTACTATCTCTTGCTCCAAGAAGAAGACGATTGATATCTCTTCACACTTATCTATGCACGCCGCTCGCGCGCCAACCAAGACTTTCGTAGCGGCCGTCGCCGTCGCGAGTAATAACAAGCAAAACCAAACCACGCTCCAACGCGGTTCCCACACTTCGACGCGCGCGATGGGGAAATGTCGCCACCCGATCGACGAGACCGCGCTTCTGCGCTTCTGTCGCGCGCGCGTACCCGGGTTCCCTCGCGCGTGCGCGTCGCTCGACGTCGACCAGTTTGCGCACGGACAGTCGAACCCGACGTATAAGATCCTCGCGCTGACGCGCCGCGGTGACGTCTGCGGGACGTACGTCGTGCGAAAGAAACCGGCGGGAACGTTGCTGAAGTCCGCGCACGCGGTCGAGCGCGAATACGCCGTGATGCGGGCGCTGCGTACGACGAACGTGCCGACGCCCGACGCGCTCGCGCTGTGCGAGGACGCGCGCGTGCTGGGCGAGGCCTTTTACGTCATGTCTTACGTCGATGGGGATATTTATTTGCAACCGCGCATGGAGGAATGCTCGGAGCGTCGTCGCGGAGCGGTGTACGAGAAGATGGCGCGAACGCTCGGGACGCTGCACGCGGTGGACCCGCGCGCGGTGGGGTTGGGCGATTTCGGTAAAGCCGAGCGCTACGGCGAGCGACAGACGGAACGGTGGGCGAAACAGTACGAAGCGAGCGTGGGACCGGGGGTCGGCGTACACGCAGAAGAATCCATGATGACTTTGATCGCTTGGCTGCGCTCGAACGCGCCGGCGAAAGAGATTAGCGGGCGGTTGGTGCACGGCGACTTTCGATTGGACAACTTGGTCCTGAGTCGCGCGCGCTCGAACGGCGACGACCAAGTCGACGTTTTGGCGGTTTTAGATTGGGAATTGAGCACTCTGGGTGCGCCATACGCGGATGTGGCGTTCAATTGTTTGCCTTATTATTTGCCTCCCGGGTTGGAGCTCTACCCTACGCTGGACCCCGCGAATTTACCGCGAGGCGTACCAGACGTCGGCGCGTACGTGCGCTCTTGGTCGCGCGCAAGCGGGCTTCCGAACCCTATGACGGAAGGCGCCTCGACGACGTGGCCGTTTTATATCGCGCTTTCATTGTTTCGAGGAGCTGCGATTCTCGCTGGGGTGCGCGCGCGCGCGATGCAAGGCAACGCGTCGAGTGCAAACGCGCACGAAATGGGACAGCTCGTAGACGTCTTCGCCAGGCGCGCGTTATTGGTGGTTAAGGGTGCGAACGTGCCGCGGGGTGTCAACGATCTCGCGCATCGCTCGGAAACGACGTCAGCTACCGCGGTAGGATTTGAGCCGAGCGCCAAAGCGGCGTCGTTGCTGAACAAGCTCAAGCACTTCATGCACGCGCACGTGTACAAGGCGGAGGAAGAACTCGAGGCGCACGCCATCACGCCTGAACGATGGAGCGTATCGCCCGCGGTGGAATCATTGAAGACTGCGGCTAAAAGCGCTGGGTTGTGGAACTTGTGGCTGCCCCTCGACAGCGCGGCGCTATTGAAAATTCGCCCCAACGACGGCGAAGAGTCGACGCTGTTCGCGGGTCCAGGACTGACGAATCTCGAATACGCGTATCTCGCCGAAGTCATGGGCGCGAGTGTTTGGGCGAGCGAGGCATTCAATTGTTCTGCGCCTGATACGGGCAACATGGAGGTTTTGTTGCGATACGGCTCGGTAGAGCAGCAAGAGCGATGGTTGCGCCCGTTGCTCACCGGTGAAATACGATCGTGCTTCGCCATGACCGAGCCCGCAGTCGCGAGCTCGGACGCGACGAACATCGAGAGCGCCATCGCGCGCGAAGGATCAGATTACGTCTTGAACGGACGCAAATGGTGGACCTCGGGGGCGTGCGATCCGAGGTGTAAGGTTATTATTTTCATGGGCAAAACCGCAAAAGATGGATCGGGCGTGGCGAAGCATCGCCAACAGAGCATGGTGCTGTGTCCGATGGATGCCCCGGGCGTGCGCGTCGTTCGTCCGTTGACCGTTTTCGGGTACGACGATGCCCCGCACGGACACGCCGAGGTGACGTTCACCAATGTGCGCGTCGACGCCGCGGCGAGCATATTACTCGGCGAAGGGCGCGGTTTTGAAATCGCCCAGGGTCGTCTGGGTCCGGGACGATTACATCATTGCATGCGATTGATCGGCATGGGTGAGCGCGCGTTGGAACTCGCAAGCGCGAGAGCAAAATCTCGAGTCGCCTTCGGCAAACCACTCGCGGAAAACGGGGCAGTACTCCAAAGACTCGGTCAATGTCGCGTCACGCTGGACGGCGCTCGATTGCTCACGCTGCAAGCCGCGCACGAACTCGACGCGCGAGGTATCAAACTCGCTCGAGGCGCCGTGGCTGCCTGTAAAGTGGCCGCACCGGCCGCAGCGCTTTCCGTCATCGACGCCGCCATCCAAATCCACGGCGGTGCCGGCGTGAGTCAGGACACTCCTCTCGCCCGTCTCTACGCCGGCGCCCGCACCCTCCGCCTCGCCGACGGGCCGGATGAGGTGCACTTAGAAACCATAGCGAAGATGGAGATTCGCCGCTCGAAGCTTTAGTGTTGTCATCATTCGCACGAACCATTCATTCGTTCCACGGACGCGCACGATCGTCGATCGAATCTTCGTCGACGTCGTCGCTCGAGCGCGACGCCCCCAGTGCGCGACGCGCGACTGGTCATCGACGCCGTCGTCGTCGTCACCGCGCGCGATGCTCGCGCGTCGCGCGCGCCGAGCGCGAGAAATCACATCTCTGCTCGCGCGCGGCGCGCGTTCGGACGTCTTTCTCGCGAACGACGCGTCGCGCGAGGCGTCGACGTCGTCGCGTCGGTCGAAACCGTCGAACGAGACGAAACCGTCCGAGGCGAAGCGCACGCTGCTGCGCGAGCACCTCCACGACGCGCTGTACGCGCCGAACAAAGGGTACTTTACCAATGATCGCAAAACGAGCGCGCCCGTGGGGACGATGGACGAAGGCGCGATCGATTTCAAGGCGCTACGGGGACAAGATGATTACTTTGGCGAGCTCAACCGGCGATACGCGCGTTTAGGCGCGCAATGGTTGACGCCGGGAGAGATCTTCGCCCCACATTACGCCGATGCGTTGGTGCGATATGTATTAGAGACGCATCGGGGCGATTGCGGCGATGACGAGGCGTTGGAGCCGTTGCGTGTGTACGAAATCGGCGGCGGCGCGGGTACGTTTGCGAGTGGATTTTTAGACGCGGTGAAAAGAGAGGCGCCGAAAGTGTACGAAAAGATGAGGTATACGTCGATTGATATTAGTAAAAGGCTGTGTGATGACCAGCTCAACCGCGTGCGGCGTTCGGGACACGCGAATGACGTCCACGACGCGACGGTGGGCGACGCGACGAGTCTCCAAACGTGGGGCGCGACGAACGAGGAGACCTGTTTCGTCATCGCGCTCGAGGTGTTGGATAACCTACCACACGACAGGGTGTGGCGGCCTAAACGCGGTGAAGGTGAATGGATGCAAACGGAAATAGTGAGAAATTTGACGACCGGCGAGCTCGCGCAACGCGAGGCACCGCTCGCGGATGCGTTGATTCAGAGAACGTTGCAGGCGATCGATTTGACCGCAGACTTAGCCGTGGACGGTGATGGTGGCGCGTACAACCCACGCGGGTTCATGCACTCGATTCGTCGCGCGCTTACTTCTTTGGCGTCGAGCGGGGACGAAACATGGTTCGTTCCCACTGGCTCGATGCAACTCATGGAGACGTTGCACGCCAAGCGCCCGAACCATCGTTTCATCGCGGCGGATTTCGACACCCTACCAAACGTGCGCATCGAAGGCGTGAACGCGCCTCTCGTCGCAACTCAGCGCGTGGGCGGGCAAACCGACGATCACGACACATATCTCTTGCCCGAGCGACTGGCGGGATCGGCTGACGTCTTCTTTCCGACGTGCTTTGACACGTTGCGAGCGATCGACTTCGCGACGTCGAGTCAAAACACCCATCGCGCCAACGCGCGGCTGTGTACAATAGTGACGACGAAAAAGTTCATGACGGACTACGCCGACGTCGCGGCCACGGTCACCGGAAGCGGGTACAATCCGCTGCTGCAGGATTTCTCCAACACGAAATTTCTCCTGAGCGGCGCGCCGGCGCATCCCCACGACCACGATCACGACGATCACTGAGTGCGAGTTGCGCCGACGAGACGCGCTCGTTGTTTCAGCGAATATTAATTTATATTGCATCGCGTCCATCAATCCTCGTCGTACCTCTGATCGTGTCGCTTGCGCTTTTCCCGCGCGTACTTTTTCCGAATCGTATTATACAGCGCGCGTTCTCTCCCCTTGTACGCCACCATCAACTTTTCCATGTTCGCCGCCGTCGCCTTCTCCGGCGCGTACTCGGAATAAAACGCCTTTATCTTATCTCGATACATCCTCCCCTCGGGCGTCAGCGTCCCGTACGCCCGCCCAGGCGGCGGCGTGATATTAAACACGTAGTCCAAGCACACGAACGCCGTCGGCGCGACGAACAGCAACAAAAAGAAGACGTGCGTCCACGAAACGTTCGCCAGGAACCCACCCTTGGCGCCGTCGTCGCTCGCGCGCGTCGCTCGTTTCGCGCCTTCCGATCTCACCGCCGCCCCGTTCCCGCGTCGTCGTCGCACCGTCGTCGCGCCCGCGCCGCTCGCGCGACGGTCGACCTCGACGTCGGCGTCGACTCGGACGTCTTCGTCGTCGCTCGCGCTCGCGCGCGCGCTCGACGCGCCGCTCGCGCGCTCGACGCCCGCGGTCGCGCGCTTTTCGCGCGCCCTCGCCAGCGCGCGTCGCTCGGCGCGGTTCATGGCGACGCGCGACGCCGAGTGACGATCGACCGCACGTCGCGACGCGCGCGACCGCGACGATGGGCGACGACGGCGACGGCGACGGCGCGCCCGAGCGCGACGACGTCGAGGCGCTCGCGGACGACGTCGAGGCGCTGCG
>Ga0315330_10003553_pt1 | contig 10727 bp, 9 predicted proteins | sample M140m34915metaG_FD_203453 | JGI IMG/M metagenome (GOLD analysis project Ga0315330, IMG submission 203453) | Ammonia-oxidizing marine archaeal communities from Monterey Bay, California, United States - M1 40m 34915 | ecosystem: Environmental > Aquatic > Marine > Intertidal zone | place: USA... | reverse complement strand
TCCTTCTCAGAAAAAGTATCGTGAAATTTCTTCCTGTAGCAACTTTAGCGACTTTCAGGCGCGTCGAATGAAGACTCGCTATAGAAACGAACAGAACAAACCTGCTCTTCTCCACACGCTTAATGGTTCAGGACTCGCTGTTGGCAGAACACTGCTAGCTGTGATGGAAAACTACCAAGAATCTGATGGCTCAATCTCAATACCTAAAGTCCTCCGACCACTAATGAATGGAGCCAAATCCATTACGGTTTAGCTTTATGTTCTCATCCTCAAAATCTCAAGGAATTTAAATGACTGAAGACTATGACTACGACTTGTTCGTTATAGGTGCTGGATCTGGCGGAGTTCGAGCTGCTCGAATGGCGGCATCAAGAGGAAAAAAGGTTGCAATTGCTGAGGAGCGATATCTCGGGGGGACCTGCGTTAATGTGGGGTGTGTGCCAAAAAAGTTGTTTGTTTATGCCTCTCAATTTCCAGAGCAGTTTCATAGTAGCCAAGGTTTTGGCTGGAGCCAAGAGAGTCATCCGACGTTTAATTGGGCAACCCTACGAGATAACAAAACGAGTGAAATTGAGCGGCTCAATGATATTTATCAATCCCTTATTGATAACAGTGGCGCAGACCTTTTTGACGGACGAGCAACGGTGCAAGACCCTAATTCAGTCGTTGTAAATGGGACCAGTTACAGCGCAAAGATAATTCTAATTGCCACCGGTGGTTGGCCGTTTATTCCTGAGTTTCCTGGGAGTAAGTATGCGATCAGTTCAAATGAAATGTTCTTTCTTGATGAGTTACCTGCAACTGCCGTAGTTGTTGGTGGCGGCTACATCGCTGTTGAATTTGCAGGTATTTTAAACGGATTGGGTGTTGATACTCATCTCGTATACCGTGGAGACAAGCTACTCAAGTCTTTTGATAGGGAAATGAGCCAAAAAATTGCTGCTGGTATGCAAGAAAAGGGGGTGAAACTGCTTTTAAATACTCAAATCACGAGTATAGAGAACGACGCTGATGTATTTAACGTCCGCACGAACCACGGTAATACGGTAAAAAGTGATTTGGTACTTTATGCGACAGGACGCACAGCTAATACCTCAGGGCTTGGTCTAGAAAATACTAAGATTGAGTTACGTAAAGACGGATCCGTACCTGTCGATGGAAATTTCTGCACAGCAGAGCCCTCAATATATGCCTTAGGCGATGTTATTGACCGGGTGCAATTAACGCCAGTTGCCATCCAAGAAGCTATGGTGCTCGTGGACCATTTGTATGGCCTCGGGGAAGCTCAGATCGATTATAACAACATACCAACGGCAGTTTTTTGCCAGCCAGAGTTAGGCACCGTTGGTTTAAGTGAGGAGGCAGCGATGAAAACCTATACTGATATTGCAGTTTACACCTCAGAATTTAAGCCGATGCTGCAGACTTTGGGTGGTGGGAATGATCGAATCACCATGAAATTAGTTGTTGATAAGACCAGTGATAGGGTTGTTGGTTGCCATATGGTTGGAGAGCATGCTGCAGAAGTTATTCAGGGAATGGCCATTGCTATTAAGGCAGGAGCAACTAAGGCTGATTTTGATGCCACAGTTGGAATACATCCCTCTGCAGCAGAGGAGTTTGTCACTATGCGTGAACCCTCTCGTTAGAATTGACTTTTTGCCCGCTCAAGAAGGCATAGGCTTAAAAACTTAAGGTCAGATAAACCGCGAGCAGCAACTGGGCTATCTTGGTGAACAATTACCAAGAGTAGGGCATGGCTAACCTCCAGCCACTCTCGTCCCAATCGCTCTAATTCAGAAGGATCATTAGATACTTCAAGGCGTTTAAACATGCGCGCCATCGCAGCGATGATACTGTCGTCGTGGCGTGAATCGAGCTCCTTAAGCTCCGGAACACCAAACATTGCCTGAACCAAAGGCAACAAGCCCTCTTGATTTTGATAGGTCACCAACATTCGATCGGTACTCATCTCAACAAACTTCTTTAAGCTAAGAGACTCTATTGGATAATCTTCCAACTCTCGGAGGCCTATATCCATTTCACCTAACCAACGCTCCGCTAATGCAAAGAGAATTGCATACTTGTTAGGAAAGTAATGATACAGGGTACCCACAGACATACCGACCTTCTTAGCCACTAAGATGGTTGTTAGGTCATCTTGACCCACTTCTTCTAATAATTTGGCAGTGATAGTTAAAATCTGCTCTCTACGCTCCTGGGCACGTTTCTGCACTGGTGTCGACCTAGGGGTAAGTTTACGAATGACAACCATAGTAAATCCTCCTAGAATCTATCTCGAAGTGAGTAGTAAAGCATAGCCGACACCATTCCTGGCCAGCGCAATAATGTTCCCCCAGGAAAACGGCGGGTTGAGAGGTTGGACATAATGTCAAAACGCTCTAGTTTCCCACTAATGGCCTCCGCAATAAGTTTCCCAGCAAATGTTGCGGTGGGCACACCATGCCCTGAATAGCCGTGTAAGAACCAAATGTTTTCTTGAATACGACCAAAATGAGGCAATCTATTCATGGTGATAGCAAGAGTACCTCCCCAACCATAGTCAATTTTTGTGTCAGTAAGCTGAGGATAGATTTGACGCATATATTTCCCAACAAAACCTTTTATGTCAGTAGGAAACTTTTGGCGGTAATTCTCACCACCTCCGAATATTAAACGATTATCACCAGAAAGCTTCCAATAATTAATCACAAAGCGACTATCGGCCATGGAGGTATCCTTCGGGATAATGGAGTGGGCCATATCCTCGCTCAAGGGTTCTGTAGCAAGAACGAAGTTATTAATGGGCATAATATATCCATTAATCTTTGGTTCAAGCTTTTCAATATATCCATTACAAGCCAGTATTAATTCAGACGCGGTTACCTGACCACTAGCAGTGTTAACTACAACAGGAGAACCTGAGTAGGAGCACACACGCGAATGTTCGTATATTATCGCCCCAGCCTTAATCGCCGCGTCTGCTAGGCCCAATGCATAGTTAAGTGGATGTAGGTGACACGAAGCCTTATCCCAAATAGCACCGAAGAATCCATTGCTACCAACCGCCTCGTGCAACCGTTCCTGGGGAATATACTCAAAATCATAGAACTTATATCTGTCAGCCAAAAACTCGATTTCTTTTTCCATATCTCCACATAACTTCCGTTTGTGAGCAAAATGCATATCGCCATGCTTTAAATCACAATCAATGTTATGAGTGGCAATAAGACTCTTTACTGTGTCAACAGCTTCCAGGCCCATATCCCAGAGAAGAGTAGCGATTTCGTGGCCAAATTGTTCCTCTAATTCAACCTGATCAGATCTTTGACCTATGCCAACATGGCCTCCATTTCTTCCCGAAGCTCCAAAGGCGACAGTTTCCGCTTCAAGGACGATAACTTTGTAACCACGTTCTGCTAAATGAATAGCAGAGGATAGACCAGTGTAACCCGCTCCAATAATACAAACATCCGCAGTTTCGCTGCCTTCGAGCATTTTGCAAGGAGCGCGAGGATTTTTAGTGGCCTCATAGTATGACGTCATATTCTCATATCTAAGCTATTGATGAATTGACATTATCACTAAATTGAATAATAATTCAACTTTATTTGAATAATTATTCAACTTTAGAGGTAACATGGCGCATCAAAAAGATATCGCAAGCTGGCTCAAAGAAAACGAGATTACTGAAGTAGAGTGCCTCGTACCAGATATGACGGGGAATGCTAGAGGGAAGTTTATTCCAGCGAAAAAATTTCTCAAGGCCGATAGCAGATTACCCGAGGGGATTCTCGCGCAGACAGTCACGGGAGAGTACTCAGAGGATTTTTGGGATTTACTGGATACAATAGATGGTGACATGATTCTCGAGCCTGATCCCAGCACGAAACGCCTAGTGCCTTGGGCAAACGAAAATACTGGGCAGATTATCCATGACTGCTACACAAAAGACGGCAAGCCTCATCCATTCTCTAGCCGAAATCTTTTAAAGCAAATTTTAGCTCTCTACAACAAGGAAGGGCTAAAGCCGGTCATAGCTCCAGAAATGGAGTTCTACTTGGTAGAGCAAAACCCCAATCCAGGTATGGCTCTTAAACCTCCAATTGGTCGATCCGGGAGACCAGAAACAGCACGTCAGTCTTATAGCATAGATGCTGCAAATGAATTTGAGTCCTTCGTAGAGGGCATGTATGGCTACTGCGATACCATGAATCTAGATATCGATACCTTGATTCATGAATCGGGAGCAGCTCAACTGGAAGTGAATTTTATACACGGTGATCCGCTAAGCCTAGCGGATCAGATTTTCATTTTTAAGCGAACTGTCAGAGAGGCCGCATTAAAGGATGGAATATATGCCACTTTTATGGCCAAACCGATGGCTACCGAACCGGGATCTGCCACGCATATACATCAAAGCATTTTAAATAAAAAAAATAAGAAAAATATTTTCGCTACCAGCAAGGGTGAGTACAGCGACGCGTTTTATCACTATATCGGTGGATTACAGAAATATACTCCCTATGTAATGAGTCTGTATGCGCCTAATGTTAACTCCTATCGACGGTTTACTCGTGAAATTTCAGCACCAATAAATCTTCATTGGGGGTATGACAATAGAACAACTGGTCTACGCGTTCCTGACGCAACACCCAATAATTTTCGAGTTGAAAATCGCTTTCCTGGGGCTGATGTAAATCCTTATCTCGCCATTGCAGCGACCCTTGCGTGCGGCTATCTTGGCATGAAATACGAGGTTAAACCTTCAGATGCGTATGAGGGGAATGCATATGATGAGGATATAAATGTACCCAGAACACTTGAGGAGGCACTAAGAGGATTGCAAGAGGACCAAGATATCATTAGCATCTTCGGAGAGAAATTTATTCAACTCTATACATCTATAAAATTAGTCGAATTCGAGGAATTTAATAGAGTCATTTCCTCTTGGGAGCGTGAGCACCTTCTCCTCAATGTCTAGCGAATATAGGGTTGTGTATACCATTGCATAGGCAGCGATAAGGGCGATACACTTTTCGCGCAACAAATAAGCGGGTAGGTCGTGTTATGAAGGTAAAATTGCTAGGCGGGGCACTAGGGGCAGAGATTACAGAGATTGATCTAACCGGAAACGTTGAGCAGTCAACGTATCGATCAATCCGAGGTCTGCTTGTTGAGCATGAAGTAATCTTTTTTCGTAATCAAAATGTTACTCCGAAGGAGCAGCATGCGCTCGCATCGTCATTTGGACCTCTGCAGACTCATCCTGCTTATGACACCGTTGAGGGTTTTCCTGAAATTACAATTCTGGAGAGCACTGCGGAAAGCCCTAGCAAGATAGAATGCTGGCACAGCGACATGACATTTAAAGCTCACCCGCCTATCGGGACAGTTCTTCGCTCAAAGATTATCCCAGAGAGAGGTGGTGACACACTTTGGTCTAGTATGACTAAGGCGTTTTCTGCACTCACTCCCTCATTTCAGAAGTTCCTCTGCGGCTTGGATGCGGTTCACGATTTTTCATATGGGTTTAGAGAAAGTTTGGCGGAGGAGGGTGGCAAAGAAAGACTTGCTCAGGCGGTAAAAGATAATCCTCCTGTAGTCCATCCTGTCGTGAGAACCCACCCAGAGAGCGGGAAGCCACTTATTTTTGTAAATGCTTTATTTACTACCCACATAGTAGGTCTTTCCGCCGAGGAGAGCAGAGCTATACTTGAATTCTTGTATGAGCACATAAGAACACCAGAATTCACCTGTCGCTTTTCGTGGGATGTGGACTGTATTGCAATTTGGGATAACAGAAGCACACAACACAAACCTATCAATGACTATTTCCCAGCTCATCGTCGCCTTGAGCGGATCGTAATTGATGGAAACAACCGTTTTTAGGCCCGCATAAAATCAATCATCCATTGCGCCACCTTTAAGTGCTGAGTTTCTATTGACAATGAAGCTTTGCACTCGGAGTATACGTCAGCAGGATAAGAGGACTCCCTTAGCTGAAAAAGGGCTTGAGCGTAGGCCACATCAAATTCGGGATGTCCTTGAAACGTCAAAATATGAGCACCTATTGACGTCATAGCAATAGGACAATTGGGCGTCGCTGCTAAAATCTGACTCCCCGGCGCCTTTTTCAGCACCTGATCCTGATGGCTGTAAGCTAGGCAAAATTCCCTAACGCCTGAGAAGCGCGGATCTCTGCCTTTGAACATTACTGCTTGTTTTACTCCAATCTCCCACCCACACGATGCTTTACCTGCATGCCCGCCAAGAGCTTCGGCAACGAGTTGATGTCCAAAACAGATCCCAATCAACTTCTTATTTTTAGCATTTAATCGCTGCACGTATTGCTTGAGGGCCTTTATCCAGTCCTCGTCATCGTATATCCCGCTTTTGCTGCCAGTAATAATATAAGCATCATGACTGTCTGTTTCTGAAGGATAAACACCTTGATTTACTGCGTATGAAGTAAAAACTAGATCTTCACATTCTGGGAAATCTTCAGACGCATTCGCTATCCGCAATAGATTCTCAAACATTTCAGGATATTCGCCGAATGTGTCCACCAACTCTGGTCTGACGTCATCAGCACGGAGAATACCGACCTTAAGTGCCATCAAGCTGTCCCCTAAACTTAACTATGCTTCAACAAATATGCCTGAAGATCTCTTTTGATTTCAGGACCATAGAGGTACAAGCCAACAATATTAGGCAGTGCAATCAGAAATACCATAGCATCCGAAAAATCTAATACTGCTTTAACATTGATCATGCATCCTAAACATATAAATGCACAAAAAATGATTTTGAAGATCAGCTGCGTCAATGCTGCCTCTCCAAATAAGTATGTCCAGCTCTTTAATCCATAATAAGCCCAGGCTATGCCGGTAGAAAAGGCGAACAGTAGTGCTGCGATGCTCATAACATATGGGGACCAGCTAATGTGATGAGCAAAAGATGCGGAGGTCAATGCGATCCCTTCAAGCCCTCCCTCCATCAATCCATTTGGGTATGCAGTTGTTACAATAACCAGTGAGGTAAGCGTACATACTATCATCGTATCAATGAACGGCTCCAACAGCGAAACCAGACCTTCAGTAATAGGCTCATCAGTTCTAACTGCGGAATGGGCAATTGACGCAGAACCGATACCAGCTTCATTTGAGAACGCAGCCCTCTGGAAACCGACAATCATGGCGCCAATAGCTCCACCTGAAACACTGGCCCAACCAAAGGCACTGCTAACAATTAAGTTAATCGACGAGCCTAGGTGCTGGTAACTCATAGCAATGATTAAAACCGCTGCAAATACATATAAGGCGGCCATAAAAGGGACTATTTTAGACGCAACACTGGCAATTGAACGAATACCTCCAATGATAACTGCACCAACAGCGCCCGCTAAAATCAAGCCAAAAAGCCATCCACGGTCGGCAAAAATACTATTTTCTCCGCCAGTGATCGTTAGCACTTGCACATACGCCTGATTTGACTGGAACATATTGCCAATACCAAAACAACCAACAACAAGGGCGAGGGCGTAGAAACCGCCCAGTAATTTTCCAAGGCTTGGAAAGCCTCTTGATTCCAAAAAATGCTCAAGGTAGTACATTGGGCCGCCTGACACCGAGCCATCCTCGTTATATCGGCGGTACTTTACTCCAAGCGTGCATTCAACAAATTTCGTTGACATCGCAAGGAATCCGGCAACAAAAAGCCAGAAGGCCGCCCCTGGACCTCCTATAGATATGGCTACTGCGACCCCACCAATATTACCAACCCCTACAGTTCCTGAGATAGCCGTTGATAGCGCCTGAAAATGCGTTATTTCGCCCGGATCGCTTGATTTGGCATGACGACCACGAACAATATCTATAGCCGCTGAAAATCCCCTAATGTTTATAAAGCCCAAATAAGCTGTAAAGAAGATGGCAGCAGCAACTAACCACATCACAATGATTGGAAATCCTTGGCCAAACAAGGGTATTTCGTAGAAAACTACTTCTGATAAACCCTGCGCTAATGGTTTGATTAATCGGTCAATTTGCTGATCTATAGACATTCTTATAATTTTCTCGATTGGTTAATGATTAAAAGGTGAGTCTAACATGGGATTGCGCGCAAAGAATCGCAAACATTAAATGCCCATCGCCTAAATGTTGCATCCAAATATTCATAAGTGTATAAAACATCTTTAAACGTCACACATGCTTTTAATTTAATAACTTTGGAGAAAAAAATGAAATATTTAGTAGCGATTGTATCTTTAATCATGTTTTCAGTAACCTCAATTGCGGGTCATCATGAAGGAGGAGAGGGCCTTAAACTGGAAAAACGTCAAGCTGATGCGGTAATGACCGTCACAAACGTAGATCTGGGAGATAAAATCACAACTATCAGCGCTACGGGAAAAATGGGCGTGTATGGCTCTGTCTATGTCACCCGTAATCTCAGCTATACCAGCCCAACAAGCGGATTTGTAACCGGTAATGGACGTGGAGCAATCGACGCTGATAGCGTAGTTTCTGGTTCATCTCGAGGGGTTTGGACGCGCGAAGGCTCGATTGTTAAGATACACGAGATAGCTCAAATTAACGACGGATCGCAAAACTTTAATGTTATTGACATAGACATGCTCATGGATACATTCGTTATAAAAGCATATAGTCTGAGGTAAATTAGATTCAAACAATAATCCCGATAATCTCTAGTATTATCGGGATTATTTACCTTACTTAATGCTTATAAGTATCTGATTTTACTATTTATACATTTCTCTCTTTACCTGATCTTGCACGATCCTTCATGTCAGACTGAATATATACTTGATCTGTTGTACCCATGCTCGCATGACCCAAATCATCAGCCATATGCTTAAGAGGGCGCGTAGCAATGTCTTTAGATGCCCCTGTATGACGCAACCAATGAGTGGTGGCCTCCCTAAGAGCAAGAGCTTCATCAATAAATCCTTCAGAACGCATCTTGTCATGGGCTAAATCAAAACCTTGCTGAACTATGCGACGTAATTGCCGAGATGTCATACCACCAGCGCCTCTGTTTTTTGATACAAGAGCCGCATTTAGGCCAAAACTGGGACTGAGAGACCGACGGTAACTTTCATAGCGCCTAATATAAGGTTCAAGGGAGCTAGGGACCGATATATCGCGTATTTTATTGCCTTTTCCTAGGACCTTTAGCCAGTTGTTTCCATCGCTATCTTGCCAAAAATGCTTCCATACCGGTTGCCAATTGGAACGATCAGAGAGCTCAGATACTCTCAAATAGAGAGTTTTGAGCATGGCTATTACAAATAACATACGTTCGTGGTCAGAATCCTGATCGGCAGCCACTTTAGCGCAGTCTAAAACGTAATCCCACTGCAGGTCCGAGAGCCGCTTGATAGTTTTAGACGTGACTCCCTTAATCAAAAAGGGGGACTGCTTCCTGATTGCAGGAATTGGATTCCCAAATGCGTAGCCCTCGTCAGTTAAATAATCGTAAAAGCATGACAAGGCCGAATAACAGATCTTCATGGCCTCGTGAGATAGAGTATGCCCATGCGTGCTATTTGGAATAGCTATTCCTTTTTCCAAGGCGCTTTTACGGTCCTGTTTGGCAATTTTCACCACAAATGGGCGCCAATTCTTGTTTTGACGAGCCTCTCCGCCGATTATTTTAAACCGATCAGCTACAGCCGGAGCAACCCAGTGCGCCGGCGGACTGTGCACGAAATCAAAATATTTTTCTAAATCAGGTCTTTTAAGCGTAATCACGCTTTTTTGGGCAACAGTCCAAGACCAAAGCAATAAACGCTCAACCTCGTTACGATAGCTACGATAAGTAGCTTCACTTTTGCGGCTGTAGCTCTTCAGGAAAGACTGGGTGAAGAAAAAATCTTGATTGGCGTCTGGAATCTTTGAGGCAGTGTTATCTATGAATTTCCTAGAATCTGGATAGTCATCAAGCATTGTCGAGCCCATTGGTAAACGTACGAAGGTGCTATGGGCGTCAAACAGTGGTGTGGCTTCGAATCCTTTGACCATATGTTAACTCAGTTAAATGTGATACTTACGACGAAATACACTGTATCAGGCACTTAGATGATTGTCTATCTATGTCTACTAATTGAGATTAGCGGACATAACAAAGATTGATAATGCTTCCCTCCTAAAAAAACCAAAAAATTTAAATCAAACCCGCGTGGTTTCTACGACAAAAGATCTGGTAAACTTTCCAACTCGAATAAAGGGTTTAGCATGCAATCAGTTCTAAAAGCCGCACTTATTATCTTTGGAGTATTGATTGCTCTTGCTGATAGCAGCGCCGACTCTATTAAAATTGATGATGGACAATCCGCCCTCTTTAGAGAAATTTTAGAGCGACTTGCAACAGGACATTATCGCAGCCAGTCTATTGACGATTCCCTTTCAGAAAGATACCTAACCGAATATATAAGAATTTTAGATTCCGGTAAAAATTATTTTTTGCAAAGCGATATTGATGAATTTGATCAGTGGAAGTATGTTCTTGATGATCTATCCAAACGTGGCGACATCAGTCCAGGTTTCATAATGTTCAATAGGCTACGTGATAGAGCGAAAGACCGGCTACAAAGTGTTTTGACACTCCTAGAGGACTCGTCATACAAATTTGTACTAGATGGCTCAAATAGTATCATCATAGATGGCGACAAGCGTGGCTGGTTTCAATCAGAGGCTGATGCA
>Ga0315330_10003551_pt1 | contig 10728 bp, 10 predicted proteins | sample M140m34915metaG_FD_203453 | JGI IMG/M metagenome (GOLD analysis project Ga0315330, IMG submission 203453) | Ammonia-oxidizing marine archaeal communities from Monterey Bay, California, United States - M1 40m 34915 | ecosystem: Environmental > Aquatic > Marine > Intertidal zone | place: USA... | reverse complement strand
CTGGTTATCGCCCGCAACAAAGCTATCCACCGCAAGCAGGCTTTCGTCCTGGAGGTGCCTATCCAACGACTCAGCCGATGCCCGACCGGCAAGCTCTTGCTCATGCCGTGGCGCAAGCCAGTTTTTCGTCGCCTGCATCTCACCCGCCGGAATGCGCCTGCGGTATGCAGCACGGAGCAGCACCGGCAACTCCTCGGGCACAGGCGTGTAGTTGTAATCACTTCGGTAGTTGCCAACGCTGCAATCCAGCTCCCTACGGCTACATGATGCCCCCACAAGTTCCGATGAATGCTTATGGGATTGATCCGCAAGAATTCATTTGCGACGGGGGTGATAATCCACCCAACGTTGCGGTGCGTCGCGATGATTCGCTGACCGGACTGCAGCCCGAGGATACCGTTGTTCATTACACCACCGCTGCTGGTGATATTGAGGTCGAAGCCAGCAATAAGGTTTGTTTGTACGCGCCGCGTTTTCTGTCTGTACGGAAAATTACCGGCGCGCTGGCCGGCGGACGCGCGATCGGTGCGGCTCAATTCGACAAGCCGTTGGGCACTAGTCGACTGGATCAGCCACTGCCTCGCCTGACGATGACAGACAGCGTTGAGTTGGCACATGCTGACGTCGCGAGAAAGATCGATGCCATGCGAGAACGAGTCCGAGGCGTTCCCGTTGATTCAGTTCTGCAACTGGAGCAAGCCAGTGATGTGATGGCTGCGCTCGTCGGTCTGACGATTGACCAACTCAATCAATTGCAGGATGACGAGAAGGCGGCGCTGGAACAATTCTCGTTGGCAGCTATCTCTTGGGCATTGGATGAATGCGTTGAGGCAACGATCGAAGACTTGAAGGCCCCTTCGTTGGTGCGAGACGAGTCCTTGCAAGGGCTCACGATCTACGAGTTTCCAGAGGCCGGCCGGTTGCGAATCCACAAAATGGCTGATCGCACGGATGCAAAGCCAGGCGAAATCGTGAACTTCGCAATTCGTGTCGAGAATGTTGGCGATGCCCCTGTCGATCGAGTCGTGCTCACTGACAATCTCATCACTCGTCTGGAGTATGTGGAAGGCAGCGAGATGTGCAGTGCGGGTGCAGAGTTCCTCCCTGTGAAGAATGATGGTCAGTCACTTCGCTTGCAGTGGAAGTTGACCGATGTGCTTCGGGTTGGAGAGAGTGCAACCATTCGCTTCAAGTGCAAGGTTCGCTAGGAGGGCTGTAGCCAACTGCAACGGGTACTCTTTGTACTCCAGGTTGCGAATCATACGCGGGCGGATTGAAACACAGTTCAAAATTTCCGGCGTGAGCTGTCTTGTCGCTTACGATTGCGACATCCAATGGCTGACGGATGCAATCGCTCATGCGGTGGCTAGGACGCTCCAGCGATCACTCGGGATCTCTTCCGAAAATCACACTGCATGTAACGTGTTTCGCATCTGCTCTCGGGCTGATTTGGATCCTTTGTTGTCGGTGCGTTCGTGTTGGCGGTCCATAAGGGGTGTAAGCTGAAAAGCCAGTGGAAAATGAGCTTACTTGCCCTTTGACCTGCGGTTGCACCACAAACCTCACCTCTGCCTAGTCTCTTATCTGTGTCTCCTAAAATATCCAGCGCTGGTGATGTGAAGGCCAAGAGGGAATTCTCACCCAAGTCCTCCAGAGTCAACTTTGGGGCATCGGGTCATGCAGACGACAGTCAGATCAGGGCTGAGCGTGTTGATCAGCCCCGTAAATGGGCTGTGGTTTCGGTAGTTTCGTTTGCCGTTTTTTTGTTGATCGGAGCTTGTGGTGTGTTGGGCGGGGGGCTGCTCGCACCTGTAATCTTCGATTTTACCTCCACTGCTCGGAAACAGCAGGTGATCCGACAAATGGAGGAAATTGGGCATGCACTGAACGCTTATCACGCCGTTAATGGCTCCTATCCTGCATCCTATGCAAAGGTTCGCGACGGCGAAGTTGGCTGCAGTTGGCGGGTTCTCATTGCTTCGCATTTGGCTGGGGTGGACTCGTCAAGTCTGCCTGAATCGTCTCAAATTTGGGATTCACCAGATAACTTGAAATTGGGGCTCACCGTGCCTCGTGTGTTCGTTTCGCCACTGGTGACGGTCCCGCCTACAACAACAGAAACGCATGTTTTTGCGGTCATGCATCGGGATAGTGCGATCTTTCATCCCGACTGCCAAGAGCAACCTGCACCCGAGGGTGGTGTTTCTGTTGGCCATGCGCGAAAGAAAATACTCGCTGTCTATTTGCCCAATCACACCGCTCACTGGGCTGCACCTGTAGACATGACGTTAAAACGACTGCAAGATGAAGTGGCGAGCATCACACCTGAGAGCCCCGTTGTTTTTGTTTTCACTGATGGCAGCCTCGTTGCCCTCGAAAAACCCTTGGAGCCGTTTTTGGTGGATGAAATTGTCACCGGGCCTAGTCTGTGACGCTGACAGTTAATTTGACTAGCTGGTAAACCGTGACCAAGTATCGGACCGATGGAGCCACTCATGCGATGGAATCCACTGCAGAGGATCTTTGCTACCAGAGTGTTCTTGACGAACAAGGTATTGAGGTGTTTGTTGGTAGGTAGCGTTTGGCTGTCGTGTGGCTGTCGGGATCGCTACCGTCAGGATTTGGACTATTCGTATGGGGTAGAGCAAACATGGCCCATCGATGAGGTTCCTGAAGGTGAGTTTGTTCAGTTCAACTCTGTTTTTTGGGAACCGGAAGATACGACGTCTTTACGTCGGTTGATTTCGAGCGAAGCGATCGCCTCGGGACGTGATGTGCTTGAGATTGGAACGGGGACCGGACTGATTTCGGTGCTCTGTTTGCTGAATTCTGCAAAGTCGGTTGTTGCGACGGATATCAATCGCGCCGCTGTGGCTAACGCTGCCTACAATGCAGCGATGCTTTGCCCAGACCAATCACTGGATGTCCGACAGGTTGATCGTGATAACCCAGGGGCGTTTTCGGTGATCGATTACGGCGAAAAGTTTGATCTCGTGATCTCAAATCCACCGTGGGAAGACGGTGTTGTGGGCAAACCAGCGGATCACGCTTTTTATGATCCCGGGTTTCGTTTGATGGATACATTGCTTGACGGTATTCCCCTTCATCTGAAACCCGGAGGACGATGTTTATTGGCTTATGGCAATGTGAAAGCGATTGAACGCCTGATTTCCGAATCAAAAAAGCGTGGCTTTGCCGTGAAAGTTCTGGATGACCGAGATCTGGATTCGTTACCCGAAGATTTTCTGCCGGGGATGTTACTCGAGATTCGTCCCGAGACGGTTTCGCAAAAAGTTCAGGATGGCGATTTCAAACCATCCAACGAAGTTAATCCGAAACAGGGGGCAAATGACAGCAGGACATCCATGTCAGAGAAATCAGACACGCGTGACGCTCCCACGTCTGACCGAAAGTCAGGGTCCGCGGAAGCGAAAGCCGGGAACTCTGCCCAGACTCGTTAGCCACTGCCCAGACTCGTTAACCAAGTGTCGAGTCACGATGTCACCACCAAAACGATCTGTTTTCCCGACGATCGAGATGACGATCGAGACGATGTCAACGAGCAAGAGGATGTCATAGGGCACAGTTTGGTTGATCGGAGGGCTGGATCATCTTGCATGTGCCCTGTTTGCGAGCGGCTCAGCCTGGAAACAGAGCTGTTTTCCAAGGCTCATCAAGAGCCCAATGAACCTCGGTGGTGGTCCCCGATAACTCTACCCCAGTGGGTTGTATTCTTGACAATCTGGGCTGGAACAAATGCCGTGTTCCATCCTTCGATGCGGCTGGCCGACAGCGAAACCCACAGGAGGTGTTGTCGAGATGCAAAAAAGAAACCCTGATTTGGCTTGCGAACGCCACTCACAGGTCATTACCATGGGGGAAGTCTCACGATGTATTTATTTCTATTTCATTCCGACTGGATCTGTTCCCAGTCACGTTGTGGGACACCTTCCACGCGAGCACTTAATAGATGATCCACTATACATGTGATCGTTGTAAGCGCCAGATCAACACCGATAGTCAAACACGGTTCATCGTGCAGATTGATATTCAAACTGCGGCTAGTGATGTTGAGCCGGAATTTGAAGACGACGTCGATCACCTGAACGAATTACACCAAATTCTCGAGGGGATGCATGAACCTGTCATCGCGACTGATGAGGAAGCGGAGACAAGTCATCACGGTCGATATGATCTTTGCCCGGATTGCCATCGACAATTCCTGAAAAATCCACTTGGGCGTGACGCGGTTCTTGCTCTCGGTTTTAGCAACAACTGAGAATGGTGATACTTCTGCACTGAGCTGCGATGCTCTTGTCGTAACGAATGCATGGGTTTGCGTTCGACGACTCATGCGGGGGACTGCCATTACCGCAGCCTCGACTGACCCTGAAAGCAATGATTTGCGAGCCGCTCATTTCTTGATGGGTTGTTCGTTCAATCGTGTGAATGAAGCTTGGGCATCAGAATAGTTGAGTGCTGCCAATCGGCACGGCATGGGAAGCTTGCGAATGTCAGAGTCCAGACGCGGGTCCGCTTTGTTTCGCATCAACCTTTCTAATAGGTCGCGGCTGGGTTTTTCGAAATCCATCTTTTTTGTCATTTTCCGCAGTAGTGTGGACAGGGAATTACTGGGCTTGGATGCTGTTTCTTCTTTGATCCTGCTGCGAAGTTGATGTTCGGCGTTTGCCATTCTCCGAGCGACCTCGCATGCGTGAATGTCATCCGAACGACAAACTGCGATAACAAAATTCGCTGCCCCCAAGGTCTTTGTGGATTGTTCCCAACTAACGAATGTCTTGTGTTCCGCTTGAGCGATGACTGAGATATCGATCAGGCCTGTCCGCCAAGTGTCGGGAACGTCCAGCACTAACTGGAATGTCTTTTGGCCTTCCAGGATTTGCTCGGCCGTCCATCGCAGTTTGAAGTAGACACCAGTTCCTCGGTTGATCGTTCCGGCGGCGGTTACTGCATGGACGGGAGCAAGGCGGTCGAATTCCACCGAATCAATATTCTTTCTGGTGTGATCTAAACCTGCATTGCCACGTAAACTTGAGAAGTAGTCGCCGTTCACACCAACGCCCAGGGATTGGTGCTTTTCTTTTGATTGTTTGATCTGAATAGGTGTTACGATATCCGAGCCTGTCTCGGTGCGGGGACTGTAGTCAACAATGGATGCAAATTGTCCGCGCGGCTGGCAGCGTACGAGCCATTGATCGATTCGAGCCTTCTCTGGAGAACTGATCATCGACGATAGCTTCAGTTCAACTTGCAATAACGCTCTACCCTTACTTGATTCAACAACGTCTGCCGCGACGCTGGGGGGAATGTCGAAGTGCACAATGGATTGGCTATCGGCTGCAACGCTGATAATGTTGGCATGTGCGATCGAAATTGCGAACAACAGAAAGTAGATGCGAAACTGCATGAGGTTCCTTTTCCTTGCGATACGGGGCGCATCGATGCACTCGGGATGAAAAATGGACCGGCTCATCCGGTTGGCGAATCGATGGGCTGATTCGCAGCCATTTCCATCGTGGAAAGGAACGTGCAGAAACGATTGGAAATTTGGCCTTTTTGTCGGCCTCGGCTTTTCTGCAGCAGCACAAAAATAACCTGCAACGTTGCTCAGTCAATTGCTCTCGACACCGCGAGGGGTAGGAAGAGTCTAAAGTAACTGATCCCGCGTGTTGTGAAACTGCACCAAAGGACAATTGAAATTAACTGTTTCAATTGTGAAACATCAGCTAGCTGTGCATTCTTGGGAGATCGCTGCCTTCGGCAAGAATCGCAGATTCTTCTGACGACAGTTGGGCTAAACGGACCCGAGCGTCTTCTCGTGAAGTAAAGTGTTCCGCCAGCCGGACATAGGTCGTATGGTGTCTGGCTTCGCTTTCAAACAGACTGGCGTAAAAATCGGCTAAAGCGGGGTCTCGGTCACGCACATGCTCGCTGAGTAAACTGAATCGCTCGCAACTACGAGCCTCGATCAAGGAAGCGATCAGCAAGCGATCGACTGCTCTTTCGGGTTCTTGGCTCCCAACCAAGGCATTTAGCTTGCGGCCATAGGGCCCGGCAGCGAGGCGACGGAACTTGATTCCACGATCGTCAAGCAAACACAGAACCATTTCGAAATGTTCCAGTTCTTCGTCGACGATTCGAGTCATTTCGCGACATAAATCGCGATTCTCGGTATAGGAGTTCATCAGGTTCATGGCCGTGGTTGCGGCTTTGCGTTCGCAGTGGGCATGATCAATGAGAATCTCATCCAAGTGCTGATCAACCTGATGCAGCCATTGGGTCGTCGACTCGGATTTTAGATGAAGCATGAAACCGTTACTGTGCAAAGAGTGCTTTGGCAAAAGCTGCGGCATCAAAGGCGGCGATATCATCAACGCCCTCTCCGAGACCGACGAACTTGACGGGTAGCTGGAATTTTTCACGAATGGGCAGAATCACTCCGCCTTTTGCCGAACCGTCAAGCTTGGCAAGCACAATGCCTGTGCAGCCCGCGGCATCACTGAACCCTTGGGCCTGGCTGATCGCATTCTGGCCAGCGGTGGCATCCAGTACGAGCAGTACCTCATGCGGTGCCGTGTCAATTTTCTTTTCCACAACACGTCGGATTTTTTCGAGTTGTTGCATCAGATTGACCTGCGTTTGCAATCTTCCTGCAGTATCAATGATCGCAATATCGGCACCAATCGCCAGAGCTTTGTCAACGGTCTGGTAGGCGACACTGGCGGGATCGGCTTCCGGCTTGCCAGTCACGATTTCACAGCCGATCCGACCTGCCCAGACCGTGAGTTGTTCAACGGCAGCAGCCCTGAATGTGTCACCAGCTCCCAGCACGACTTTGCGGCCGGATTGGTGAAGATGATTTGCGAGTTTGCCAATGGAAGTGGTTTTGCCACTTCCATTGACTCCAACCACCAGGATCACCGTGGGGCCCGAGTCAGTGTACTGAATCCCCGTTGATTCCTGTGCAAGCATGGTTTGGGTTTGCTGAGTGATCGTCTCCAGCACCTCTTCCAGTGACACCACTCTTGCTCGCAGGCGGGTTGCGACGTCATCCCGGATGGCTTCCGCTGAAGTGACTCCCATATCAGTTCGAATCAACCTCGAAAAGAGCTCTTTCAGAAAATCGTCATCGACTAGCGTCCCCTCTGCTTTGAAGAGGTCTCGAATATCGGTGCTAAGCGTTTGCCTCGTTTTTGAGAGCGCGCCCCGCATCTTTGAGAATAAACCGCCAGAAGATGGTTTGGGCTTTGGCTCTGAGCGTGCTGCCGAAGCGGTGGGTTCGTCCGCCGTGGACTGGGCTGCAGGACCCTTGTTTTCGTTTCGGCTTTCCGCCGCTTCAGTTTTGGGCTGACTCGTAGACTGTTTTTCGGGCACTTCACTTGAAGCTGCCGATTTATGCCCCAAGGCATCGTTTTCCTTGTTCTTCTTGGACCGCCAAAACGCCATCGAAAAGCTCGTCTCGAGTCGAGGAATCGCATACTGCCAGCCCACATAGACTGATCGCCCGCAATTCTGACGTATCGCAGGCCGATCGGGTAGGCCGACGACAAATCGACAACACCTTGGAAATCGATGTTTCAAGAAACATCAAAAACGGTTCAAGCGATGGGGACTTGAATTTTGGCAGGGTTTCCTAATCAGGCTCTCAGGGTTTCCTACTCAGAATCTCTCAGAGGCTCTTGAGAAGTCAGCGGGTTCTGCAGTCGTGAATGACTCGATGGGCAAGCGAGTGATTGCCGTGAATTTAACGGAAAATTGGCATCCCAGCAGTTTGTGCTGTCAGATTTACACTGAATCGTCTGCCTAATCCGTATTCCTTCACAGGGCTACCCAAAGCCAGCAGTTAGTAAGCCTTGGTTAACCACTACTGAATGTAAGCGCGGCGACAGATTCTTGAGTGTTTTAAGGCTAAAATACGTTCTTCTTCCCGCGACTGTCCGATACCTACTACTGAGAAATTGGCGTGATTCGGTATCTGTCGGTGTCCCTCAGGGGGCCTGACGCGGCCTTGAGCAACCGATTGCGGAAATGTTTTCGTCTATCCGTCGACACCTTTTGGTCGCACGGAATCATGCAGTGCAAATTGCACCTGAACCCGAAATGGATAACTGGGGAGTTAATAAAGCAAATGAAGCTTAGCAAATTGGCGCTTGTTGCCGCGATTGCATGCGGTACTTACGCCGGCAATGTTTTTGCCGATCAAACAAACGAAATTCAGTTGGTTTCCTGCGAGTCAGATTGTGACTGTGGCGAGCCGGTTTGCGGATGCGAGCCTGCTTGTGACGACGCATGCGACTCAGGTTGCGACTCAGGTTGTGATTCAGCAGGCTGTGGCCTTGGCCTCGGCGATTGCGGAATTGGAAGCTGCCTTGACTGCGGCGATTGCTGCCTCGGTGACCCGTACACTCTCTTCGGTGAGTGCCACGGAATCACTGCTGGTGGTTGGATGCAGTTAGGCTACTTCACCAACCCAACGATCAACTTCAACAAGTACTCCGATAAAGTACAACTTCAGCAGGGATGGTTGTTCGCCGAGAAGGCGATTGATGCTTCCTGTGGATTCGATATCGGTGGACGAATTGATTATGTCTACGGTACTGATGGACCTGACACTCAGGCATTCGGTAACCCAAGCGGAACCTACGACTTCCAAGACGGTTGGAACAACGGCAGCCAGTATGGCTCAGCATTGCCGCAACTGTACTTGGAAGCTGGTTACGGCGACCTGTCCGTTAAGGTTGGTCACTTCTACACCATTATCGGTTACGAAGTGGTCCAAGCGACTGGCAACTTCTTCTACAGCCATGCGAACACCATGTACAACAGTGAGCCATTCACTCACACTGGTATTCTGGCGACTCTCGAGCATAGCGACGACGTGACACTTTACGGTGGATACGTTCAGGGTTATGACAGTGGATTCGAGGACAATGGCGATGCATTCCTTGGTGGAGTTTCGCTGGGGCTGACTGACCGTCTTGACGTCACTTACGCTGCTATTGGCGGCCGCTTGAACGAAGCTGGCAACGGTAATCCAGTGTTCACTGACAACGAGAATGGTTACATGCACTCGGTTGTCGCGTCTTACGACGTCAGCTGCGATGTTCAGTACATCATGCAGAGCGACTACCTTGATACCAACCTTCGTGAGTCCATCGGCGTCAACAACTACTTGATCAAAACGATCAATGATTGTACTGGCGTTGGAGCTCGTTTCGAGTGGTGGAACACTACACCATCCGTTGGTGGCCCTTCTTACGACACCTACAACTTGACGCTTGGTGTTAACCATCGTCAATGTGCAAACCTGACTTGGCGTCCAGAGATTCGCTATGACTGGTACGACGGATTGTTGGACAGCGATAGCAACGTAATCGAAGACAGCTTCAAGTTCGCTGTTGATGCTGTTATGACTTTCTAAGGCACCAAGGAATCCGTGTGCGGGGGGTGCCGAGCGTTTCTCCCCGACGTTAGCAATCGCCGAAACCGCGGATTCATTGAAAAAAATTAACCCGGTCGCCCTGTTGGGGCGGCCGGGTTTTTTTATGCGCCGTTGGTTCTAGCCAGGGATCCGTTGAGGGCAATCCTTCCTACTGACCGGAATAGGTTCACAAACTTCTGCTATTTGTCCAATTCGTTGCGGTAAACTTCCATGTGGCGACTTCAGAAGATTAAGTCAACCGTCGATCTCTCAAGTAACCGAATAGCCCGATTCACGTGAGTTTGACTGTGTGATGGTTTTTACCCTCACCTTTTCATCTGACTGAAAGATTGCTCAGCGCATCAAGCTGGGGCGATTCAATCAAGACCCCGAACCCTTGGGAGTTCACCAGCGATGAAGCTCACGAAATTGGCATTGATTGCAGCGATTGCTTGCGGAACCTATGCAGGTAACGTTTTTGCTGACCAGACAAATGATGTGCAGTTGGTCTCCTGTGAGGCGAATTGTGACTGCGGCGAGCCTGTTTGCGGATGCGAGCCAGTTTGCGACGACGCGTGTGATGGCGATGCATGTGATGGAGGTTGTGATTCTGCAGGTTGTGGAATCGATCTTGGTGATTGCGGCTTGTGTGACCGAATTGCTAGCCTCGCGTGCCGCGATTGCTGCATCGGGGACCCTTGGCAATTGTTCGGTGAGTGCAACCGAATTTCGGCAGGTGGATGGCTGCAGACAGCATATCAGTCAGATGTGCAGGGATTTGGTCTGGGTACCTTTGACGGCACCAACTTCAACAGTTACACCGAACACTTCCAGCTACAGCAGGGCTGGTTGTTCGCCGAGCGTGCGATCGACGCCTCATGCGGTTTCGATATTGGGGGACGCGTTGACTATCTTTACGGTACTGACGGTCCAGAAGTTCAAGCGTTCGGAAACCCTGGTGGCACCCGCTATGACAACTCTTGGGATAACGGCACACACTACGGCTCGGCACTTCCGCAGCTCTATGTGGAAGTTGGCTATGGCAATCTTTCTGCCAAAATTGGTCACATGATTACCAATATTGGGTATGAGTCGGTAGAAGCTACCAAGAACTTCTTCTCGAGCCACTCGTTCGCATTCAATATCTCGCAGGTCTCGTATACCGCAACGGGTGTTGTGGCTACCTACTCAGGCCTGGATAACGTCACGCTGACTGGTGGCTGGGTTGAGGGTGTGAACACCGCTTTTGAGGACAACGGCGATGTATTTGTGGGGGGCGTTGCTCT
>Ga0315330_10003548_pt1 | contig 10731 bp, 13 predicted proteins | sample M140m34915metaG_FD_203453 | JGI IMG/M metagenome (GOLD analysis project Ga0315330, IMG submission 203453) | Ammonia-oxidizing marine archaeal communities from Monterey Bay, California, United States - M1 40m 34915 | ecosystem: Environmental > Aquatic > Marine > Intertidal zone | place: USA... | reverse complement strand
AATACTCGTCAAATTGCATCATACAAATGGTCTTCCTTGATGCCAATTAACTAATGAATATCTAGTACCTGATGTAACAGGTTTGACACGATGCCATACAAAAGATGGAAAAATTGTAACTGAACCTTTTATTCTTGCAGCTTTAATTATATGAATATCTTCTTTTTCAGGAGTATTAAAATTAATTTCAAAATCACCACCTTCATATTCACTACCATCTACTAAAGCCACAGTCATAGATAATTTTCTAATTTTACCATTTTGATTTACTCTTGGTCCACTATCAGTGTGCCAATCATAATGTTGTTTTTTTGATCCTACGTATTTTGTAAATTGACATGACTCAGACCAATCCCAATGATAGTTCCAACCAGCAGCTTGATTTGCTTCGTGTACTAAAGGATGTAGTTCACGGTAAATCCAAACGGGATCCATCCATACAACATTTGATTTTCTTTTTTCTTCTAATTGTTTTTGTTGATTTGGTGTCATGTTACTTGGATCATATCCAGAAGTAACACCTGTCTCTTCTTTTAATACTTTACCATATGAAATAATATCATCACAAATTCGTGATGGTAAAGCACCTTGAAAACACCAATAATAATTTTCTAATTCCATTCTATTTTCTTTCTTCTTTTTATACTTTTTTAAAAAGTATGTAAATTAGTTTTGATACTTATATCTTATAATAACTGTTCCTGATCCACCATTTCCACCACTACCAGTCGCATAAGGAGTGCCAAAAAAACTACCTCCTCCACCGCCACCACCAGTGTTAGCTGTGCCTGCTGTTCCTCCATTAGCACCAGATGATGGAGCATTACCGCCTGCACCTCCACCACCATTTCCACCACTACCAGCACCTGTAGGAGTTCCTGGATAACCAGGTCCTGAAGAATGTCCGCCTCCTCCGCCACCAGCTCTAGTAACAGGAGAACCTGTTATAGAAGTAGCAACTCCACCCGCTCCTCCTGCTGCTGCGGTTGGTCTACCTGCATCACCAGTGCCACCTGCACCGCCTCCGCCTCCTGCACCGTAACCGTTTCCTGCGTTAACTCCAACACCTCCAGAATTACCTTGAGGGGGACTAACGGGAGGAGTATTACCTGAACCAGCTGTAGAAAGACAGTAACTACCACCACCACCAGATCCACCATTACCTGCACTACCAGGAGGTGTGCCGTTTGAAGTTGAACCACGACCTCCGCCAGCAGAGCTTACAGTAGAAAAAGTTGAAGTTCCACCAGCTGTACCAACGCCACCAATATTAGCACCGCTGCCACCAGAAACGCCAGTGCCACCGCCACCTACTGTAATTGGGTATGCTTGAACCGATAAAGTAAGACCACTTGTAGCAGCTAAAGGAGATCTTGCAGGATAGTAAGGATCACCTGGGACAGCCCCTTCACGGAAGCCACCAGCTCCACCTCCACCACCACGACCACTAGCTCCTGCTCCACCTCCTGCAACTACAGTGTATGAAGCTGATGCTCCACCACCGTCAGAGTTGCCAACAGCTGAAACGGTAAAGGTTCCTGTGCCAGTAAAAGTATGAATTTTGTAATCACCACTTGTTGTTTCTGTTCCTCCAGAAGCAACAATATATGCAGCTTGTGATCCACCTTGATCAGCTACTGATGTAATTATCCAACCTTGTGTTGAATCAACATAAACAATTTGTAATGCCTCTCTATCTCTATCAAAAGTAGCATCAGAAGTAATTCCTTGTATTTTTTCTGAACCATTAGCTGATACAGTTGCATTATTTGAATCCCATGTGCCTGCATAATCAGCAAGAGCTATTTGAGCACCTGCAGATCCAGCGGGCAAATTTATAGTAATAGCACCACCGGTAGTATTTACAAAATATCCTTTACCAGCTACTGCCGTAAATGTGCTTGTTTTTATATCTGAAGTTTGCCAGTCAACTGCACCAAAGCCGGTTGCTGTTCCTGAATTTGTTAAAGTTCCTGTAACGTTTGCTGTACCAGCTATTGTAAGAGTAGCCCCTGAAGGCAATGTTACAGTGTCACCTGAAGCAGATAACTGTAAAGCCGTACCTGATTGAGGTTCAATTTTATCTGTTTTTAAAGTATTATTTACACCATCAATTTCAATTGTCATAATGCCTCTTTGATAGCATTATTTTATAGTAATTGGAACTGAAATGAAAGAGCTACTATTGGGTCTTTATTAAAATTTTTACTTATGGAATGTCTGAGATAAGAAGAAAATATAACAATGCTATCTTCCTCAAGGTCCTGTTTCCACCTTCTTTTCTTATTTCTTCCAAACTCATATTCGAACACTATAGTTGATGGTTTGTCTCCTTTTTTTAAACAATACAAAACCGATATTTCAGGAGATTTTTCATAATCCCAATCATCAATATGGTGATGAGATCCTAAATTTTCATTAGGTAATAAAACCACACCTCCTCGTTTTACTAGAATAGGAGTATGATTATATTCTCCACGATAATGATCTCTTATATAATCATGTATCCAAGATAGATGTTGATGATCTTCTAATTTTACGTAGTTATAATCAGAATACCAATCTTCATCACTTAAACGTTTTTCTAAAACGTAATTACGAACTGTATTTGCTATTAAATTTTTTTTATCTATCTTGAGAAGATCAGAAACTTTATGTGTAATAACAAACTGTTCGGATAGAACTTTTTTGTTAAACATTAATTATAAGGCAACCCAAGCTTTAGCACTAGCATCCCAACGAAAATTTCCTGTTGGTGTTTCTTGATCGGTAGCTATCCAACGAGTGTTAGCTTCATCCCACGAAATATCATAGTTTTTAACAGGATCGCCATATTCTTGTACAGTTGGATAAGTAACTGGTGCTCCCCAAATACATGTAGTTTCATTAAGAACCCATGATGCATATGGTTTTGGTGGAATAAATGCATCACGGTCCTCATCATAAGTGTGACCTACTCCCGCATAATTTTTACGGAAAGGGGTTCCACCTAACTTGTGTGTGTTTGCGTGTGTGTTATAAGAAGTTCTTTTCCATAAAGGCCAACCGTGTATATGCTCTAAAAATTGTATTCCAACTGATTCGTCCTCAACGCCATCAGCATTCTTACAATCATTATCAGCAACTACTTCAACACTAATTACCTTTGAATTAATTCCTAATTTTGCAAAATGTGCCATATCTATCTCCTATACTATATTAAAAATCTTTTTTATAAAACATTAATTTTGATATTTGTATCTAATAATTACAACCCCAGAACCTCCTGCACCACCATTAAATGGATCATTAGCTCCACCACCACCTCCACCACCAGTGTTAGCTGTTCCTGCGACTCCATCAGCTTCTGAAGGAGTTCCAGCAGCATGACCACCATCACCACCTCCGCCTCCATTAGCAGGAGCTGTAGAGCAACCAGTGTAACCTGAACCTCCACCTCCACCAGCATAAACTGTTGCTGATCCAGAAATTGCTACAGATGTTCCACAACCACCTAATCCTCCACCAGTTGATGGACCAGAGGGTGGATGTGCATCACAACCAGTAGCACCAGAACCACCACCGCCACCGCCGCCGTGAGGATTTCTATCCCATGCTGCACCACCAGGATTTCCTTGAGAAGGAGATACAGGGGGAGTATTCCCAGCACCTTTAGTACCAGCAGGAGTAACTCCTGCAGATCCACTTGTATTACTTGATGATCCAGCACCACCGCCAGATCCACCAGATCGTCCAGCACCACCAGGACATCCAGGATTATAATAACCTCCGCCACCTCCGCCTCCAGCGGAAGAAACAGAAAAAGCACTAGAAGCAACACCATCACTACCTTGAGTATTTTGAGGACTTGCAGATCCTGGAGCACCAGCACCACCACCTCCAATTACAACCGGATAAGTAGTAGCAGATACAGGTGTACCACCTGTTGCAGGATTAGGATAATTTTTTCTTAGCCCACCTGCACCGCCGCCGCCTGCTTGATGTTTACTACCACCGCCACCACCAGCGACAATAAGATAATCTACAGTTGTAGAACCAGTAGAATTACCTGCACATGATACAACAAAATTTCCTGAAGAGGTAAAGGTATGAACTTTAAAATCTCCATCTGTTGTTATAGTGCCACCAGTAGCTGTAACATACTGAGGGCCTAATTGTTGAACGTTTGATTCTTGTACATATAACCACCCTTTAGTGGAATCTACATATATAAGAACAACACTTGCTCTATCAGTTGATAATCTAGAATCATTAGCGGCTCCTTGAATGTTAGAACTATTTCTTCCTACTGTTAAAGCATTACTTCCAAATGTGGCTGCATAATCTTTTAAACCAACAATATCACCAGCGGTAGGACTTGCAGGTAGAGTTGCTGTAAAAGCTCCTCCTGTCGTATTACAAAAATATCCTTTACCAGACGCTGCTGTAAATCCTGTTGTTTGAATAGTTGATTGCCAATCAATACCTGATGTTACTAATGTTGTAACATCAACAAAACCTAAATTACCAGAACCATCTGTTTTAAGTGCATTGTTAGCACTACCATCAGCATCGGGTAATATAAATGTTTCATTACTTCCAACTGTTGCAGGAGCTTTTAAACCTATATAATTTGAATTATCAGAATCAAATAACTTTACTTCACCTTGTGTATTAATTTTTATTTCAGACATAAATGTTTTTTACCATATTAATTTTGATACTTGTAGCGAATAATTACAACACCAGAACCACCATTTCCACCATCAAATGGACCTGGATGACCCCAGCCACCACCGCCGCCTCCGCCCGTGTTTGTTGAACCAACAGAGCCAGCACTTGCAGACGTTGCCCCAGAACCACCGCCACCAGAACCTCCACCAGCTCCACTAGCAGGACCATAACTATTACCACCACCTCCGCCACCACCAGCACGGGTAACATTTGAACCATTTATTGTAGAAGGTGAACCATTACCACCAGCACCTGCTGCACCACATGAAGCATTTGCACCGACAGCTCCCGCTCCACCGCCTCCGCCTCCGCCGAGACCTAATCCTTGACCACCTTGACCACCAGCATTTCCTTGAGGAGGAGAAACAGGAGGACTATTACCACCAGAACCTCCACCAGTTTGGACACCAGAAGCAGCACCTCCAGAACCTCCAGATTGACCATTAACTCTAGCACCATGTCCATCACCATTACCACCAGAACCTCCTCGTGCCGAAGTTATACTCAGTGCAACTGAATTACTAGCAGTAGTTAAACATGAGCCATAGACATTACCAGCACCTCCACCACCTACTGTGACTGGATATGCCTGTGCTGTTACAGAAACACTTGTATCTGTTCTATAACCACCAGCACCTGCACCGCCTCCAGCATTAGCGCCGCCTCCAGCGCCACCTCCGCCTCCACCAGCGACAATTAAGTATTCTACGCTGTTTGAACCAGCAGAATTTCCTCCACATGACACAGTAAATGTTCCTGAAGAATTAAAAGTGTGAATTTTATAATCACCAGAAGTTGTTACAGTTCCACCTGTAGCAGTTACATATAAAACGTTTTCTAAATCACCTACATTATTTTCTATTAAATATAACCAACCTTTTGTTGCATCTATATATTGTAAAAGAAGAGAAGCCCGACTCGTTGTTATATCTGAATTAGTTGCAGCTCCTTGAATATTAGATCCATTTCTACCTATTGTTAATTTGTTTGATCCAAAAGTAGCAGCATAATCTTTTAAAGCTACAAAGTCTCCTGCACTTGGACTTGCAGGTAAAGTAGCAGTAATGGTACCTGATGTTGTATTAACAAAATATCCTTTTCCTGCAACCGCTGTAAAATCACCTGTTTTAATATCTCCTGTTTGCCAATCAATATCTGATGTAACTAAAGTATTTATATCTGTAAAAGATAATGTGCCTGAAGCATTTGTTGTAATAATAGTATTTGCTGCACCATCAGCATTAGGAACAATAAAATCTTGACTAGATGAAACAGTAGAAGGAGATTGTAAAGATACTTCGTTAGAATTATCTGAGTCTTTTAGTGTAATCTTTCCTTGATCACGAATACGAATATTTGCCATGTCATTAGTTTTGGTATTTGTATCTTATAACAACGACACCTGAACCACCGCCACCATTTTGTTTAGGGTAAGGTGAATTATCACATCTTGCTCCACCGCCGCCGCCTTTATTAGTTGAACCGTTTGCAGAAGGTTCAGGAGTGCACCCTCCAGTTCCTCCTCCAAAAGGAGCAGAACCATTTGTTGTGTTACCTTGTGAACCTGATCCACCACCACCGCCTGCATAACTTACAGGAGATGCTGTAATGCTTGTTGTTACACCATTACCTCCATTACCTCCATTTTCAGGGGAAGGTTGACCTGGATAAGAACCAGCTTGACCAACAGCACTCGCTCCACCACCTCCACCGCCAGCATTACCTGGACCAGATGCAGGGCTAGGATTTGGTGCACCAACAGCTCCAGCACTACCTTGAGGGGGACTTACGGGAGGTGTATTACCAGCTCCTCCATCTGAAGTAGCAGAATAACCTGTTCCTCCTCCACCAGAACCACCTGCCGCAGCAACTTGTGGGTTTGTTCCAGAGGGTTCAAAATTACCACCAGAACCACCTCCTGCGGAAGATATTGTTGAAAAAACAGAAGCAGCACCTGAAGTGTTTGCTGTTCCACATGTTGCACCCGTTCTGTTAGAACCAGTTCCACCACCACCTACAGTAACAGGATAGCCTGTTGCTGATACAGGAAGTGAACCACCTGGATTTGCTAAAGGTGAGCCTGTCCATGCGGCAGGACTTGGTACGGATTCTCTGAATCCACCAGCGCCACCCCCACCACCTAATCTGTAACCAGCGCCACCCCCACCTGCAATGACCATATAGTCAACAGTGTTTGAGCCTGAAGAGTTACCTGCATCAGATACAGTAAATGTTCCTGAGCTGTTAAAAGTATGAATTTTGTAATCTCCTGACGTTGTAATTGTTCCACCAGTTGCTGTAACATAAGCTGCTGGAACTGTTCCACCTTGATCAGCAACACTAGTAATAAGCCAACCTTGAGTTGAATCTACATAAACTATTTGTAAAGCTTCTCTATCTCTAGAAAAAACAACATCATCAGTTCCACCTTGAATTTTTTCCGAACCGTTTGCTGACACAGTACAATTGTTTGTATCCCATGTACCTGCATAATCTAATAAACCTATTTGTGTACCTGCTGAACCAGCAGGTAAATTTACTGTTATAGCTCCACCTGTTGTATTAACAAAATACCCTTTTTCTGCCGCAGCAGTAAAAGTAGAAGTTTTTATATCACTTGTTTGCCAACTTAAATTATCACCAAATCCTGTTGCTGTTCCTGTACTAGCATTTATTGTTCCTGCTATAGTTAGTGTTGCACCTGATGGCAACGTTACCGTATCACCCGAGTCGGATATTTGAAGTGCAGTTCCCGTTCCTGGAGAAATTTTATTAACTTTAATTTCTGAAGCCATTATACTATTACCAAATTACCTGTTATTGTTTGAGTACCTGTTATTGTTACAGGCCCCGCTAAAACACCTGAGTCTATTGTTTGATCATCACTTAAAGTAGAATTATGTGTTGTTACATATGCAGTCGCATCCATGCTAGGAGAAGGCGCACGTTTTGCTGGATATGTACAAAATACATCTTTCGTACCTGCTGAAAAATCTACAGCTGCATCACTGTTTGTACTTTCAAGTATTGTTGTTCTTGATAATGTATCAGGTGAAGCATCAGTTACTGTTCCTATACCAATTTCATATTCTGTTCCTGATTGAGCTGCAATACAATAATATGTTGTATTGGTTGTACCAATCCCAGCAACAAAAGTTTGAAATCCACCACTTGCTCCAGCAAGATTTATAGTTCCTGTTCCTGTTGTTGTCGTGGTTTCCTTAACACGATCATTGATAATCAATGCCATGTTAAACTCCTACGATAATCTCAGTATAGCTGTACTTGTACCTGGTGCCGGAAATTGAACAGTAAATGTACCATTGGTTGCTGTAAAATCAGAACCAAAAGCTAAAATACAAACTGCATCCGTTGTTCCCGAACCGCCATCAGTAGTTGTGTTGTAAATCATTGCTCCATTAGCTGTAAAACTTGCAGATGTCCACTGAGGGTCACTTGAAAAATCTACATATGCTGTTGATGCTGATGTACTACCTGTAACTGATTGACCAGTTAAAGCTAATCCTCCTGCTGAGTAAGCAGAACCAGATGTATTTGTAATTTCATTACTTGTTGAATAATCTTCTGTAGATGCTCCTAAACTTGCACTTGATGTAAATAATGCAATTTTAAAAGTACTACCACCACTTGCAAAATCATGAAACCCTTTTAAAAGGTCTCTTTTAAATGTGTTGCAAACCGCTTGTGTTATAGCCATTTTTATCTCCTATGGGTTTTGAGACGACAAAGGAATTCGAATAACACCATCTTGATATTCATCCCTTCTTCGTCTGCCTTGTTGTTCTATTTGCAAGCGTTCTACGGCTTGTTGGTAATTTTTTTCATATTGTGCAAGTAAATCATATGGTCCTTTAAGAAACTTAAATGCTTCTATAAGACAAGCATATAATAATACTTGTGGCGCATTTTGACTAACCCAACTTGTTGTGTTAGTTGCGGAAAGCCCTGTTTCATTTCGATTCAAAGCTAGTTCTATATTATATGCTACATCGGGAGTTGGAGCAACATATAATGTGTTTTGATCCCACATAGCATAATATTTAGGTTTTCCTTGAGTGGTTCTGTTAGGCCAGTATTCCGTCATGTAACTAATGTCTTTTTGCACTAAATAAACTCTTACATTTGCATCACTTCCCGTTGTAGGATATATGGATGCGGTACGAACGAATGACATGGTACTAGGAGTAGCTCCGGGTAATACAATAAACTCATTCCCCACACTTAAAGTTGTAAATTGATAAGACCTAAAACAATCTAAATCTACTTCTCTAAATATGCGAAGTTCTGCTTGTAATATAAAATCATTGACAATAGTGTCTGTTAAAACATCAGAAGATGTTTCTGTATAACTTCTAATTTGTGTTTGTAGTTCTGAAAAAGTTGTCATGATATCACCACCGTTACTATTCCTAATTGAGTATTCATTTTTGTGTCTTGATTAGCTTGTGAACTTCCACTTAAAGGTTGCATTGTTCTTACTTGTACAGTTTCCATAGCTCCTGGTGCAGGTATAGGATTAAATTGTTGTATTGTTTGCATTACAGTTTGAAAACTATTGGCTCCAATTGCTGGAGAAACACCATTGGTACCACTTCCTACCATACTTGTAGAAGTAGGATCATCATTAATATAAATTCCTCCAAGTGGTATAGTTACACTTACTATTTGTGGTTTAGCATGTTGTAAAGATTGTGCATCAGTAGGATGATTAGTGGGATTTAATAAAGGAGATTTAGGTTCATACTCTGAAGTATGTACCCAAGCACCTGTCCACTCTTGAACCATTTCATTATAAGGATAAGCTTGACCATCACGATCAGAAATTCGTAAAGCAAATTTTCCTGAAGAATATCTTCCCATTAATATGTTCCTCCTGTAATACCTATGTAAGGCACAAAGTGAGAACTAACGTTCCCTCTATTTGTATCTGCCGCTCTTTTAAATTCTTCTTCATAAACTAATTTTAAAACTTGAGTTCGATCAGGAGCATATTTTAATGCTAAATAATAAGCCAAACCTGCTGTTAAACATGGTAAAAAAGAAAAAGGAATTTCATTATTATTTGTATAAGATCCAGAATCTTTCATTCGAAGCATAGCATAATAAACTACTGTATAAGCAGCATCTGCCGCTGGATATAAATACAAAGTTGGATTAATTGTTTTTTCAAAATAATATTGAGTTGGTCTTCCACTTGTTGTTTTAACAGTATAATTTAGATAAGTTGACCTACTAATAGAAGAACATGAATATTCATTATTACTAGAATCACGAATAACTAAATCTGTTATTTCTACTATTTGAGAAGAATCATCCGCTCCTGATCCAAACAAACTTGTTCCAGTCAAACTTGTTGTAGTAGCAGCTAATGCTTTTTCTTGTTTTTGAATTGTCCAAAGATTAAGTCCTCTGTTAGCCCATTCCGCTAATAAAAGATTAAGTGAACGACGTGCGGTTTTAAGTTGGTAACCAGTACGATCTTGTAAACCGCATCGTTCAAAAGCTTCTTCGACTATTTCATCAATGGAAAGATCAAAACTAGCTGTTGTAGCATAGGTTGGCATTATCTATTGATCTTGCCTTTTTTACGAGCCTTACTTCCAAATTTTCCATAAGATTCATCTCTGCTTGCTTTTAATTGTTTTTTAGTACGTTTTTTTCTTACACGCATAGCAATAGACTCATCTTTTCTATCTTTATAGCCTTGTTCTTTTTTACCTACAGCCCCACCAGATTTTCTGGTAATCGGCAATCCCATAGCCAATCTTTTATGTTGATTTATGGCACCGCCATCGTTTTTTTTAGCAACTTTTTTCTTTCCCATCATGATAGACCTCCATTGATCTTTTTATATTTTGTATTCCGAGATACTACGACGTCTCGATAGTATTCGTCAGGCCACCCTTTATAGTAACCTTGTTTATGTAATTTATCAGAAGCTTGCTGTAATTGCGAGAACTTTTGTACCAACATCATAGAATATTTTAAGTCACTTTG
>Ga0315330_10003547_pt1 | contig 10732 bp, 8 predicted proteins | sample M140m34915metaG_FD_203453 | JGI IMG/M metagenome (GOLD analysis project Ga0315330, IMG submission 203453) | Ammonia-oxidizing marine archaeal communities from Monterey Bay, California, United States - M1 40m 34915 | ecosystem: Environmental > Aquatic > Marine > Intertidal zone | place: USA... | reverse complement strand
ATAAAAGAAACCGGAACAATGATGTCTGATAGTTATTCATATTTAGATCAAGATTCAGATGAAATGGGCGTTAAAGGTAATGGTGGTTTAAGACAAATGCATAGTTTTACAAAAATAAACGATTCTATAACAATAGATACGCCCCCCGAAGATTATGTTAAAGAAAGGATGGGTGAAGACGCATTAAAAAAATATACAGAAGAAAGAAATAAAAATGTAAATGTTGAAAAAAATTTATATTAAATTTTTACATTAAATAAAGTATTTAAACATATTTTATTTAATAAATACTAATATAGAAATGAACGTAAATAAATCTGTTTTAGTAAAAGTATTTTCAGAACAAGTAGTTGAATTATATAGAGATATGAGAATAGTATATCCTAATAACACGTCAATTAAGACCGGATTAACTTTAGTGGAACAAATAAAAACATTTAATCCAAAATTGTTAATTACAAAATATAAAGAAGGTGTAAATGATGAATACTATGAACAAATATTAAAAGGTGATTTAGATTTTTTTATAAAAAAAAATTATGAAGAAGACTGTAAAAAAGCTGGTTATGTTGGAAATGAAGTAAAAACACACGCGGCTTGGTTAGAAACAATAAAAGAGTTGTATAAAGAACAAGGTAAAGAAAATCAAAATAAAATTAAAAAATATTTTCAAAATTTTAGCAAAATATGCAAAATGTATTATAGTTAATTTTAGTTTAAATATAATTATTATTGTTTAATTATATTCAATATGTCACATAGCAAAAATATACCAAAGGATATTGAAGTTCCACCGGAATTTTATAAAATCATGAAAGATTTCTTAAATGATATATTAACAACATTCCCTGAATATGAAGAAGTTATAACAGAAGAAGAGAATTTGATATTGGCTGGAGATATTAGCAACAATAGATTATTTTTGTATTGTTGCGATGTTTATCCCAGTCGTTTTTTTGATATTTTATATAAAAATGAAGAAATTTTTAATGATGGTGAAATAGATACAAATTTTTTACCAAATGTTGATTTTAAGTTTTTTTTCGAACAAAACATAACAGATAATACAAAAGACACATTGTGGAAATACCTACAATTGATATTGTTTACAATCGCAGGTAAAATAAATGACCAAGAATGTTTCGGGGACACAGCTAAATTATTTGAAGCTATTGATGAAGATGTTTTGAAAAATAAAATTGAAGAAACAATAAAGGATATGGGTGAAATTTTTGATTTAAGTGGTATGAATTTCGATATGTCTGGTAACCAATTCGACGCGTCTGGTATAAATATGCCTAATCCAGAAGACTTAAATAATCATATCAATAGTTTAATGGACGGGAAATTGGGTAAATTGGCTGGAGAAATAGCAGAAGAAACCGCAAAAGAGATGTCTATAAATCTTGATGAAGAAGCCGATGTAAACGATGTAATGGGTAAATTATTCAAAAATCCAGGAAAATTATTAAATATGGTTAAAAAAGTAGGAACAAAATTAGATCAGAAAATAAAATCAGGCGAAATCAAAGAAAGTGAATTAATGGAAGAAGCTTCCGAATTAATGAAAAAAATGAAAAATATGCCCGGTATGAAGGGTATGGAAGGACTTTTTAGTAAAATGGGTATGCCTAATCCAAAAAAAATGAATTTTGGAGCAATGTCTAATAAACTTAATCACAATATGAAAAACGCCAAAATGAGAGAAAGGATGAGGGCTAAATTAGAAAAAAGGAAAGCTGAAAAAGAAGCTAAAAAATTTGTACATACCAGTTTTACCAATAACTCAAAAATGGAAAAAAGTTCTATCAACCCTAACGAACAAGTAAATAACGTTGTAAAAAGGAAGAAGAAGAAGAAGAGGAAGAAAAAGAAGAAAAATAATAATTAATTATCTATTTTTAAAATAATTAATTATATTATATGAGTGATTTCTGGTTATATAATCCATTGGTTTTATTTGATAAAGAACAGATTTTAGAATTTTGGCCTAATAATAATATGAGTTTGACGAGAAAAATGAATTCTATCGCAAGAGCAATAATTGTTTTAACACTAATAGGGTTTTTATTCACACAATCTGTAAAATTATTGATTACATCTATAATTACATTGGTTGTTTTAGTGATTTTATATAAAACTCAATATGAAAAAAAACAATTAGAAAATTTAAAAGAGAGGGCTTATCGCGAAGGCTTCCAAGGTGAAAATTCTGATAAATTTATAGATATATTTAAAGATACATTTACAACTCCTACAAAGGAAAATCCGATGATGAATATTTTAATGACAGATTACGGAGATAATCCTAATAGAAAAATGGCCGCCCCATCATACAATAAAAGAATAGCTGAAAAAATCAACGATAAATCAATAAAAAGGAATAAATTATATCAAGATTTAGGAGATAATTTAGCTTTTGAACACCAAATGAGAAATTTTCATTCTATGCCCAATACTACCATTCCTAATAATCAAAAAGGGTTTGCTGAATTTTGTTATGGTAATATGCAATCTTGCAAAGATGGCGATTCAGAACAATGTAATAAAATATTAAGAAAGATTGGTGGACAAGTTTATTATTAATATTAATAGATAACAACAATTAATATTAATAATTTAAAATAATATCTTGATAGTTAATATAAATGACAAGTCTTCATAGCTTTGTTTTCGATGGCGCAACAAGAATAGGAAATGACCCGTGTGGTATAACAGAAAAAGATCTACAAAATCAAAAAAAAGGTTCTTATATTACCCAAAATTATTTTGAAAAAGATTGTGGTATGAAAAAACCTGTTAAATTCGCAACCTCACAACCAAATGTCTTTTATAATGGAGGACACGGCGTTACTGATAGTTGCAATGTTGATACAGATTCACAATTACGTATTGGAGGCACACAAACTAATCCAAAATGTAGAATTAATCTTGTTGAAAGACCTTATTTAACGGTACCATTTTTAGGAAGAGGTCCTTCAAATCCTGTATTAGAATCTAAATTAATGCAAGGCGCAAGTGTTCTTGATAAAAAAAGTTGTAAAACTATCACTGAAAAAAGATTAAGAAATACTGATAATGACCTCGTTCCTACTTTAAAATCTACCATCCAAAACCCTGCTAATCTTGTAGAAGGTGTAGCAGCCAATGGTTGGATTAGAGGAGGATTGCCTTCCAGGGAATTAACCCGCGATATGGATTATTTTAAAAGAAATAAATAATTTAAACATATAATTATTCATTATATTAATGTATAATTATAATTATGACGTATCTTATATTTCAATTGACGGAGACGAAGGAGACACCACTTATAGAAAAAACTTATTATGCGCTTTCAATTTAACAAAATGGGATTCAAGAATTATGAATATTCAAGATGATATTTATGAAAAATTTAAAAATAATCAACAACTTAAAAACATATTAAATAAGGGTAAAGAATTTGGATTTAATATGCCTTTTGAATTAGATGAAAAAACAACTTTTACAATGTTTTTTTCATTTCCTTATTTTGAATCATTTCATAAATGTTTAAAAGATTTATTCGGTAATAACGACATTTCTAATGAAAATTTTACTGAAATCCTTAATTTATTATCTTGATAATTAATATATTATGGCGAGCACAAATATGAAAAACGCAACCGGGTATTATTGCGAACAACATAAACGATTTAATAAAATATCTAATTGTCAAACAGATGTTAATATCAGTAAACATGGAAATAATTGTTTACCTGATTTAGGCATAATAAACGGCATGATGACTACCGGATATAATAATAATATATTATCCAATAACGCTGCTGATATAGAAAGTTCTTTATTCGGTATTGGTTCAACTAATTTGGTTGAAAGAAAACCTGATGTTAATCCATCCATCAATAAATTAAAATATTGTAAATGGTTCTCAAGAAATAATGTATTTTTGCCTGAACCACTTGTTATTGAAAAAAGCCAAAGAGTAACCGGTCCCTTTTCTTCCTAATTTAATTAATTATTATTTAATTAATTATAACAATAATTAATATATGTTTAGAAATTCTTCACGCTTAAGACAAGAAAGAAAACAAATATCTCAAAATTTACATAGTTCTGATCTTGTTGATTTCCCAAGTGACCGCGTACACGGTAATTTTATAATGTGGGACGAAAATAAAAATTGTTATGTAACATCTGGAAAAGATGCTGTAACAACAACAGAATTAAATGCTGCAATTGATAATCTTATAGGAGGCGCACCAAACACATTAGATACACTTAACGAAATCGCTCTTGCTATAGGTAATCCTGGTAGCACTACAAATGATTTAATTACCAGATTAAATCAACATTCAACTACCTTCGACTTATTAACAGTAACCCAACCCATAAATCTTAATGCTATAACAACCGCACATATATCAGATGGTAGTATTACCGGATCAAAATTAGCGGCAGGTTCTGTGAGTGTAGATAAAATTGTTAATAATAGTGTATCAACCTCCAAATTAGATACTAATGCTGTTACCACAGTTAAAATTGATAATAATGCTATCACATCAGCTAAAATACTTGATGGTAATATAACCAATTCAAAATATGGTGAAGGTAGTATAACAAGTAGTAAAATGGCTGCTAATTTTTTATCAACCAATCATATTCCAAGTTCTATTATTACTGGTGATAAAATTTCAGCAAATACAATTTCATTGGCTAATATGACGGCCGATTCAATCGATACTTTACAAATCAAAGACAATGCTATTACAGTTTCAAAAATTAAAGATGGCAACATCACGAATGTAAAATTAAATGGCGGCATTACAAATGACAAATTAGCAGGTAATATCACACACGATAAATTAGCTGGTAGTATTCCAGCAAACAAATTAGCATCTAATTCTGTAACAAGCGATAAAATTTTAAATGCCAATGTTACCGAATCTAAAATAGCAAGCGATGCTGTTACCGCTTCAAAAATTAAAAATGAAGAAATAACAGCAAGTCATCTGGCTTTATTAACTATTACAAAAAATCAAATCGCTTATAATACTATCGAAAAAGACCAAATAGCAGCAAGAACAATCACAAACGACAGAATAGCTTTAGGAACCATTACCAATCTTGAATTAGCTAATAATTGTATTAGAAATGAACACATATTAGATAACTCTATTACTTTGGCTAAAATTGCTCCTCTTACTATTGATACAAATGAAATAGCAAATTCATCTATAACCACCGTAAAAATAGCTGATAGAAACGTAACCGGAGTCAAAATTGGTTTGGGTGCTATTACTACCGAACATATTGCAGCTGGTGCGATCGATACAATTGATATTAGTAATTCGGCTATTACAACCAATAAAATAAGCGATAGTAACATCACTACAGCAAAAATAGCCGATAACGCTATAACAACAGGGAAAATAGTTAATAATGCTATTTCGTCTACTAAAATAGCATTGAATGCTGTAAGCACAAACCATATTATAGCACAATCTATTACAACAGAAAAAATACCCAATAACGCTATTACAAATGATAAATTAGCTACAAATTCAGTTAATACAACTCAAATAATGAATCAATCTGTAACTACTAATAAAATAACTGATTTAAATATTACAAGAATCAAATTGGCTGCCGATGTCATTGATAATACATTATTGGATGATAATGCTGTTCAAACAGAAAATATTTTAAATAATGCTATAACTACTGATAAAATATTACAAGGAAATGTGACTACTACCAAAATAGCAGATAACGCTATCACAAGTGATAAAATACTTAACGGTGCTGTAACGGTCGACAAATTTGGCAATAATGTTATTTCTACAGTTAAAATAGTAGATGGTAATGTAACTACCATTAAAATAGCTGATAACGCTATTACATCCGCTAAAATTGTTAATAATGCTATTACAACAGCAAAAATACCAGATAACGCAATAACAGAAAATAAAATAGCTGATAACGCTATTACATCCGCACAGATTAAAGATTTAAATGTTACTGGAACTAAAATAGCTAATTACACCATTACTATTGATAAAATGGCTAATGATTCTATTAATACTACTAAAATACTAAATGATGCTATTACCAGTGATAAAATAGACGCAAGTGGAGTTGCTACCGATAATATTCAAACCAATGCTATTACTACTCTCAAAATTAATGATGGAGCTGTAGTAGAAGGGAAAATAGCTACTGGAGCGGTTACAACTAATAAAATTGCTGATTATACAATTTCAACTACAAAATTAGCTAATAACTGTATTACAAATTCAAAATTAGATATTAGTTGTGTTAATACCAGTAATATTGGAACTGGACAAGTAAGAACATCAAATATTCAGGATGCTTGTATTACAGTAAATAAATTAGACAATCCTACCGCTACAAAATTAAATTTTATCACCGTTACGGGAAATGCAAATTTAGATCAAATAAATGTTAATAAAACCGATTGTTCAAATAATGCTGCTGCTATTTCGGCTATTACAACAGGTGCACCTGCTTTATTAAATACATTAAATGAATTAGCTGGTGCTCTTGGAGATGACGCTAATTTTTCTACAACTGTAACTACTGCTTTATCAAACAGAGTTCAAACTACTGGCGATGAAACCATTGCTGGTGTTAAAACATTTAGTAGTTCAATAACGGGTAATTTAAATGGTAATGCTAATACAGCTACTAAATTTGCGGCACAAAGAAAGATAAATGGTATTATATATGATGGAACAAGTGATATTACCATTAACCTTTCCGATTTAAACGATGTTACATCAGGTGCTAACGCTTTAGGTAGTGGAGAAATAATAACAACTACAGAAAGAGCAAATTTCACCGATGTTTCGAATAATGCTGTTAGACTAACAGGGACACAAACAGTTACAGGAGCAACAACATTTAATAATTTAATAGTAAATACTTTTTCTGCTACGACGTTTGATGGTGATTTAAGTGGTAATATTGTTAGTGATACTGCTATTACTGGTTTTGTGGATATAAGTGGAAATGTAGATATTAGTGGGGTTCTTGATGTAAGTGGAAATATTAAAACTGATAGTGCGTTTGTTGGCGATTTAACGGGTAATGCGGATACTGTAACTAATGGCGTATATAATACAGGCGTTCAAACATTGGGAGGCACATATACTTTCAGTAACGCTATTGTTGGTACTTTGACTGGTAATGTTACGGGTAATTTAACGGGTAATGCGGATACTGTAACTAATGGTGTATATACTACGGGTACTCACACCTTTGGAGGTAATTATACTTTCACCAATGAATTAATTTGTAGTGGTAATGTTAATGGGAATATCACAGGCAATGCGGGAACAGTAACAAATGGTGTATATAATACAGGTGTTCAAACGTTAGGCGGCAATTATACTTTCAGTAATTTAATATCTGGAAATATTGATGGTAATTGTGATGGAACAGCAAATAAAATTCAAAATGATACTGTAGATAATGATTCCACAACTGGAACAGTCGGCACACTTGGAGAAATAAGATTTGATTCCAGTTATATGTATATATGCACTTTGGCTGGTAGAGGTAATTGGAAAAGAGTATCGCTAAGCACATTTTAATAATTTAGAAATATTAATTATTTATTATATTAATAATTAATATATGTCTATGTATTCATCAAAACACGAGAAAGATAGAATTGGTTCACTGGATGGTAAAATATTAAGTACAGATATAGCCGATTTCCCCGGTAAAACCAGATTAAAACATAATGATATTGTTCAATGGGATAATAATAAACAAACATGGGTAACTGGTCAATTAACATCATACCCTCAAATATTCGCTAACCAACAAGCTATTGTTGATTTATCTAATAATACAAGCGTTGCTATCCAAAATGCTATTAATGATGTTGTTGGAGACGCGCCTGCCGCATTAGACACATTGAAAGAAATCGCGGATATTGTCGGCGATACAGGAAATTTATCAGGATCTCTTATTACTAAAATTGGAACACACGATGTTAGTTTCAATGCACTAATAACCTTAACAAATAAACACGATATATCGCAAAATGCTTTTAATACAAGAATTACTAACAATACAAACGCAATTAATAATAATATTTCAACAATAGCAAGTAATCACACAACATTATCTAATAATGTTACTGGTCTATCAACACAACAAACTACAAATAATACGAGTATAGGGACACATACCACACAAATTTCAAATTTAACTACTGATGTTAGCGCTAATACGGCACAAAGAAATCTAAATACATCTGATATATCTTCTAACGCGGCACAAATATATATAAATTCGCAAGATATATCTTCTAATGATGCCGATATTGCGCGTATAGACGCAAGTCTAAATAAAATAACAGTGGATATTAGTTCAAACAACACCAATATAAATACTAATCAACAAAATATAATTTCAAATGATAATGATATATCCACCATTAACTCTACTCTTGTTACTCATGCCAATAATATATCAACAAACTCATCAGGTATCAACACTAACGCTGCTAACATTAGTTCAAATGATGATGATATAACAGCATTAGGAACAAGAATGACCAGTGCTGAAACCAGTATTACAACCCATACGAATCAGTTATCATCAAATTCAAATTTGCTTAATTCACACGCTTCGAGTATTACAATTTTAAATAATTATAAAACAGTTTCCGACGCCAGCATCAATGTTTTAGATGTTAGCATGGCTAACGTTGATAATATAATAGGTCCTCGTTCGGTGAGCAATTTAAGTAAAATAAATACGAATATAACGGATATTGCTGATATTTCAAATAATGTTTCTACAAATACATCTAATATATCCTCAAATACAGCGGCTATCAATACAGAAAAAGGTCGATTGGATACCTTATTGAATAATGCACCTGAGGCATTGGATACTTTAAAAGAGTTAAGTGATGCATTAGGAGACCCTAATGGTATAGGTTCTTCGGTAATCACAAAAATAGGTATTTTAGATGTTAGTATGGCTCTTGTAACAAATTACAACACAAGTATAACTAATAATACTACTAACATAACGACAAATGCTAATGCTATAGCAACAAAACAAGCAATTATAAATAATGGAGATTTAGATTTTGCGAAAGTATCAGGACTAAATGCCGCATTAAATGGGAAACAAGCATTAATTACTACAGGGGGTTTAGCTCAAGATAAAGTTACCGGACTTGTTGTTGCTTTAAATGGAAAACAAAATGTTATCGCCGATAATGGATTGCCTGTAAGTAAAGTTACCAATTTACAATCATTATTAGATTCAAAACAATCACTTATTGGTGATAATGGATTACCACAAACAAAAGTTTTTGGATTAGTCAGTTCATTAGCAGGAAAACAACCTGTTATTAATGATAATGATTTAACCATTTCAAAAACTTCTGGATTACAAGCGGCCTTAAATACAAAACAATCAACCGTAGTGGATAATTCATTACAAATTTCGCACATTTATAATTTACAAAACAAATTAGATATTTTACAACCAACACTAATCCCCGGACAAAATATTACAATTGATAGTAATAATGTTATTGCTTCAGAATTTACAAATTTTAAAATCAATGATCTTTCTGATTGTGTATCTAATATAAGTGATTTTACAAATAGTATGTTAATCGGTTCTATCGAGCATGGAACATTATCAAACGCTATTAATAATATAGGAATTGGTTTAAATAGTTTAAGAGCTATAACAGACGGTCAAAATAATATTGCTATAGGTAAAGATTCATTAACAGACAATAATAGTGGAAGCACAAATACAGCCATCGGGACTAAAACATTAGAAAATAATACAACTGGTCAAGGAAATGTATCCATAGGTAATCAATCCGGAACAGTAAATACAACTGGTCAAAATAATACTTTTATTGGTAAATATAGCGATGCTACGTCAACATATAATAATTTATCAAATGCTACAGCTATAGGATACAACGCAAAAGTAAATGCCAATAATACCATACAATTAGGAAATAATGCTATAACTAATGTTAAAACAGAAGGTAATATGACTCTTGGTTCTGTTACATATACTAATTCTGCTGGAACTAATGGTCAATTTTTAAAATGCGATGGTGCTGGAAATGCTAATTGGGGTGATATTAATAAAACGCAAATTGATTATACCACAGCATATCAACAAGTTACTTATCAAATTAGTGATTCAGGAAATGCTAATTATATTGGAAACAATACACATATTAAAGACGCATTGAACAGTATGTCGCAGGCTCTTGCTACTTTAGCCACAGCAGTTCAAGCATTAAATGACAAATATGTATTGGATTAATATATTTAGATATAATTAATTTAATTATCAATAATTAATTATCTTGATAATTAATATAGTATGGCTAATACACGATATAATTATGATGATTTAAGAACTAAAAAAATATTACAAGAATCTACTGGACCTGGTAGATATCATTTGAATGTACCAGGACCATTTCAAACAACTTGTTATATGGATGACCCTCAAGTGAGACTACAAAAATTTGGTGGTAATAATAGAAGTGTATCTAATGGACACCCTATAGATATAGATAGCGATTTGAAAGGCTATACTCGTCCATTACAAAAATACTGTACTCAATATGAATTTCCAAATAAAGGTGTTGTAGTAAGCAAATCTATTAGATATAATAATTGCAACGCACCCATTACCGATCAAAGTAGAGCTACTCACCCCG
>Ga0315330_10003545_pt1 | contig 10732 bp, 6 predicted proteins | sample M140m34915metaG_FD_203453 | JGI IMG/M metagenome (GOLD analysis project Ga0315330, IMG submission 203453) | Ammonia-oxidizing marine archaeal communities from Monterey Bay, California, United States - M1 40m 34915 | ecosystem: Environmental > Aquatic > Marine > Intertidal zone | place: USA... | reverse complement strand
TGGATATACTGGAAATCTCCAGTTGCTTCTGCGAAATTATTAATACGTTCCTGGTTTATTTCTAACCATTCAGTGAGTCCTACTTCTTTCCCCACATACTTGCTCAGGCTATCAGCATCTACTGGACCGCTCATAAAAATCCCCTTTTCATAAAAATCTAAAAATCTTAGGTGAGTCTACCAACAAACCTTGTTCCAAGAAACAATTCAACCTTGGAGAGACATAATGTTCCAGTTTATAATGATTCCTATGACAAGAATCCCAGATAGAAATTACGATATTATCATTGTAGGTGCTGGAATCATTGGGCTAACGATTGCTAAGTTGTTTGGGAGCACGTCCCTCAGAGTAGCATTGATGGACAAAAATGAACTTTCGTCTAACGTCGCGTTAGGAAAAGGTGGGGATCAAAACTTTGACCCAAGAGTGAGTGCATTAAGTATTGCCTCGAAAAATATTTTAAAAGATCTTAATGCTTGGCAATCTATCTCTCACGACCGCCTCTGTAATTATCTCAATATGCAGGTCTGGGATGCTGATGGGACAGGTCAAATAAATTTTTCTGCTAAAGAGTTAGGTCAGCAAGAGCTTGGTGTCATTGTAGAAAATTCCCTATTGTTAAGAGCCTTGACTAAAACTTTAGCTGAAGAAGGTAACATAGATTATTTATTTCCTCATTCGATCACTGAACTTGAAGAAACAGAGAATAGCGTAAAGCTGAAAACAACCGATGGGATCCAAATAGCGGCAAAATTGGTTATTGCGGCGGACGGTTCTAATTCGAAAATCAGAGAACTTGCGGGATTTCCTATTAGAGAATGGGATTACGACCATCATGCGATCGTAACCACCGTTAAAACTCAGCAAGCGCATGGAAAAGTAGCTTTGCAAAGGTTTATTGAGACGGGTCCCCTAGCTTTTCTTCCGCTATTGATGAGTTTGGAAGATGAAGATCAAAATTATTGCAGTATAGTTTGGTCGGCCACGCCAGAAAGAGCTAATGAGTTAATGGGGCTAGATAACAGTGATTTTTGTAAAGACTTGAACCAGAGCATCGAGGGTCGGTTTGGAGAAATTATAAGTTGTGCTGAACGCTATTGTTTTCCATTAAAGCAACGGCATGCCCTTGAGTATGCTAAGGGGAGAATCGTTCTTGCAGGAGATGCTGCACACAGTATTCATCCGTTAGCTGGGCAAGGGGTCAATTTAGGTCTTCTTGACGCTGTAGCGTTGGTAAATGCAGTAAGTGACGGCTTAGATGCCGGAAGGGAAATCTTCGATCCTGTCGTATTGAACCGATACCAACGCAAGCGCCAGACTCACAATTTAAGCATGATGTGGTTAATGGAAGGGTTTAAACGTCTTTTTGCAGAAAACGCATTGCCTATTCGTTGGTTACGAAATATCGGGATGAATGGGCTCGATAGTTTACCGGTTGCTAAGAACTATTTGGCCAGAAGGGCCATGGGAATAAATTCTTAAGACGCGCTTGTAATTCAGAGTTATTTTCTTAGATAACCTTCTGATAGAGCTGAAAAGAACAAGCCCTTAGGGTTGTTAGTCTTTGTGGTATCACTCCGTTAAAAAGTCATTTATGGCAATATGGAAAATCAAAAATCTCTTATTTAAGATATTCTTATGAAGATTTCTTAAAGTCAGTCGATACAACTTCTTGCAGCACTTTCAGCTCTTTTTATCTGGGGCTAAGGACTATCAAGGAGCAGTATTTAGCATGGCTAAGGATATGAAATTTCCATTTGATCTGGATCTCAGTGCACTAGATACTGGAAGTATCACGAATATCTTGAACGATATTGAGCAGCATATGCCTCTTATGGAGAGTGAAGGAGATCGATCTCAGCTTCTTTTAGTTAAAGAGTTTTTCGAAGAGGAACTAAAGGATGTGCGGAGACTGCATTAGATTCTAATTGGTGGGTTGACTCACTCATAGCGGTGTTTAACCTTGTGTTAAGGCCTCTGTTTACAATTTCTGCTAGACTTCACAAACTCTCTTACCTAGTCAACCTGTAATCCTGCCAATTACTTTTGGTTGATATTGGAATATGAATAACTAACGAATCCTGTGTTTAAGTTTTTTTCCGCTTTTCAATTTAGCCGTCGAGCAATAGGAATGGTCTGGGACACCAGCCAACCACTCACTATTATTATGGGGCTATCGACTTTGGTCATTGGGGTATCACCGGCGGCTATTGCCTCGGTAGGGGGGCTATTCGTGGACGCAGTAGCCTCCTCTTTCCAGCAATCTGGCGAAGATATGCTGCAAGCTAGAGAGGATGCCCTGTTTTATGTCTTCATTGAGCTGGGTCTTGTTGTAATAATGACTGGTGCGCAGCGCTTAAATGCAATCTGTCAGTCGATTTTGCGAGTGCTTTTAGGAAATAAAATCAATGTTTTGATTCTTGAAAAAGCATTGACCCTGGAGTTGACTCATTTTGAAGACGCTGAGTATTACGATAAATTAGTGAGAGCCCGACGAGAGGCATCCAGCCGCCCTCTCGCATTAGTGATAAAAACGTTTGACTTAATGCGTGACGTCATCGCGTTGGCCACGATTGGGGTTTTTCTAGTTCAGTTTTCTGTATGGGCAGCTGTCTTATTAGTAGGCGCTGGAATTCCTGCATTTTTAGCTGAGACGAGGTTCTCGGGGGAGGCTTTTCGCAACTACCGTCGGCGGTCAGCCGAGCGGCGTATGCAGGTATACTTGGAAATGGTTTTGACTCGCGAAGACGGAGTAAAAGAAGTTAAGTTACTTCAACTGGGGAAGCTTTTCTTGCAACGTTACGTAGATATTTTTAGGAACATATATAAGGAAGATAAAAATCTAGTTTTACGGCGAGGCTTCTGGGGTTATGTACTCGGTTTGTTGGCGAGTATTGCATTTTATTTCGCTTATGGCTGGGTAGGGCTAGCGGCAATTGGCGGAGTTATAACGATTGGTCAAATGACTATGTATATCGCGCAGTTTAGACTGGGCCAAAATGCTGTGACCAGCAGTCTAACTTCAATTAGTGGTATGTACGAAGACAATCTTTATCTTTCTAACCTGACTGAATACCTGGAACATAAGGTCCCAGAAAAGACTGGGGACAAAAAGAGCGGCCCCAACCCTGATGAAGGAATTAGATTTGAGCACGTAAGTTTTAGTTATGAAAATTCTGACGTGGCAGCATTGGATAATGTCTCTTTACATATTAAGCAAGGTGAATCCCTTGCTATCGTTGGGGAAAACGGTAGCGGTAAAACGACTCTGATTAAGTTGCTGTCTCGGTTGTACCGACCAAGCAAAGGAACAATTTATCTTGAAGGGTTAGATCTAGAGGAATGGGATATCGAAGCGCTGCGGAAGAAAATAGGAGTGATTTTTCAAGATTTCGCCCGTTATCAGCTTGTTGTAGGCGAAAATATCGGTATTGGAGATGCTGATGAAATGGATCTTGAGTCTCACGTAGAAAAAGCTGCGATTAAAGGAATGGCGGATAAGTTCATAAAAGATTTACCTCGTTCATACGCAACTCAGTTAGGAACTTGGTTTAAAGACGGCAAAGAGTTGTCTGGGGGCCAATGGCAAAAGATTGCTCTATCGCGCGCATTCATGCGAAGTAAAGCAGATATTCTTGTTTTGGATGAGCCAACTGCTGCTATAGATGCCCGAGCGGAGGCGGAGATTTTCTCTCACTTCCAAGATCTTACCGCTAAACGGATTGCGATCATTATTTCTCATAGGTTTTCGACAGTAAGAATGGCCGATCATATTATTGTCCTAGAAAAAGGCAAAATATCCGAGCGAGGCAGCCATGCTGAACTTATAGACAATGCAGGCCAGTACTCCGTTTTATTTAACTTACAAGCTCAAGGATATCGATAGAAATTGCTGCTGACTGTCTTGACTTGTTACCGAATGGGATGCCTGATAAGCACTGAATGATAAAAAGTTTTCTGCTTATCCCTTTAAGTCGGAACTACTCTTGAATGACTGGTTTGACTAGCGTAATTTATATTGGAAAGTCAATTGAGGTGGCATGCATTTGAAAGATTTGAAAACCAAAAATTCTGTCATTGCTGAGATACGAATGAGTCATGATTGTAATTCAAAAGTTAGAAAGGTTTATCGGGCACGCACAAGACTTATTGTCTGCTTTTGGACATTGCCTATTTATATTGTCGTAGTATGGTTTCTGCTGATGAGCAGACAATCAATTGACTTTTTTATGCTATTCTACTTCGCGTTGTGTGCTTTCTTTTGGCTGGATATGGCTTGGAGGAAATGCCCGGCCTGCAATAAACAATTCTTTGTCAAATCTATTCTCTTAAACTTGGTTACAAAAAAATGCGTGCATTGCTCTTTGGTTATGCAACCTATTAGCAAATCTTAGAGAGCAATGATTTTTTAGTTTTATTTAAATAATAGTTTTAAAAAAGGAAGTGTAATGTCAGATATTGGTTCTGATTCTTTCGAAAGGGCTTATGACTTGTCTTTATCGGATCCCTCTCGGTTTTGGGGTTCTATTGCTAAAGAAATAACTTGGTATAAATCACCCAGTAAAATACTCGATACTTCAGACGCTCCCCATGGTCGATGGTTTGTCGACGGTGAGCTAAATACTTGCTACAACGCGCTAGATCGTCATATAGAAGCTGGCAGGGGTGAACAGACCGCACTTATTTATGATAGCCCAGTAACCTCTACGAAGAAAAAATACTCGTTTTTAGAGTTGAGGGACCAGACCGCCCTTTTTGCTGGGGTATTGAAAAATTTTGGGGTAGAGAAGGGAGACAGAGTAATAATCTATATGCCAATGATTCCGGAGACGCTAATCGCTATGCTAGCGTGTGCACGCATTGGAGCAATACATGGCGTTGTATTTGGTGGATTTGCTTCAAATGAATTGGCGGTTCGAATTGATGACGCTAAACCAAAGCTTGTCGTTTCGGCCTCGTGTGGAATCGAGGTGGATCGGATAATCCCCTACATGCCGTTACTTAATAATGCTATTGAACTTGCGGAACATAAGCCCACAGCCGTTATCGTCGTTCAGAGAGCGGAGCTTGAAGCAGACCTTTCTCCTGGCAGAGATTGGGATTGGGAAGCCCTAATGGATAAGGCTGACCCTATTGCTTGTGTTCGACTTAAGTCAACAGATCCCCTGTATATTCTTTACACGTCTGGAACGACTGGCGTTCCCAAAGGCGTTGTTCGGGATAATGGTGGTCATGCTGTTGCATTAAATTGGACGATGAAGGCTATATATGACGTGGAGGCAGGAGACGTTTTCTGGGCGGCTTCCGATGTAGGGTGGGTCGTAGGTCATTCTTATATTGTATATGGTCCACTTCTAAAGGGTTGCGCTACGGTTTTGTTTGAAGGTAAGCCCATAGGTACCCCCGATGCTGGTGCTTTTTGGCGAGTTATTTCTGAATATAAGGTAAAGTCTTTCTTTACGGCGCCCACGGCTTTTCGGGCCATTAAAAAAGAGGACCCTGATGCAAGCTTGCTTCGTTCATACGATTTAAATGATTTTAAAATTTTATTTCTTGCGGGAGAAAGAACTGATCCCGACACTTTACATTGGGCCGAAGAAAAGCTTAAAAAACCCGTGGTTGATCATTGGTGGCAAACGGAGACAGGGTGGTCTATTGCAGCTAATTGCACTGGTTTCGGACTTCTGCCAATAAAAGCAGGTTCTCCTACTAAGCCGGCGCCCGGTTGGCACCTAGATGTGTTAAATGAGAAATGTGAGTCACTCCCAAGTGGCGAGGTCGGAGCGCTATGTGGAAAGCTTCCAATGCCACCCGGATCTATGCTCACTCTGTGGAATGCCCCCCAAAGATTTTTCGAAAGCTATTTTGCAGAGTTTCCGGGATATTACAAAACAGCAGATGCTGGTTTTATAGATCAAGATGGTTATGTTTTCGTGATGAGTCGAACAGATGACATCATAAATGTTGCCGGTCACCGTCTATCTACGGGCGGTATGGAAGAAGTGTTAGCGAGTCATCCTGACGTAGCAGAGTGCGCGGTAATAGGAGTTGCAGACCAGCTAAAAGGCCAACTGCCTATAGGGCTGCTTGTCTTGAAAACAGGCGCAGAGAAAGAATTTTTCGAGGTTGTCGAAGAGTGTATTCAACTCGTACGAGAGCGGATCGGGCCTGTGGCCGCATTCAAAAGGGCCGCCGTTGTCTCATGCTTGCCAAAAACACGATCAGGAAAGATTCTACGTGGCACTATGCAAAAAATCGCGGACAACGAAGAATTCAAATTGCCCGCTACTATCGAGGACCCTGAAACTTTGAAGAAGATTGAGGAGGCTTTAACACAGATGGGATTAGCAAAAGCTAGAAAATAACTAATTTTTTAAAAAATCGTCTATCTTGTCAGCCGCTAATCTTCCCTCATCAATAGCTCGCACGACCAGAGATTGGCCTCGACGACAATCACCAGCGGCAAATAATTTTTCTTGAGAGGTCTTAAAATTACCGTAATCTGCCTTGTAGTTTGAGCGTTGATCCAAATCCAGAGTCAATTCATCTATGATGTAGTGCTCTGGTCCTAGAAACCCCATCGAAAGGAAAATCAGATCGGCTTCCCAAAAATGCTCAGTGCCAGGCTTCTCGTTGAAACTCTCATCGACTTCTACGGTTTTAATACCAAGTAACTTTCCTTCTTTATCTCTAACAAATTCTTTGCCTGAAATGGAGTAAGTTCTCGGATCTTCGCCGTATTTTGCTGTTGCTTCTTCATGGCCATAGTCGACGCGAAAAATAGTTGGCCAAGTTGGCCAAGGGTTTTCCTCGCATCGCTTAGCGGGCGGCTTAGGCATTATCTCAAAATTGACCAACGAATCACAATTGTGTCGCAAAGATGTTCCGAGACAGTCGGTGCCCGTATCACCACCTCCAATTACTATTACTTTCTTATTTCTTGCGCTGATATAATTTTGGTCTTTCAGGTTAGAATCAAGTAGGCTTTTGGTGTTCTTTATAAGGAACTCCATAGCAAAATGAACCCCGTCGCCTTCGCGCCCAGGTATTTTTAAATCGCGGGGTATAGTGGCTCCAGTTGCAAGCAAAACAGCGTCAAAGTCAGCGAGTAATTTCGTTAGGTGAATTGAGTTACCCGCATTGCCCCCGATATTAGTATTTACGATAAAATTAATTCCCTCTTCTTCCAAGATGTTTACACGCCGATCAACAATTCCTTTATCTAGCTTCATGTTGGGTATGCCGTACATCAGTAGGCCGCCAATGCGATCATCGCGTTCATAGACAGTGACATTATGGCCGGAATTATTCAGTTGAGCTGCAGCGGCTAGGCCTGTCGGCCCTGAGCCAATAATTGCGATGGTCTTATCCGAGCGAAAGCTAGGTGGGTTTGCAACGACCCAGCCTTTCTCAAAGCCTTTATCAGCGATAGCACACTCAATGTTTTTTATAGTCACCGCTGGCTCATGGATTCCCAAAACGCATGATCCCTCGCATGGAGCTGGGCAAACTCTCCCGGTGAACTCTGGGAAATTATTTGTTTTGTGAAGCCTATTTAGTGCTTCTTTCCATTGTTTTTTGTAAACCAAGTCATTCCATTCTGGGATCAAATTGTAGACGGGGCAGCCTTCTTCAGATTGGCAAAAGGGAACCCCGCAGTCCATGCATCGCGCTCCCTGCGTTGCGAGATGCTCTTCCTGATGATCGGTGTAAATTTCTTTGAAGTCGACAAGACGTTCCATCGCGTCTCGATATGGCTCTGTCTTGCGCTCAAATTCTTTAAATCCAGTCGGCTTACCCATTTTCTACCTTGATAAACAGTTCAATTCTCAAACGTTTTAATAGTCGGAGTCACTAGGCCGCTGAAGCAGCAGCTCTCTCGTTCAGCACCCTCTTATAGTCCGTTGGCATTACTTTGATGAATTGGCCAAGTGAAGTACCCCAGTCGGCGAGAACATCTCTGGCCAAAGATGAGTTGGTATATTTCCAATGATTTTCTATGAGAGATTTTAACTCGAGAATGTCACCTGCCGAAGAAACGGACTCTAGCTCATAGGATTCTGCATTGCATTGTTTCGGGAATGATTTATCTGGGTCCCAAATATAAGCTACGCCTCCACTCATGCCGGCTCCAAAATTTCTGCCAGTTTTTCCTAATACTACTACGCAGCCACCTGTCATATATTCACACCCATGGTCGCCAATCCCTTCTACTACAGCCAAGGCTCCACTATTGCGCACGGCGAAACGTTCCGCGACGATCCCCCTAAAATAGGCCTCTCCGCTTGTCGCTCCGTATAGAATTACGTTGCCAGCGATTACATTTTCTTCAGCTTTAAAACTGCTCTCATTCGGAGGATAAATTATCACTTTGCCACCGGACAGACCTTTCGCGACAAAATCATTGGCATCGCCTTCAACCGTCAGTGTTATTCCTTTTGCTAACCAAGCTGCAAGGGATTGCCCTGCCGAGCCAACAAGTTTTATGTTTATTGTGTCATCAGGAAGCATTGGAGCTTTCCAACTTTTTGCTACTTCATTGGAAAGCATGGTTCCGACAACGCGATTTGTGTTTTTCACTTCATGAGTTATGGAAACTTTTTCTCCGGATTTTAAGGCCGGCTGTGAGAGCTCTATTAATTTATGATCTAAAGCCTTTTCTAGGCCATGGTCTTGCTTTTTCGTGCAATAAAATTCGGTGTCTTTGAAAATGACTTTTGCTGGTTCCAGTATAGAGCTCAAATCAAGTCCGCTAGCCTTCCAATGCTCTATAGCGTCATCGGTATCTAAAAGATCCACTCTGCCTACCATTTGGTCTACGGCACGAATGCCTATTTGGGCCATTATGCTTCTCATCTCTTCAGCCACCATGAAAAGGTAATTGACTACATGCTCCGGTTTGCCCTTAAATTTCTTACGTAGATCTTTATCCTGCGTCGCAATTCCTACAGGACAAGTATTTAAGTGACATTTACGCATCATAATGCAACCCAGAGTAATGAGGGGTGCGGTGGCAAAACCAAATTCTTCTGCGCCTAACAAGGCCGCGATAGCAACGTCTCTTCCAGTTTTAAGCTGACCATCTGTTTGCAGCATTACCCTTGAACGTAAATTATTCATAACCAAGGTTTGATGGGTCTCTGCGATTCCAAGTTCCCAAGGCAGACCGGCGTGCTTAATAGAGGTTAAAGGAGATGCGCCTGTTCCTCCGTCATGGCCCGAGATCACCAAGTGATCAGTTTTTGCCTTAGTAACTCCTGCGGCTATTGTACCAACTCCGATTTCGGCAACCAGTTTTACGCTTATTCTGGCGTCACGATTAGCATTTTTAAGGTCATGTATGAGTTGCGCGATGTCTTCGATAGAATAGATATCGTGGTGGGGCGGAGGGCTAATCAAACCAACTCCTGGCGTTGAATGTCTTATTCTCGCAATATTCTCATCTACTTTTCCGCCGGGAAGTTCGCCGCCTTCTCCTGGTTTAGCTCCCTGTGCGACCTTTATCTGTAGCTCATCGGCATTGGTTAAATACCAAGCTGTAACACCAAATCTTCCTGATGCAATTTGTTTTATAGCGGAACGCTTAGAGTCTCCGCTATCCAATGTAGCAAATCGAGCAGGATCCTCTCCTCCTTCCCCTGTATTAGATTTGCCACCTAATCTATTCATAGCGATAGCAAGGGACTCGTGGCTCTCCTCCGAAATCGAACCAAAGCTCATTGCGCCAGTCGCAAACCGTTTTACTATTTCACTGGCAGGCTCTACATCATTAATGTCAATCGGTTTTTGATTGTTGCGGAACCTGAGTAAGCCTCTGAAAGCACAACGACGAGTCGTTTCCTCATTTGCATGTTTTGCAAAAGCTTTATAAGCATCAGAGCTATTATTGCGTGCTGCGATCTGAAGATTAAAAATGGTGTTCGGATGCCACATGTGGGCATCACCACCTGTCCGCCAATGAAAATCACCAGGATTGTCAAGAACAGGAGTCATATCACTTTCTTTTTCTGGGAAACCAAGAGCGTGGCGTCTTTTTGACTCTTCAATCAAAACTTTGAAATTTACTCCTTGTACTCTGCTTGCTGTTCCACTGAAACATTTTTCAATAATCTCATCAGCAAGGCCTACGGCTTCGAATATCTGCGCGCCTTTATAGGATTGTAAGGTTGAGATGCCCATCTTAGCCATTACCTTAAGCATACCTTTGGCTACACCTTTTTTGTAACCTGCGACTAACTCGTCACGACTAAAATGCCTTCCACCCAATAAATTTTCTTTATTTGCTTGCCAAAGTGCTTCAAAAGCCAAATAAGGGTTTATCGCGTCCGCTCCATAGCCCGTGAGCAGACAGTGATGATGAACCTCACGAGCTTCACCAGTCTCAATCACAATTCCGATTTGAGTGCGTTGCTCGCTTCTTACGAGATGGTGATGCACAGCCCCACATGCAACAAGGGCGCTCAACGGGATACATTTTTTGGAAATATTTCTGTCAGACAAGATTACAAAAGAAAAACCGTTCTCTATGGCTAGGCTGGCTTCAGTACATATACGGTTTATTGCATTGATATACCCTGCTGGGTCATCAAAATCATAGTTAATGCTGATAAGTTGTGAAGTCAAGCCATGATGGTCCATGTGTTTTATATTAGTCAGCTCTTGATTAGATATAATCGGGTGATCAAGGCTTAATCGGTGGGCCTGTTCAGGTGTTGAATCTAGTAAATTTCCT
>Ga0315330_10003544_pt1 | contig 10733 bp, 12 predicted proteins | sample M140m34915metaG_FD_203453 | JGI IMG/M metagenome (GOLD analysis project Ga0315330, IMG submission 203453) | Ammonia-oxidizing marine archaeal communities from Monterey Bay, California, United States - M1 40m 34915 | ecosystem: Environmental > Aquatic > Marine > Intertidal zone | place: USA... | reverse complement strand
ACAAAAAACAAAAAACAAAAAACAAAAAACAAAAAACAAAAAACAAAAAACAAAAAACAAAAAACAAAAAACAAAAAACAAAAAACAAAAAACAAAAAACAAAAAACAAAAAACAAAAAACAAAAAATAAAAACAAATGGTTCGCCATATGTTTTTATTTTCGGACACATTGAATACTAAAACAAAATAAAAAACAGAGCGTCCTCTGGTTTGCGTTCCCGTTGTCGAGACGGTTTAGATTTTGAGATGGTTTAGATACTCTACCTTGTGCAAACCTACAAGATTTCAGCATTGGTTTAATTGGGATTATACACCCATCAAACTATATATAACCTTATTGTCTCGTATTAATCATCCTAGTTGATCAGGCTAGGACTATGACAATAATAAACAACTTAGTTATTATGTAATTTGATTATTAAACATACACAGAGGAAACGGGATAATATTATCCAGACGACTCGCATCGCCTTTTATACACGGTCGAATGTGCTTTTCACGCTTCTCTATGTCTAATCTTACTTACCACGGGTTGTCGTGCCAGATTAGAAGCACTAGTTTTATTTGGGAGAGGGGGTTAGTCAGAGCGTCCTCTGGTTGCTTTCCGTTGTCGAGACGGTTTAGATTCTCTACCTTGTGCAATTTCTAAACAAGATTTCCGCTTTATTGAACCTCTATAACATATTCATTCACCAACTGCTTATCCTAGTCTGAGGGCCAATCATAATAGGCACAATCCGTGACAATGAATACATTTATAAACATTCAATTACACATAGGGAACAAGGGGTAATCATATAATCACCCAGATACATTATGTATCTTTTATACACAGTCGACTATGCTGTGCTTTTAACGCTTTATGTGTCTAACTTTACGTTGGGCCAAGTTAGAAGCCCGAATACTTTCCACTATTTTACTAGTTTAGGTATTTTGATGCCACTGGAACATCATAAACAATACGGATCAATTCTTTTTAGACCGTCGTGCGTACAAAATAAACCGTCGTAAGTCTAAAAGAATTGACATCGTAGGAGCGTCAGTCTCCAGTGGCATCAAAACATGGTACAATGTCAAAATCAGGTAAAAAACAGAACTGTCTCTATTGCGACAGCGCACGACATACGGTGTCACACTGCCCATTAACGTTTAGAAACAAACTAAGTGGTCTGTATTCAGTCGAATGCCCAGACTTTCACTCATACACATTCAAGGAATTAAAAGTTATTGCACTTTTAAACCCATTCAAATACTCTTTCGACTCACGCCCAGCACACTTTGAGAACAGAAAAAACAAGGAACACGGATACGACCCAATACCCCTCACCTTGTCCAAAAACAGACTTGTACAGGCACTCACAAATAGATGGAAAGACAGAAAAACAAACATACAACAATACAACACACCACCACCCAAAGAAGAATGCCCTGTATGTTACAATTCCATGCAATACTCTTCGTGGCATTATGCACAATCATGCTGGGAAACAGACTATTATCAGGGGACCATACGAACAAAGTGTAACCACCACTTTTGTGGCAGTTGCTGGGATAAAATAAAACCAATACGCAACCGTTATAACGATCCCGACACAAAAAACTGCCCCATGTGCAGACAAGAAAATACAGAAATGGATATTGTACATAGAATACATAGAAGTGGTATAACTGTATAGAAGCATACAAGATAAACAGTTCTACAAAATAAAAACAAATGGGGAACCATTTGTTTTTATTCTCTTGGTACTCTAGGAAACCATGTTAGCTGATCCACACTCTAAGAAAAGACCCAGAAATTACACTGATGACGAATTCTATGCGGCACTTGCATTACTTACAGACGACAACGAACATGACCACAAAAAAAGAAAACCAGAATACTGGAGCGATAGTGACAATGATGATTGGCCAAAATATGACCACAATAATGAACACCCTTATGACCCAACACTCAAACTACTAACTCCAAATGAACAAGGAGACATTCACAATCTTCAACAACCCACTAAGGAAACAACATACAAACAACAACCACCATCGAAACCTTTGATGCCAACAGGAAACGTACCTGCCACATCCAGGGAAATATTAGACTATGCTATTGCTTATAGAAAAGACAAACCACGAGCGCGTTCAATTGGTGGACGTAAAACGAAACGCAAAGCGAAACGCAAAGCGAAACGCACTGCGAAACGCACATCGAAGCGCACTGCGAAGCGCACTGCGAAACGCACTGCGAAACGCACAACGAAGTCAGGTTGTTCCACCAACACCTCGAAGCGCAAGAAAGGGGGGTCAGGAAAGGAAAAAATACCTATTACCAAAGATGGTCTGTATCTTCTTCCTGGGACTGGACCCAACGACCATGTAGTCAAGGTAGAAGATCCTACTGCTGAACAAGGACATATAAATAATATGGCAAAAATCAGAGGAACTGGAACAACACCCGTATACGACCCTAAGACAGGACTATTCATTCAAAAAAAATGATGAAACCCACACTACAATGTCCTACTTAGGAACGTTGCGACAATACTTGTGTAAAAAACATACACTCATATCCATAAGGATTGCATGAGCATTTATTATATCTGTGGAATTAATAGACGTTGCATTCACAAATGCTACTGCGCTGTTTGTAATGTCCATTAACTTATCTAAATTCTCATTCATATGATGAATATCATAATAAATCAACCCCATTAAAACACTATAACTAATACCACATACACCTAATATACTAAACAAAAATAGATTACTATGCACCTCTTTTTGTTTTATTTCATTCTCTTTTATTAACAACTTCTCTTTCATATAATTTATACAATATAAACACGCATTAAGCCGTTTTCACAGTTAGTTACCAATTATATAATTTTACATGCGCTCCATGTGAGGAAAAAATATGTAATTATATTATTATATTATATATATATATAAACGATGACGCAGTATATTCAATACACACCAGGTTCATCTCCCGCAGACAAAATCTTTACCAAAGCCATATGGCAGGCCGCGGGTTCACCCACCGAGGTTGAACTCGGACAGGGGTGGACGAGCATCGGTCAGAACGCGTTCAAAAATACTGCGATCACCTCCATCACCATCCCCGCATCCGTCACCTCCATCGGGAGTGGCGCGTTCTTTTCTGCTACCAGCCTTCAAACTGTCACATTCGCTGGCAGCGGACTCGAAACCATCATTAGTTACGCGTTCTATCAGACTACCAGCCTTCAAACCATCACATTCGCTTCAAACAGCGTGCTCGAAAGCATCGGGAGTGCCTCGTTCCAACGGTCCGGGATCACATCCATTGAGATCCCCGCATCCGTCACATCCATCGGGCAATCCGCGTTCAATAGTACCGATCTCACCTCCATCGAGATCCCCGCATCCGTCACCACCATCGGTGATCAGGCGTTCTTGTTGGCTGCCAGCCTTCAAACCGTCACCTTCGCTGCATACAGTCAATTAGCAACGATTGGTGGTACTGGTATATTCTTTAACTCTGGTTTAACTACGTTTACTGCTCCTCTATCACCAGTATTAAACCTATTCGGAGTAAGTGTAGGAACAAATCAAACGGTTAGTAATAAAACAGGAGTTTCCGTCATCGACAATACACCACCCCCAGAACCTTCCTGCTTCCCAGCAGGTACCCCCATCCAAACGGATCAAGGAGAAACACTCATCGAACAGTTGGTTCCCAGCGAACACACCCTTCGCGGTAAAAATATTATCGCAATCACTCAAACCCGTCCTTTACAAAAGCACATTGTTTGTTTCGAGAAGGACAGTATCGGTAAGAACGTTCCTTCACAACAAACCCTTTGCAGCAAAGAACATAAGGTGTTATACCAAGGCGAGATGATCAAGGCGAGAGACCTTGCTGATATGTGCAAAAACGTTAAGAAGGTTGCTTACAACGGTGAGACCCTCTACAATGTTCTATTGGAGAAGCACGGTAAGATGCTTGTGAATAACATGATCTGTGAGACGCTTCACCCTGAGAATATCGTAGCTAAGATCGCCAAAATGGAGAATAAATCCAAGAAGCGTATCTTAACTAGATAGACATCTCATATAGTTAATAAAACATACTCTACTAAAAAGTCTTTTGTAGAATGTTGATTTGAATAAATATTACTCATATCAACATGCATTAAACCGTTTTCGAACTTACCAAATACATGCGCTCCGTCACCTTGTCGCTGCGACCCGCCAAATTACGAGAACCACGATACGCATTGTATTCCGTCTCAAACAACTCCATATTATATGGTTCCAATATTGAAACCCAGTCTTCATCACTAATTATACCTTCATCGTTATACGATATTAACACATATGCACTCTTGCGTAAAGACGACTTCAATAATTCACTCATTGCTTCCATTGCCTTCTTCTTGTAATTATACTCGGAACGATTCCATGTACTTGGAATACCTGACACACGAGACAATGTTGATGGGTCTGGGGCCACGTTTGAGGCAATCAGATTCAACATGAAATAATTACTGCCATACGGATGCTGATTATACGGAGGGTCTAAGTACACCAAATCCAAACTACCGTCTGCAAACTCATCTATCAAACTATTTATATCACTACGTGTTGCACGCCCTGTAAATGGCTCGCTCGTATTCCACACTGGAACGTCCAGGCGAATATCACCCTTTATACGAGGTAAACATCGAGCGGCGGCACCACCCCACTTACCTACTCCATTCTCTGAATGAAAACCTTTGAACACACCTGACGTATTCGCATGTATGCTTGCCTTGTTCAGCAAAGGAACTAGACAATACGCTTGCAATTCATCCTCCACATTATTACTAATATACGCACGCAACGTATCAATTATCTGAGCATTCTCTTGTGTGTAAAAGCAACGCTCGCCAGGATTAATATTCTCTGTATCCACAGGAGCGTATAATTCGGACACAAACCCACGCACATACGGACCAGACGCGGCCAAATCATTCATCGAACCGATATGCGCAGCGATACGCACACGCTGCGCAACCGTTGGCGTCTCCACTGAACACTTACCCATCAAATACGCATACTCCTCCATATCATTATAATGAAGAGATGAGGCAACATAAGACAACTTACGGGAAACCACGCCAGAACCACCAAATCCATCGAGAATACGTAAACGAGATTTACCCAATCGCTTACACACATTGTCTGCAGCATCTCGGATATGACACACTAGAGAACGCTTATTGCCCAGACATGTCAACATCGTCTGGAGAACATACTCATCTTCACTTACGGGTGCGGGTGCGGGTGCGGGTGCGGGTGCGGGTGCGGGTGCGGGTGCAACACGTGGACGAACCACTAATCGCTTTTTGCCAACACGAACACGCTTTGCTTCTACAGAGGTTATTTCTTTTTCCATTACTATTATACTAGTTTATTACTGCTTAAATTGATTATACACATACCATATTCAATTCTGGTTTACTTTATACCGTCATATATACGATTATCACCCTAACATGAGCATACATTATAGACATAATTAGAAATAAAATGCGAATAGCAACGCTCTGCGAGCATACCCAATACAAAGGCAGTCGACATGAAAAGAGGATCGGGCATATTTTCTAGGTCTTCTTTCAATGGATAAATGCGGACACTCTGATTTTCCTCTGGATAAAATAAACCAGTCCCATAAAGTGGAAGATCTATATCATCGTCAGTTTCTATATTATTGTACTCGCCCTCACTTGTATACTCACACTCACTCGTATACTCACACTCACTCTGGTCATCTAATTCATATTCGTCATTACATGATGCTTTATCCATATCACTTACAATATCACTTACAATATCATCTATCTCGGTCACAACTAACTCTGGTTCCGTCCCATAACGCGTTCCAGAAGACGTATCTGAACGTTCATCTAATAAATGAATTATCTCATTTGATGCAATACCTGCATCTATTGAACTAGACTCTGACGCTCGTTCATTAAATAATAGGTCAACCATCTCTTTTGTTCCGGTAGTGTCGCCACCTACATACACCTCTTTCGACCAATTACGATAATGACGATTAGAATACAAATGATTACGATACCCAGACTGGGTCTTCGCAGAAAAATTACAACACCCACACCAATACTTGTGACCAAGTGATGGGGGATCTGGCATTACTACTTTATTCACTACTGGTTCGACATTTTTACTAGATACACTCTTCTGTTTTCTAACCATAGTCACTATCCTATATATTCATATAAACATACTCTTTTATACTATAGTGACTAGCATAAAAAAACAATATTCGATATACAATGTTATCGAAACATACTATATCTACACTAATAATTTCAATAAAAATCAATATGATACATCTATTCAATTATATCATCACCATATTCGCACATATATGCACATTCAATTATATATATACAAACCTATATACAATCAATTATATACTCGATTTTATTACATTCATACATATACCTACACTACACATTGAACACAAAATATATACAAACACACACTATATATGCAGCAAAGACATATGTGAAAATCATAACATATATACATCATACTATACCAGGTTAGAACATTTAGCCAATATTATATTCCATTTAGTTGTAGCATCTATTATCCCAATCATAGCAAAATATATTGCAGATAATATTGCAAACTACTTCGTACAAAGAATAAACAACATAATCACAGGTCTAACCATCAGTTTAGAACCATACCAACGACTACAAATAGAAGACAACCGTAATTACCAACACACACTACCACTTGAATTCGTACAACCACCAGACTTCCCGTTCTTTCCTCACCATATGTCAGGTCATCTACCGCCAGTTAGACAACAAATACAACCACAATCGTTTGGACAACTTGTATCACTTAGAAACATACATGATACAAATACGCAAAACACTCGCATGACAGCCATATCACGTCTTGTTAATATGTCATTAGCACCATCATTACCATCATTGGTAAATAATCATACACACCATGATGATGATAACGACCACGATGACGACAACACTTATGCAGGAATACTTACTCACATTGACCCTGAATACGTTCAGACATCCATTAAAACATTTATGAGTGACACGTGTCCCATTTGTATGGTCACGTTTCCTATACTCGAATTAAAAGATAATACACTTGCTGCAACAACCCCTTGTAAACACCTTTTCTGTCATTCATGCATTGACAAATATATAGATAATCACTCTATGACACAAGTACCCTGCCCTATTTGCAGAGTCATTGTTGAAAAACTATATGTTAATAAATAATGATCAATCATATACTATATATTACTGATCATTGAATACAACTAACGCTTTACACGACGCGTACGCTTCGTTTTGTTGGTGGAACAACCTGGATTCATTCGACGCTTCGCACTACGCTTCGCACTACGCTTCACACTACGCTTCGCACTACGCTTCGAACTACGCTTCGTTTTGTTGGTGGAACAACCTGACTTCCTTCGACGCTTACCTCCATACCACCCAGTCTCGGGACTTGATGGGCGCCTCATAAGTGCTAAGGCTAATTCTTTTTCATGGTCGTCTTTTTTTATCTGGGCATTATACTCAGTTATTGTTGTAGGAGAGCTTACAGGAGATGGAATACGCGGCGACATTTCAGTCACCGGGTGGGAGATTGACCTAAATCTATTTGGACTATTACCCTCATTTCTATCCGAAAGTTCAGATAGACTATCAGACAAACTACGTGAACGACTTAGCTGACGTACTATCTGCTGCTTTGGTGGTGATGCGTTACGCACTTTTCCACGCTGGCTAATACTAGTCACTGGCTCGGTATTATCAAAAAACTTACGCTTATTTTCTCCGAAACGAACACCCTTACGCTGCTTTTCCACTCGGCTAGGTTTCTCATAATTCTTATTCTCAGGCTTATAAGGAGCATTCCCATCTTCCATATTAATCATCTCAGATGAACTGGGAGCATTACGGTCCATCAAAAAAACCGAGGGGGGATTTACTATATCAGACTTGGGGATGGGGTCATCTATGTCTTTCGTATTAGAACTAAATATATTATTTATATAATTCATCTATTATCTACTATATCAAAGGCGAACCTATATATGTACATTATATAATATTATACAGACACACGCCATCAATATGGACACAACCATACAACATGATTTCCTCAAACACCAACTCATCACATACATGGGAAACAAAAGAAAACTACTACCACACATTCATGATGTCATATCATACGTACAACAACAAATACACAATGACACAGGGAGAGACACCATCTCATTCGCAGATCCTTTCTCTGGCTCGGGAGTTGTCACGCGACTCGCACTCGTATCCGAACACGTTTCGCATATTGTTGCAAATGACCTCGCACACTACGCACATATATGCAACCTCTGCTACCTACGCACACCTTCCGAACACGACCGTATACACATACATGCACTTATCGACAGAGCTAATGCGCTACCCGACCCCACACCAGACCAACAATGGATTGCCACACACTGGGCACCTGCAGACGACGAACACATTCTTCAGGGAGAACGATGCTACTTCACCAGACAAAACGCACTGCGCATCGATGCCATACGGAACTTCATCGATTCTGACCACGTACCACATGAACTTAAACCATACATACTCGCACCCCTACTTGCACAGGCATCCATACACAACAACACTAACGGACAATTTGCGGCATTCTACAAAGACGCAGAGGGCGTTGGCGCTTTTGGGGGGAAAAAGGCGGTAGACATCAAGCGCATCACGGAGCGCATTACGCTTCCGTATCCTTGCTTTCATGACAATACTGAAACAACTAATAACATTACACGAAAAGACGCTCTACAATGGTCCAGAGATATGACACATAACGGAGAATCGGTCGACCTACTTTACCTTGACCCACCCTACAACAAACACCCATACTCCATATACTATTTCCTTCTTGATATCATCGCCAAATGGGACAAAACCATAGACATTCCCGACTCCTATCGCGGACAACCTAAAACATGGGTACGTTCTCCTTTCAATAGTTCCACGGATGCCGCACACGCACTGCGGTCCATTATCGCAGACACACCTGCACGATTTGTTGCACTATCTTACTACGACGCTGGCATTCTATCAGTTCAGGATATTGATACATTGATGGCAGAATACGGAAACGTTGAACGACACCCTATACAACACAATGTTTACAAACGATTACATGGATTAGGCACTTACAAACGTGAAACACACTCTAATGAGGAACAGGCAGCAAAGGAATATTTATGGGTTCTGAAAAAATATTCATGATTACATAAAAGACATATACCATAAATAAACTATCATCTACATATAATACATACATGAATACCATACATAAACTCACACCAAGCGATGTTCCTCTAGCCATATCACTTATACTTAATTACTTAGCTACTATCGTTTTTGCAATTAGTGGAACACGTCTAGCACTCGCTGCGGGATACTCTACTACTCCTGCAGTTCTTGCGGGAATCATCACTGCAAACGGTGGAGGAGCCATACGTGACTTTGCCATGGGAAAAAAACCATTCTGGATTGACCAACCTGGATTCATTATCGTATCCTTGACATCATCTATTGTGGCAACACTCATCACATACGGAGCCGCACCTGGTTCCACCATGTACGGGGTTTACGGATACCTATAACCTATAAAAATCTATTTTCTCACATAATATATATATATATGCAACAGACATACGAAAAAGAAAAAAATATATCTTCACCACCACAACACTACCATGAAACCATGCTCTTCCATACTACTGCACGAAACGTTGGACTATACACCAGTCTATCACTTGCGGCGTTAGGTGCTGCAAGAACGCTTTTGGCAAAAGGGAAAGAAATGGTCGCTACAGCCATCGCTGCATGCGCAATCCTTTTCCTTGGACTAGCCATGGACCTCAACAGCGCACTGCTATGGCCATCTTCTCAGGAAGCTGCCGATGCACAGGCCAGCAAAAATCTACCATACGCACTCGCAATCGCACACATACTCATGTGCATCGCAATTGTCGTCGCTGTATGGCGCGGCATATACGCATGGCGTTTAGGAAAAAAATAAGAATTATCTTTTCATACCTTGGAAGAAAACCAATGTATGAAATAAAACGACGCCCCCAAAAGGAATTGAAACGAATTCGTAACTTACATCTACTGCATCTTAAACATACGAACCAGAATACGATTTAATAATATATAATACGATACTGGCGACTTTATAATGAATATGAACATGATTACAAACAGCGAAAGACTCCAACGCAGGGCGCCGCGATGCGGAAGCTGCGGGGGCGAAGGACACAACAGGCGCACATGCCCTTCAATCGATGCCAGATTGGCAAGGACAAGGGAGGATCTCAACGAAGAGAGGCGCGATGCCATGGACAGGTCACGATGGGAACGCGAAGCCGTTCGGATACAACATGCACAACGCATACGACGCCAACGACATCAGAGAGAACGTGAAGCGAGAGAGGAACGACTGCGGATAGAACATGAGGAACGAGAAGAGGAACGCATCATACGTGCGAGAATTCGACATAGCGAAATACAGCAGCAGCAGACACGGCGAGTACGACAGCAAGAACAGGCACAGGCGCACAGGCAACGCACACCCCAAAACCGCGAACTCATCGAACAGCTCATACGCGAGGCAGA
>Ga0315330_10003541_pt1 | contig 10740 bp, 9 predicted proteins | sample M140m34915metaG_FD_203453 | JGI IMG/M metagenome (GOLD analysis project Ga0315330, IMG submission 203453) | Ammonia-oxidizing marine archaeal communities from Monterey Bay, California, United States - M1 40m 34915 | ecosystem: Environmental > Aquatic > Marine > Intertidal zone | place: USA... | reverse complement strand
ACCCAAATCGATCCAGAAAAAATCGGAATGCTGATCGGTCCAGGTGGAAAGAACATCCGCGCGATCCAGGAAACGACTCAAACGGTCATCGAAGTTTCGGAAGACGGTCGCGTTACTGTTGCCGGAACTGACGGAGCGTTAGCCGAAGCAGCTCTTAAGAAAGTAGAAGCCTGCACCGCTACTGTTCAAGTCGGAAAGATCTACGACGGCACCGTTAGTAGCGTCAAAGACTTTGGAGCGTTCGTCGAGATTCTCCCCGGACGCGATGGACTCTGTCACATCAGCGAACTTTCAAACGGATTTATCGACAAGGTCGATGACATCTGCCACGTCGGCGACGAAATGAAAGTACTCGTAATTGACGTCGACGGAAATGACCGCGTCAAACTTAGTCGCCGCCAAGCACTCGAAGAACTCGGGCTCGAAGACGAATTTGCATCCGCCACAGCAGATGCCCCTGCTGGTTCTGGTGACCGCGAAGATCGACCAGCCCGTAGCGAAGGCAGCGGCGGTGGTGATCGAGGCGGACGCAGCGGAGGCGGCGGTGGTCGTGGACGCAGCGGAGGCGGCGGTGGCCGTGGACGCAGTGGAGGCGGCGGTGGTCGCGGACGCAGCGGTGGAGGCGGCGGTGGTCGCGACCGACGCTAAAGCTTCGCCGGATAAAAACGCAGCGAAAACAGATGTTTACCTCAACAAAACACTGTTACGATCGCTGTATTGATCGAAGACGATCCATTAGAATTGCTCGAAAGCCAGTTTTGGCTTTCGAGCTTTTTTATTCCCACAATTGAATCAAACGGATTTAATTGAAAGCCGTCTGCGCAGTGAAGCGACGCTGCTTGGAAAGGAATCATCAAGCACACAATCAATCCCGCAGGCTGCCGAGAACTCCCCCTAGCAAGGGCATGGTAATAACATGGAACCGATCGACGAATTGAGAAAACGATACAACGAGCTGGCCAAGCTCGCTGGCTCATTGGCTCATGAAATCAAAAACCCTCTCTCGATCATCGTCATGAACATGGAACTGCTTCACGAAGACCTCGAAGCCATGACTCATCCGGAATCCCAACGGGCGGTCAAGCGAACCGAAACGGTGATCCAGCAATGCCATCGACTGGAAACGCTACTTAACGATTTTCTCCGATTCACTAAACTGAGCAGTCTCGAATTAAAACCTGGTTGCTTAAACAACCAGATTGACCAGGTGCTGGACTTTTTTGAAACCCAAGCTGCCAAACAAGGCGTGGAGATCATCCGGTATCTCGACGCCGAACTACCAAGCATCAACCTCGACCCTCAAACGCTTCAAGCGGCGCTGGTAAATCTGGTCAAAAATGCAATGGAAGCGATGCCGAGCGGCGGCCAACTGGTCGCTCGCACTCGTACAACTCGCAAAGGAGTCGCCCTGGATCTGATCGACACGGGTTGCGGAATGGCAGCGTCAGCCTTGATTAATATGTTTCAAGAATTTTACACCTCCAAAGATGGAGGCACTGGACTTGGGCTGCCTACCGCAAAAAAAATCATCGAAGCCCACGATGCGAGAATTAATGTGCAATCAGAAGTTGACCAGGGCACGCAGTTCACCATCGAATTCCCAACATTCAAAACTATTGGTTAAACCAAACCAACAACATCTTTTTCTAAACAACTAGTTTCCTCCACTCTCTCCTGTTCAAAAATTTTTCAATGAAGTTAATTCGCAGTCTCACGGAATTTCCTGAATCGCTTCGCGGCGGTGCGTTGACCATTGGGAATTTCGATGGCGTCCATCGTGGGCACCAAGTAATCATTGACCAATTAAAGCAGTTTGCCTCACGCGACGGAGGAGCTGCGATCGTTTTCACGTTCGACCCACACCCGGTTCGAATTCTCCGTCCCGACCAAACACCACCGCCCTTGACCTGGACCAATCGAAAAGCAGATCTCCTGGCCGATTTAGGTGTTGATGCGGTCATCGCTTACCCCACCAATCGTGCACTTTTAGAATTAAGCTATCGTGATTTTTTCAAACAGATTGTTGTAGAAAAAATGGCAGCCAAGGCTATGGTTGAAGGGCCAAACTTTTACTTCGGTCGAGGACGCGAGGGAACCGTTGATCGACTCAGTGAATTGTGCCGCGAGTCGTCAGTCGAACTCCAAATTGTAGAACCTAAACTTGAGAGTTCCGAATCGTTCATCTCGAGCAGTCGAATCCGTGAGCTGATTCGTCTTGGAGATGTAGATCAAGCGAGACAGTTACTAACCCGCCCCTATCGTATTCGCGGCATGGTGACCCATGGAGCAGCTCGAGGCACTAAAATTGGATTCCCAACGGCCAACCTCGATGCAATCGACACGCTGATTCCCGCGAAAGGCGTTTACGCGGGCAGAACCTATGTCGACGGAAGATCTCATTGGTCTGCAATTCACATTGGTCCCAACCCAACCTTCGGTGAACACATACCTAAAGTCGAATCGCATCTACTTAATTTCGAAGCTTCCATTTATGGAGAGGCGATCGAGGTTGATTTTATTAGTCGCCTACGGGATATTCGGCAATTCGAAACCCCGCGACAACTCACCGACCAATTAGACTTAGACGTGCAATCCACGCGAGCGATCGCAAGACAATATTCCGATCTTTAATTTGACCGGCACACCCGGCTTACAACTCAAGTCGATCTACCGCGTAAAAATCCACTGAAAGCAAACGAAAATGAACGTCGACTGGCTCCGATTCCGTGAAGTTATTAACGCGGCAAACAACATAGTATTAACCAGCCACATTCGTCCTGACTGCGATGCACTTGGAAGTTGCCTTGGCATGGCGGGAATTCTCGAGGCTCTGGGAAAACAGGTTCGAATTGTTTGCGGCCAACCAGTACCTGAAAATTTAAAATTCATTGATCCCGAAAATCGAATTCTCTGCATTGACCAGGACATCGAGGCGAAAGATTTTGAAGATGCAGATCTTCATATCATTCTCGATACGAGCGCCTGGATTCAACTTGGCCCGATGGCCGATGTCATCAGGAATTCTACGTACAAAAAAATCATCTTCGACCACCACGTCGGGGAAGACGACATTGACGCCGAACTATTTAAAAACACAACAGCTGAGGCCGTAGGCCGCATGTGCGTGGACGCAGCCGAATGCCTAGGCGTCCAGTTGACTCCCGCAATTTCAATTCCACTTTTCGCCGCCATTGCCACCGACACCGGCTGGTTTCGTTTCAATTCAGTCAAAGAAATCACTTACGAAACTGCTGCAAAACTACTTGCCGGCGGAGCAATCCCTGCCGATATCTACCGGGATCTCTATGAAAGAGAAACAGCGGGCAGGGTTCGCCTGCGAGGAACTGTGCTCGCAAGAATTCAAACCGAGTTAGATGGGAAACTGGCCCACACTTTTATCCTCCCAGACGATTACGGCAAAACCGGAGCCAAGCCAACTGACACCGAAGATTTAATCAATCTCGCCCTTGAAATTGATGGAACGGTGTTCGCAGTCATCATCGTGGGACAAGAATCGGGCGGCTATAAAATGAGTTTCCGAAGTCGTTGCGAGTCAGCCGCAAATGTGGTCGCCAAAGAGTTTGGAGGAGGCGGACACAAGGCTGCTGCAGGGGCATTCATCGACAGTAACGATTTCGAAAAAGTGCAATCGCAGGTTTTGGATCACGTCCGTGCAGTGTTAAAGGCTGAATTTAGCCCTAATATTGCCTGATTATTCGGCGATATCCCTGCTTTGAGTCCCCAGTTCAAAGGTAATTGAAAAAATTATTTTTTCACTAAACCTTTCCGCTCTCCGACGCACTCATAAATAACAATCCAGCGGTCCCTCTTATCAGGCGTTATCAATTGAGTGCAGACCCAAGCATTCGGCTTTGGAAATCCGCCCGCGATGGTGATCGCGAATCTCTGGAGTTACTGTTGCGTCAACATCAAGATCAAGTCTTTCGTTTTTGCCGGGCACGGTTGCCTAGTGAGAACCGCGCTGTGGACGCAACTCAGGAAACGGCCATGAGAATGATTAATCACCTTGCCAATTTTCGAGGTAGCGGAAAATTCTCCACCTGGCTTCTCGGAATTGCCAATAATGTCTGCCGTGAATTTCAACGCCAGGATTATAAATGGATACAGTCTGCGGAGGACGCGGTGGACCGGATTCCCGCTACCAAGTCGGCATACCCAACCGACCCGTCAATAGATTCTGAAACAGAAAACCTTCATCACCTGATCGAATCGCTTCCCGACCGACAACGAACTGCAATTATTCTCCGATACTTTGAATCCTTGCCTCTGAAAGACATTGCTCAGATCATGAAGATTTCAGTAGGCACCGTAAAAGCTACCTTGAGTCAGGCAACAAAAAAGCTAAAACAAAAATTTCCCGAAGGAGGTTTTCACGCATGAAACCGACTCCAAGCGAAATTGAAAAACTCCGGGAACGTTATTTACAAAAAAAGTATCCAGGAGATCTCTCAGAAATTTTAAGGCCTAGAGACAACGTTGCGTCTCCAAGGCAAATCCAACCCATTCACGAAGACATCTCTAGAAATCCTTCCCTGATTCGCTGGAGTCTCGCAGCTACTCTTTTATTAGGCTTGACGTTCGGCCTGGTCTGGGCACTCGCCCCGCAGAAACCTGTCGCCCCGCAAACAACCTCTCTCTCAAAAAAATCTAATTCAAAGCTGCAAACGCCGCAGCGTTCTTCATTGTGGCTAAGTGGTCAAACCATCAAGATTTTTCAAAAAGACCACGCCATCAAAAATGCGTTCTTGAAGTCCACCTCACTCGCTCAAACACCAACACGCCTGACAAAATCCTCACAGCCACCTCTTGTGATAAGTAGTCGCCTACTTAAAAAAAAACCTAGCCCAACCAGTTCTCCGCCAAGCTTTTGGAGAAGGGCTAGCCGACGGGGTGCCATTTTCAATACAACGTCCCCCGAAAACGGCAACGGGGCAAAAAAAGATACACAGCCTAAAGGTTCTATTTTTATCCCTCAGCGAAATAAGCTGACCCCCACGTATCCATCCAGGAGATCCTAAATGCGTATTAACAATCCACTTCTAACCATCCTAACCTGCCTCATGCTATGTGCGATGCTGATCCTTACCAATCAACTTTGGGATACGCAAGTCGCTACTGCCGACGGAATCTCTACAACGTCTCTTCAGGAAGGTAGATTTAACCCAATTCAGGAAGAGGAAGAGGAAACTGAAGAAGAAGAATACGAAGAGGAAGAAGGGGACTACACTGAAGATGAGCATGACCACGGTGAAGAGGAACACTTTGAAGATCGTGAGAACGAGCATCGTGAAATCGAGGCAACGCTTGGAAGACTTGAGGTCATTCGGCAATTGGCTGAAATCGCGGAAAACGATACTGCCACCGCTGCCTATGCATTGATGCAGATGGAAGAAGTGTTCGAAGAAGAAGACCAAGCAATCCAGGTTTTAAATCAATTGCTAAGCACCAATCCGGCAAAACCAATCAAGAACTTAATTAGAATGAAGCTTGTTGAGGTACATCTCTGGTCGGATCAAACCGAAGAAGCTACCGAAGTTTTAATTGAACTGATTAAAGACTAATTGAAAACGCACTTGGCAGGATATGAAAACAGCTCAAACACAGCAAACAAGTTCACGTGGATGGCAATTCTCTTTCCAGAGCATTCTATTTACCAGCATCTTATTTGCTTGGTTGTTGTTTACCGGGATCAATCGAGCTTCTGCGCAATCCACAAAAGATTCTGGACTTGATCTAATTAAAACGGAGTGCCTCGATTGTCATTCCGGCTCCGAATCTGAAGGGGAATTAGATTTAGCCGCGGTGCTTAACCACCGCCCGCTAGTCGAAAACCTAACGACTTGGAGAAACATTGCGCAGCGAATCCGACTCGGTGATATGCCGCCACCTGACGAGAAAATTTTAGAGGCTGCCAAAAAACAAAAATTTGCAAACTGGTTTCAAACTTCCATTGAGCAGTTCGATTACAATTTAGTAAACCAACCCGGCTATACGCCGCCCCGCCGATTGACCCACTCTGAATACCGTCATACCATTCGCGACTTAATTGGCGTCGATCTCGCAGACACCGCAAAGTTCCCGCAAGATTTAAGCGGCAGTAGCGGCTTCAAAAACACCGCCAACACACTGTTTTTACAGGGCAGCCTTTTCGAAAAGTATTCCCAGTCGGCAGAGTCAATCATGGCGGCGGTGTTTGCAGAGAATGCCTCACCGCTAATGGAGCTCGCAAAGTCCAAAATCCTTGCGCCAGGTAAGACGCACGAATATATAGAGGATCAAGGAAGAGCTATTCTCCAGGCTTTCTGTAGACGTGCGTTTCGGCGGCCAGCAACGACCGCCGAAATTAAAGGACTTCAAAAACTTTTTCTGAGTGAATTCTCTGATTCTCAACAATTCGAAACGGCGATTCAAAAGACGCTGACGGCTGTTCTCGTGATGCCTCAGTTTTTATTAAAAATCGAATCGGCCACGAAAGGCTCGACTCCGGAACTGATCAACGACTTTGACCTAGCATCACGACTATCTTACTTTCTTTGGGCCAGCATGCCTGATGAAGAACTATTCCAACTTGCTGAGCAAGGCAGACTCTCAAAACCTAAAGTTTTGCAAACGCAAATTGATCGGATGCTAAAAAACCGAAGATCGAAAACACTTGGTTACGTCTTTGGTGGGCAGTGGCTGGGATTCGAGGACGTCGGAATCCGTCGTCGTCAGGATCCGATTGACAATCCCTGGTGTACCGAATCGTTAATGACAGCGATGCGGGCTGAATCAGCACTCTTTTTGCATTCGCTGATTCGTAACAACCGACCGCTCTCAGAGCTGATCAATGCCCGCTACACTTTTCTAAACGAAGAGCTCGCAAATCACTACCGAATTCGCGGCATCAATGGCAAGGCCATGAGAAAAGTAAACTTGAAGACACAACAGCGGGGCGGAATTTTAACCCAGGCCAGTGTCTTGTCTATCACAGCATTTCCAGACCGCACCAGTCCGGTTGTCCGCGGGCACTGGGTGCTCAATACAATTCTGGGGACCCCTCCTCCCGAACCGCCTCCCAATGTGAGCGAAATTTCGGAACAGGTTCTCGAACGCGACGACCTATCTTTCCGAGAGAAAGTCCAACAGCATAGCAATAACGTTAATTGCAAATCCTGCCATCAAGAGATGGATCCTATCGGATTCAGCCTAGAAAATTATGACAATTTTGGCAGGTACCGCACTCGACAATTTGGAATGAAAATTGACGCGCGTGGTCAATTGCCCAATGGCACTCAATTCGAAGGTTCGGAGCAACTAAAAAATGTGCTTGTTTCCCAACGATTGCCAAATCTCACTCGTCAGGTCACGGAAAAGATGCTGACCTACGCTCTTGGGCGACAATTGGAATACTACGATGAACAGGCTATTCGGACGATCGTAATGAAGACGACCGAAGATGATTATCAGTTTCAGACATTAATTAAAAGTGTCATCAACAGCCAACCTTTCCTCTACCGACAACTACCGGAACCAGCATCCGATGAACAGTAAACCCCACCGAATCTCCCGCCGTACCGTCCTGCGTGGTACTGGTGCAGCAATGGCGTTGCCGTTATTGGATATCATGAGAGCACCCGTTTCGGCAAAACCAGGCAACCCACATCCTGAAACAACGAAAAACAACAATCGCATCGCCTACCTTTATTTCCCCAATGGAGTCGCTAAAGGGTCTTGGGAACCTGAAAAAGTTGCAGAAGACGGATCCATTAAAAAGCTGAACCGCTGGATGCAGCCTTTAGAAAAAGTCAAAGAACATTTGATCGTCACCTCAAATCTTTGGACACCACGCGGCAATGGACACGGTGCGGGCACGGCGACTTGGCTTACCGACGGAGGATATGATGGTAGGAAAATTGAAGTCAACGGGATGTCAGTTGATCAAATCGTTGCCAATAAAGTTGGAGACCAGACTTTACTACCTTCGCTTGAATTATCAATCAAAGGCGAAGGCTACTTCACCGGCAATCTTCCCCGCAATTCAATTTCATGGCTAAACAGAAAAACACCTCTCTCCCGAGAGACAGAACCGAGATCCGTTTTTGATCGAATGTTTCGAACCAGTGATGGAATTGGCATCGACCAGAGCGTCGTCGACATGGTGATCGAAAATGCAAAATCGCTTCAGCGTTCTGGCAGTCGAGCCGATCGTCGAAAAATTGATGAATACCTACAATCCATCCGAGGCATTGAAAAGCGACTAGCCTTTGCAGATGAACGCGTCAATCAAGCACTTGACCGTGGTGAGTTAACTGACACCTTAACGCGACCAGAACCCGGAATTCCAACCAACCATTTTGAATATATCCGCCTGATGATCGACATGATGGTACTCGCGTTTTGGGCCGACGCGACGCGTGTCTGCACTTTCATGATGGATCATGGCCAGAGCAATCGTTATTTCGATTTTATTCCAGAATGCAAAGGCACCTGGCATGCGCTATCGCATTACCGAGATATTTCAGGTCGCACCGAAGACGATGACGGGAAAATATCATGGGATACAATGGAATCAAAACGGAACATGTACAATCGAGTCACCCAGTGGCATCACGAACAGTTCGCCTACCTCGTCAGTCGGCTTGACAACCTCCGCGAACCCACCGGCGAAACGCTACTTCAAAACACTACGCTATGCTACGGATCAAGCTTATCCGATGGCCATGCGCACGGGGAACGGGACCTACCCTTGATCATTGCAGGAGGTGGCGGTGGCGCATTCAAGGGTGGCCAGCACTTGAAATGTCGACGTCCCACATCGATGTCTAAACTCCACCTAACGCTAATGGAAACCATGGGGGTTAAGTTAAGCGCATTTGGCGGGGAACAATCGCCCTTGGAAATCGGCTAGATCGCCGCCTCTGACAAGTGGAAGGGCATGCTTGGATAATATGCCCCGACTACGCAATAAACAACGTTGTCGCCTCGACAACAATCACGGTTCATCTGATATACTGAACGTTTCGTCGCCACTCCGATCAGAACTATAAATGAACCACGCGATCCGCTGCACCGATTTAGTTAAGACCTACCCCGGGAAACCTCCTGTTGAGGCGGTTCGCGGAATTAACTTTTCAGTCGAAGTAGGAGAATGCTATGGCGTTCTCGGCCCTAACGGTGCCGGCAAGACGACGACGATTGAAATCCTCGAAGGATTACTTGCTGCGACTTCGGGGACAGCTGAAGTCCTGTCAATGAATTGGAAAAACAACGCGACTGCCATCCGCGAGCGGATTGGTATTTCTCTGCAGGAAACCCAGCTTAGTGAGCGTCTGAGTGTTGGAGAAACACTTTCCCTCTTTCGTAGTTTTTATCATTCCGGCATCTCACCTGACGAGGCTCTCTCGAGAGTTTCTCTTCAAGAAAAAGAAGGTGCTTGGATTGAAACACTTTCGGGCGGACAGAAACAGCGTCTCGCCGTTGCCACCGCCCTCGTGGGTGACCCGGAACTGATTTTCCTCGATGAACCGACAACGGGACTGGATCCTTCAAGCAGAAGGGAACTTTGGGAGATCATTGAAAATTTCAAAGCGAATGGGAAAACAGTTTTAATCACAACCCATTACATGGAAGAAGCCGAACGATTGTGCGATCGAGTTGCAATTTTCGATGCTGGAAAAATCATCGCGGGGGGCACTCCTAAAGAGTTGATTCGTTCTATCGGTGCCGAACACGTGATCGAATTTTCAATCGAACAAAAGAATTTGACGCTCGACCTCTCATTACTCCAATCACTGCCGACTGTAGAACGAGTGGACCACGACCAGGCAAATTATCACATTACGGCATCCGAACCTCACATTGTCCTACCTGCTCTGATCAACTGCCTCGCAAAGCAACAAATCACACTCGCCAGCTTATCGACCCGGCACGCGAGCCTCGAAGATGTTTTCGTAAATCTGACCGGACGACATCTTATTCAACGCGACGATTGAGAACCAAAATGGAATAACGTTAGAAATTCCCGTTTAGCAAACTCCAAGTTGGTGAATTGTCAGCTTTGAAAAACTCAAAAAGCACCTTTTACATATCGACTGATAACAGCAAATGAAGTTCTCCCATCCAATCCTTGCAATTACTACCGCCCGGTTACGCGAGTTTGTGCGTCGACCCGAAGCGGTGTTTTGGGTTTATTTTTTCCCAGTCCTCATGGTCGTCGTCCTCGGCGTTGCTTTTCGAAATAAGCCAGTTGAAGTTTTCCAGGTTGACATTGTTGCTGGACCAAAATCAGATTTGATATTTGAGTATCTTGAGAGTGATGAACAACTGCAACCTACTATCGTCTCGCGAGAGGAAGCACTGGATCGCCTGCGATTGAGCAAAACAACACTGATGATCACGGCGATTGACGGGCAAGTTAACAACATCGAATATCAATATGACCCTGTTCGACCGGGGAGCGTGGCCTCTCGGAACATTGTTGATCGGGAACTGCAAACCGCGCAGGGGCGGCAAGACAAGATTGAATCAAACGACGTTACGTTCAGTGAACCCGGAAATAGCTACGTCGATTTCCTCGTACCCGGGTTGCTGGCAATGGGATTGATGGGCGGGGGGCTTTGGGGAGTCGGTTATGCAATTGTCGATATGCGGATTCGCAAACTCCTCAAACGATTGATGGCGACCCCCATGCGAAGAACCCATTTCCTAATTGCCATGATGACAAGTCGTTTGGTGTTC
>Ga0315330_10003540_pt1 | contig 10742 bp, 9 predicted proteins | sample M140m34915metaG_FD_203453 | JGI IMG/M metagenome (GOLD analysis project Ga0315330, IMG submission 203453) | Ammonia-oxidizing marine archaeal communities from Monterey Bay, California, United States - M1 40m 34915 | ecosystem: Environmental > Aquatic > Marine > Intertidal zone | place: USA... | reverse complement strand
GCTTTATCCTTAAGTTTAGCAACTGTACCATCATGTTCAGATCCTAATTCAAATAAAGTTTCATAAACATCCCATGGATTTTCTTCTAATTGCTTATATCCTAAACTGAGTCTTCTATTGTCTTTATCTAGTTCTAAAACAATAATTTCTAACTCATCTCCAACAGCACAAAACTCAGAAGGGTGTTTAAATTTCTTTTCCCAAGAAAGGTCAGAAATATGAATTAAACCATCGATACCTTCTTCAACTTCAACAAAAACACCAAAGTTGGTAAAGTTTCTAACTTTTGAAGAATGCTTAGAACCAACTGGATATTTAGTTTCAATATTTTCCCAAGGATCTGGCATTAATTGCTTAATACCCAATGACATTTTTCTTTCTTCTCTGTCTAGTGTTAACACTACAGACTCTACTTCATCGCCAACCTTAAGGAAATCATTTGCAGTTCTAAGATGTTGACTCCAGCTCATTTCAGAAACATGAACTAAACCTTCAACACCTGGTGCAATTTCAATAAACGCTCCATAATCAGCTAAAACAACAACCTTACCTTTAACAGTATCTCCAACATTTAAGTTAGCATCAAGGTTTTCCCATGGATGATCGTTTAATTGTTTAAGACCTAATGCAATACGTTTTTTATTGTCATCAAAATCAAGAATAACAACATTGATTTTCTCATCTAATGTTACGATTTCTTCTGGATGATTAACTCTACCCCATGATAGATCAGTAATGTGAATTAATCCATCTACTCCACCAAGATCAATAAATACTCCATAAGAAGTAATGTTCTTAACAGTACCTTCAAGAACTTGACCTTTTTCTAGACCAGACATGATTTGTTTTTTCTGCTCTTCGATTTCAGCTTCAATTAACGCTTTGTGCGAAACAACTACGTTTTTAAATTCATGGTTAATTTTAACCACTTTGAATTCCATGTTTTTACCAACAAATTGATCGTAATCTCTAATAGGCTTAACATCAATCTGAGAACCTGGTAGGAAAGCCTCAAGACCAAAGACATCAACGATTAAACCACCTTTTGTTCTGCATTTAACAAAACCTGTGATTATTTCACCTGAAACAAGTATTTCATTTACTCTTTGCCAAGCTCTGTGAGTTCTTGCAATTTTGTGAGAAACAACTAGCTGACCTGTTTTATCTTCCATGCTGTCGATATACAAATCAACTTCATCTCCAATTTTTAAATCTGGATTGTATCTAAACTCATTTTTAGGAACAATACCTTCACTTTTATAATTAATGTTTATAACAACCTCTTTTTTATTGATTGAAATAACATAACCTTTAATTAATTCTTTTTCTTCTATCTGAGTAAGGGTAACATCATAGATGTCATTGAGCTTCTTTCTTTCTTCTTTAGAATAAGTATCTACATCAGATTCAAAAGTATCCCAGTCAAATTCTTCAACAGGAACAACTTCTTCTGTAGTAGATTCAACTTTTACTACTTCTTCTTTTTCAGCTTCTACAACTTCAGGAGTTGAACTAACTGGTTCAACAACAGCTTCTTTTTTTACTGCAGCAGGTTTAGCTTTAGCAACAGTTGCTTCCTTTTTTGCAGCTGGTTTAGCTTTCGCAACAGATGCTTCCTTCTTAGCAGTTGTAGTTGTTTTCTTTACAGCTGGTTTAGCTTTTGCAACAGATGATTCCTTCTTTGCAGCTGTAGTTGTTTTCTTTGCAGCTGGCTTAGCTTTTGCAGGAGACGTTTCCTTTTTTGCAGCAGCTTTTGTGTCTTTTGATTCGGCCATTTGGCTTATTATTAATTGTATCTCGACTACGGTAAATTCGAGAGTGTTTAACATACCTGTACCGTCAGGTTTATAATTCGGGTTGCAAATGTAATGTTTTAAAGGAAAAAATCAAACAATACACCTCATTTAAATCAACCCTATTTTTTAACGCAACTAAATAAAATAGAAATATTAAAATAATACGCCAACATAATTTTAAATTAGCAACATGAATAAAGATGAATCATTTATAGCTCGATGTTTATCTCTAGCAGAAAAAGGAAAAGGAAAAGTTTCCCCTAACCCAATGGTTGGCGCTGTAATAGTTCATAATGACCTTATAATAGGCGAAGGCTATCACCAGAAATATGGCGAAAGTCATGCAGAGGTGAATGCCATAAAAAATGTAAAGGATAAGTCGCTTTTAAAACACGCAACACTATACGTATCCCTAGAACCTTGTAGCCATCATGGGAAAACTCCTCCATGTTGCGACCTTATTATTGAAAATAAAATACCTCGTGTTGTAATAGGCTGTAAAGATTCTTACAAAGAAGTAAACGGAAAAGGAATTGAAAAATTAATTGCTTCGGGAATTGAGGTTGAAATTGGAGTTCTTGAAAAGAAATGCTTAGCACTAAATAAAAGATTTTTCACTTTTCACGAGAAAAAAAGACCTTATATAATTCTTAAATGGGCTAAGTCTCAAGATGGATTCATGGACCGAAAGAGACAAAACAAAAAAGAAGGAATTAACTGGATAACACAACCAGAAACCAAATGCTTAACCCATAAATGGCGAGCTCAAGAAGACGCAATTTTAGTTGGCAAAAACACCATAATAAATGACAACCCATCGCTAACCACAAGAAGCTACGATGGTGAAAACCCATTAAGAGTTGTCCTGGATCTAAATAAAGAACTCAACAAGACATCAAAATTGTTTAACGACAACATTAAAACCATCATCGTAAACAATAAGACAGCAGAAAAGTTAGACCATATTGAATATGTTAAATTCAATAAAAAAGAGCTACTACACAATCTGATGCAATTTCTTTACAAAAGAAACATTCAATCCATAATAATTGAAGGTGGAAAAAAAACAATAGAAACATTTTTAAAAGAAGATCTCTGGGATGAAGCAAAAGTGCTCACTGGAGAAACCTTCTTTGAAGATGGCTTAGCAGCACCAACCCTTAAAAAAACCCCTGAGCATACCTTTTATTTTAGCACAGACAGAATTGATATTTTCAAAAAATGATATACATCTTATATACCGTTCTTTTATTTAACATTTTAATTGTTGTTTTTAAGTTTTTTGAAAAATTTAAAGTGGACAACCTTCAAGGACTAATCATCAACTATTTTACCGCTGCATTATGTGGCTATTTTTTACTTAAAGATGATTATTCAATTTCTTATGTGCTATCAGCACCTTGGGCTCACTATTCAATAATCATCGGTTTCATCTTCATAGTCGTTTTTAACTTCTATGCTTATGGAACCCAAAAAGTAGGCATTTCTGTTACTACTGTAGCCAATAAAATGTCTCTTATTATCCCGGTTTGTGCTGCATTAATACTTTACCCGGACGACAAACTTACCCTACTAAAGACAACAGGGTTTATTCTCGCCTTAATCGCCATTTATTTATCAGCCACAAAAGGAGGGAAATTAAATTTCAACAAAAAATACTTGTGGTTAATTGTCTTAGTTTTTGTTGGGCAAGGAATATCAGACACTCTATTTAGTCACTCATCATTACTACTAAAACCTGGTGAGGACATGAAATTTTTCATTACTCTTTTCTTAATGGCTGGACTGAGTGGAATAGCCATTCTAATTGGAAAATCTTTTTATTCCCCAGTTAAAATAGAAGCTAAAAACTTTCTTTGGGGAATTATTTTCGGGATTCCCAACTTCTTCTCTCTGTACTTTTTTCTTGAAGCTTTAAGTTCTGAATCAATGAAAAAATCTGTTGTTTTCCCTCTAGTTAGCATGGGTGTTGTTATCATCTCTGCAATTATTGGTATTATCTTTTACAAAGAAAATCTTTCTAAATCCAATTGGATAGGTATATTTTTTGCTTTAGCCTCAATAGCAGTATTTTCATTTTAATAGCAATGCAAACACTTAGCTTTAACACGTTAGCTCAAAAAGCAACAAGCATTATCAAAGTAAAAGGCAGTAAGTTTATTGGAATTTCTTTCCCATGTAAATCTCAAGAAGAATTCAAAAAAGAGCTTCAAATCATCCAAAATGAATATCCTGACGCTAGACATTTTTGCTACGCATACAGACTTTCAGATGATGGGACTACGTATAAGTTTAATGATGATGGCGAGCCAACTAACAGCGCTGGAAAACCCATTCTTGGACAACTAGCGCATTTTGAGATCACCTACTCTGCTGTTGTGGTTGTTCGATATTTTGGTGGCACAAAATTAGGTGTTGGAGGGTTAATTAAAGCCTTTAAAGAAACTGCTAAAGAAGCAATCAACGCAAACAAAATAAACAACCTGCCAATTACAAAATCTTTCAGGTTAAGCTTTTCATATGCTCAAATGAATCAAGTAATGAAAATTATAAAAAATCTAAATTTAAATATAGCTAACCAAGACTTAAACATTAAGAGCACCATTGATATCCAATGCCCATTAAACAGTAAAGAAAAATTTGAAAATCAACTTAACAACAATAGAATAGCTTATGAAATAATTTAAGTGATCTTTTCCCCAAGATTAGCAACTAGTCTATACAGGCTATCAGCGGTCTGCTTATTTACATTAACCAAAGGTAGTCTAACGTTGTCATCACAAATATTTAACAACTTAAGAACATGTTTTACTCCCCCAGGGTTTCCATCGGAAAATAACTGCTGAATAATCTCAAAAAGTTCATAATGCTTTTCTTTAGCTAATGCTAAGTCTCCATCAAGAGCAGCGTGTACCAATGTGGAAAAACGTTTAGGAAAAGCATTGGCAACAACAGAAATCACTCCATCACCACCAATAGATAAATGAGGTAAGGTTAAGGCATCATCACCAGACAAAACGAGGAAATCTTTTGGCTTATTTTTAATTATTGTCATGACTTGCTCTAAATCTCCAGAAGCTTCTTTAACAGCAACAATATTTTTAACCTGATGCGCTAATTCCAATGTAGATTGCCCAACAACATTACTACTTGTCCTACCAGGAACATTATAAAGAATAATGGGCAAATCCGTAGATGACGAAATGGCCTTGTAGTGTTCAATTATTCCTTTTTGAGAAGGCTTGTTGTAATAGGGACTAACCGAAAGAATACCCGAAAGACCATTTGTATTTAGCTGTTCAAGTGCTGAAGCTACTTGTTTAGTATTATTTCCGCCCAACCCCAAAACAACAGGAAGTTTGCCAGAATTAATTTCCAAAATAAAATCCAATACGGCTGTTTTCTCATCAGCAGAAAGCGTTGCTGACTCACCAGTTGTTCCTTGAACAACTAAATAATCTGTACCATTTGCTATTTGATGCTCTACAAGTTTTTTAAGACCATTATAATCAACAGCACCTTCATTAGAAAATGGAGTCACTAAAGCAACTCCTACACCACCAAAATTTGTTTTCATTTTGTTCCTGCTTTAATTTTATTGTATTTAGAGATATTTCCGGGATCAAGCTTAACTAATAAATTATATACACGCATTCTTAAATCTGATTTATCTGGAGAAAAAAGACCAACAATCTCATCATTTTTAGCAGTAAAAAAGAGCTGAATATTAAAGGAATTTGGTCGAGCCTTGTGGATGTTATCTAATAATTTAAGTGCATCAAACATACTTGACAAACCCTCTTGCCTATTGGAATAAGCAACATCAAAACCCTTTCTATGAAAATCATAGTAGCATTGCCTAAGAGGCTTAAAAAGCGCCTGCGTAGCATTTTGAATTAACCAATATCTATTACGATTTCCTTCGCTTGGCTTCCAACCAGGCTCAGGAGCATTTTGACAATTAGAAACAATCTGCATGGCCTTATCGAAAAATGGCGTACCACCCTCTAAAGAATATGAATCGTAATCGTAACCAATAAGCATATACACGTAAAAAGCTAAAACGTCTGCAAGGTTGTCAAAGTGATTATCGGGTTTGAAAATAATGGCTGTATTCCGCAAATACCTAAACTGAAGATTAGGATCACTATAATTAAAAAGCCTTGTCTTGTAGCTAGAGTTAAAAACAGGTCTAGACGAACTAATTTGTATACTTCCCCTAAATTCATCGCTAGAAATCTTATCCTGAATATTAATTAAAATATTGCATTCTATTCTTTCGTGAAGCTTATACTGATCTCCTGTCCACTTGGTATTATTAACAAATTCAAAAACAGAAGATTGAAGAGATTCAATAATTTCTTGATTTGCAGGATTATTTTGTAGTGTTGGCGCAATAACAGAGACTTGACAATTTAGTTCCTGAGCTGAGCCATTACAGAAAACAAAAAAAAACGCTATTAATGGGAAATATTTAATCATAATAAATTTTCAACAACATCTAAAACATCATTAGCGACATCATTTTTATGTTTTAACTCAAAACTAGTGATTTTATTATCTTTTTGAATAATAGAAACCTGATTCGTGTCAGTTCCAAAACCAGCACCTTTTGAATTTAAGGAATTTAAAACAATAGCATCTAAATTTTTATCCTTCAGTTTTTTTTCTGCATTGCCGATTTCATTTTCTGTCTCTAAGGCAAATCCTACAAGTATTTGCTTTTGCTTATTTAGTCCCAAATAATGGAGAATATCAGTTGTTTTTTTCAATTTCAAATCAAGATTAGCCCCCTTTTTTTTAATTTTTTGAGTTGCTGGTGATAGGACAGTATAATCTGCAACAGCAGCAGCCATTATTACAACATCAGCAGAGGAGTATTCCTGATCAACTTGGGCTAACATCTCAGCAGCTGAAGTAACATCTTTTCTTTGAACTCCAGTTGGAGTTTCTAAAGCAACAGGACCTGAGACAAGGACAACATCAGCACCTCTTTGTGCAGCAATCTTAGCTAAAGCAAAACCCATTTTTCCAGAAGAATGATTACCAATAAATCGAACAGGGTCGATTTTCTCATAAGTGGGACCTGCAGATATAATAATCTTTTTTCCCTTTAGGGTAGCTAAATCCAAAAAATAATCATGCAGGTATTGAGCAATATTTTCTGGTTCTGCCAAACGCCCTTCTCCATGAAGACCACTAGCAAGCTCTCCAAATTCAGGCTCAATAATAGAAACTTTTCTAGCTGCTAAAGCAGTTAAATTATCTTGAGTTGAAGAATGCTTAAACATATCTAAATCCATAGCAGGAGCAACAAAGACTGGACACCTAGCCGACAAATATGTAGCCAATAAAAAAGTATCTGCATGCCCAGTTACTAACTTCGCTAAGGTGTTGGCAGTTGCAGGTGCGATCAACATTAGGTCTGCCCACATTCCCAAATCAACATGATTATTCCAAACACCAGAGGCTGAATCTTTAACAAAATCTTTTAATACTGGGTTTTTAGATAACGTTGAAAGTGTGAGCGGGGTAATAAATTCACAGGAAGCTTCAGTCATAACGACCTTAACATTTGCTCCTCTTTTAATAAGTTCTCTAATTATAAATGCCGACTTGTATGCAGCAATACTTCCAGTGATAGCGAGAAGGATATTCTTCCCATTAAGCATATTAACGAAATTAATTTTCTTCTGTTTCTGGCTGTCTCCAGAACAAAGTTTCAAATTCTAATTCTTGAATAGCGATGGCACCTGGTTTAGGTAAACGCTCATAAAATCTAGACACCTCTATTTGTTCACGATTTTCAAAAATCTCTTCTAAATTATCTGTTGTTGAAGCAAATTCATCAAGCTTTTGTGAAAGCTCTTCTTTTAACTCAGAATTAATCTGGTTAGATCGCTTAGAAAGCACAACAATTGTTTCATAAACGTTTCCAACAGCATCTTCCATTTCACGAAGATTACGGGTTATAGTTGTTCTTTCAGCTGTATTATCTCTATATGCCATTCTAATTTAAATTATTCTGTTTTTCAATTTCTCTCAATGAAGAGTTATAATAAGACTCTGCAGTTTTCAAGAAACTACTTTTTTCAAAAGAGTCCACAAAGGTAAGATAAGAATCGATAGTTGCCTCATATCTTTCTATTTTTTTCTTGTCCACACTATTTGAGGCAAACATATAGTTAGCTTTAACAATCATAAAAAGTATTTGCTCTCTATACTTCGTATCAGGAAATTGCTCCAATGTTGAATTAAAAGCAATTACAGCAGAACGGTATTTTTCCATTTTAAAATATAAACTAGACTTTTCAAAACTTTTAAGCTCTAGCTTGGTTCTTAACTCTTTGATTAAAGCATTGCAACTGTCAACAAGTGGACTTTCTGGATACCTATTCATGAACAATTGAAACTCATCAATAGAAGTATAGGTGTCAGATTGATCTAAATAAAAATCAGGAGAATTTTTCATGTAACAAAGAGCACTATTAAAGGAACATTCTTCGGCACGATCACTATCTGGAAAATTTTTCGCAAATCGCTTAAAGTAATATCCTGCCAAGTAATAATCATTCATGCAGTATTGAGTCTTGGCATAGTAATAGTAAACATCTTCTGCTTTATCAGTCATTCTAAAATAAGACATCAATTCCTCAAATAAAGGAAGGGACTTAAAGCAATCTCCATTATTGTAGTACTCAACAGCCTTTTCGTATTTCATGTTGTAATCTGTTCCTTTAATAATCTTGTTGTACTCGGAACATCCAACAAAGGAAAAAGTAATAAGCAGTATGGCAATTAACAACTGAGAATATTTCATGCGATTGCAAATATAATTTTTTTAACAATTAACGCACCAATTTCAATAAAATTGTAACGATATAAATAAGCACTGCTGTTAATAAAAAATTCAATTTGTATTGTACATACTATTTAAGAATACTACTTTTGCCGCTTATAGTTTCTTAATAAACAGTAAAGAACACAAGATGAAAGACATTTTTGACAAAATTAAAGCCAACAGAGGACCCCTAGGACAACACGCTAAAGAATCTCATGGATATTTCACCTTCCCAAAATTAGAAGGAGACATTGCCCCTAGAATGACATTTAAAGGCAAAGAAGTACTAACATGGAGCATAAACAACTATTTAGGGCTTTCTAACCTTCCTGAAGTAAGAAAAGCAGATGCTGATGCAGCAGAACGTTGGGGATTAGGCTATCCTATGGGAGCAAGAATGATGTCTGGACAAACTAGCGAGCATGAAAAACTTGAAGAAGAACTAGCCTCTTTTATGGACAAAGAAGCTTGTTACCTGCTTAACTTTGGTTACCAAGGATGCATGTCAGCCATCGAAGCATTAGTAGACAGGAATGATGTTATTGTTTACGACAGTGAATCTCACGCTTGTATGGTAGATGGCGTTCGCCTTCATCAAGGAAAAAGAAAAGTTTTCATCCACAACGATATGGTAAGCTTTGAAAAGCAAATGATTACCGCAACAAAACTTGCTGAAGAAACAGGTGGTGGTATTTTAGTTGTTACTGAAGGTGTTTTTGGAATGAGTGGAGATCAAGGAAAGCTCAAAGAAATAATTGAATACAGAAAATCTGGAAAATTCCAATTTAGACTATTTGTAGATGATGCTCATGGATTTGGAACTCTTGGAGAAAAAGGTCAAGGAGCAGGAGAACACCAAGGTGTACAAGACGAAATAGACGTCTTATTTGGAACTTTTGCAAAATCTATGGCTAGCGTTGGAGCTTTTGTATGTAGTAATGACGACATTATTAACTACCTAGCCTACAACATGAGGTCACAAATATTTGCTAAATCTTTGCCTATGCCATTAGTTGTAGGTGCACTTAAAAGACTTGAGCTATTAAAAGGTAAAGAGCAAAGAGATAAACTTTGGACAATAACCAATGCCCTGCAAAGCGGATTGAAAGATGCTGGTTTTAGCTTAGGTAACACAAATTCTTGCGTTACACCTGTAATGTTAACAGGAACACTAGGAGAGGCAACAAATTTAACCTTTGACCTTAGAGAGAATCATAATTTATTTTGTTCCATTGTTGTTTACCCTGTGGTACCAAAAGGAATGATTCTTCTTCGATTAATCCCTACTGCTTCACACTCTCTTGAAGATGTTGATTACACGATTAATATTTTCAAGAAAATTAAGGTGAAGTTAGATGCTGGAGAATACCACTCTGAAAAAGTATTGGACACCAACAAATAACAACCCCATCGGCCCATGTGGAGAGTCATAAATTTATTTCAGTGGGTTTTGATATTTTCCTCCATAATTTTCTCTGGAATATTAGCCATTCTATCCCTGCTTATTTCCAAAAAATTATCTTTTTGGGTTGCCAAGAACATTTGGTCTAGATCATTATGTGCTTTTGTTTTCTCAAAAGTTAGCCTCTTCAATAAACAACGACTTCAAAGCATTAAAAATGAATCGGTAATGTACTGTGCCAACCACCAATCCATGTATGACATACCTGCCCTTTTCATAGCTTTAGATAAGCCCATACATTTTATCGCCAAAAAAGAGCTAAAAAAAATCCCCTTTATAGGATGGTATGTAACAACTGCTGGCATGATCTTTATCGACCGAACAAATAGAGAGAAAGCCATGCGAAGCATGAAAAAAGCTGGCACACTTATTAAAAACGGAAGAAACGTAATAACTTTTCCTGAAGGTACTAGGTCTAGTAATGGTAAGCTAAATTTATTTAAAAGAGGAAGTTTTATTATTGCCAAAAACAGTAACATTAAAATAGTTCCTGTTGCCATTAAAGGAACCTTAGAAGTTAACCCACCTAATAGCTTTAAACTTCGTTCCAATAAAATAGCTGTAAATTTTGGAACCCCAATTAACCCCTTAGATCATCCCAACTTAAGTCCAGAGCAACTCGCTAGCCTTACCCAAAAACAAG
>Ga0315330_10003539_pt1 | contig 10742 bp, 6 predicted proteins | sample M140m34915metaG_FD_203453 | JGI IMG/M metagenome (GOLD analysis project Ga0315330, IMG submission 203453) | Ammonia-oxidizing marine archaeal communities from Monterey Bay, California, United States - M1 40m 34915 | ecosystem: Environmental > Aquatic > Marine > Intertidal zone | place: USA... | reverse complement strand
CTTAAGCAGTATCGCCGAGCTATCCGCTTTTCGGCATCGGTCCCCGGTATGATGCCACGAGACGCACTGCTGTTAATCAGCATTCACCGCAGAAGTGTGCGTGGTTTGGCCATGGAATCACCGGCGCGACTGCATCGCGACCTAGAACGATTCGCTGAAAGCACCCTAGGAAGACAGCAATTGCGTGGGCGACGAATCCCCAGCACAAGACGCCTAAAAAAGTGGATCACCGAGTGCGAAACGGTAACGAGTGGCGCGCGTCTTCATGCTTTGGTGACTTAACCCAGATCTCATACAGCCAAACAATCTCATTCCGCTCTCGTCATGGGGACCCCAAGTTGAGTTACGCTTTTGCCCAAGCAATGACGTAAAACACTGGTCGACGTCCGACTGCAGAGCTGAAACACATCATCAGCTACGCAGGCAACCACTCAACATGAGCCAAGAAGAATCAGGATGGTCCCTCAAGCACCGCGACAACATTGAGCACGGCCCCTTCGAGCTGGAAGATCTAATCGCGGCTGCTCGAACGGGCAACATCGCAACCGACACGATGCTGCGTCATACTAAACACACCCACAACCAGTGGATCATTGCCACACGTGTAGCGAACATTTCACAGGCACTATCTCAACCGGGTACCACGCCCGAAACAAAGCGAGCGGCTACATCACAAAACACCTCCACCGCAGCCACCTCAAACAACGCAACCAGAGAGAAGGCAGCTTCGCACCAACCAACGCCCCCCGGAGCGGCCCCACAAACGTCGTCCCCAACGCCAACCGCCAAAAGCATCTTCCGTCGAAGTCGCCCCAGCAGTGAACCCCACTCGGGAACACCAGCCACGAAACAGTCCGAAAACACAAGGGAAACCCAAGGGACTGACAACCAGACTCCCGCGAAGAATCGTTCCAAACAGCGAGACCTTTCCATCAGAAACTGGCAGGAAGATAGTCTGCTTGTCCCACGCACGCTTCCTGATGCATTCTTTGCCTTCTTTGACCTGAAATTCCAATGCTTCATTACACCCTGGATCATTAAAATATTCTGGGTGATTGGTGTTACAGCGGCGATCATAATGGTAGTACGCCTCGGCTATGACAACTTACTTAGCCCGGAACTGAATGCTGAGATGGCAGCAAAAAAAGCCACCAACGGTTGGCAGTTCGAACCACTAGGAAAAAGAGCATTGCTAAGTTTTCCTGCTGCACGTTACTGCCTTTATGTACTTGGAATTTTTTGCGGCACGCTGTTGCTACGCGTTGCCTGCGAAGCCTCCATCGTCATGTTCCGCATCGCTGGAAGCCTTGCAGAAATCAAAGTGATTCTGAAAGAAAAGAAGATGTGACAGGATTTGCTGCTCCGAACAAGCTCTGAAGCAGTTCAATGGGAACGGATGCTTTTGCTATGAAAGTAATTAACATAGTGGTGGAGGTTGTTCATAACTGACGAATTCAATGGCGGCTTACTTGTCAAAACATTGTTTTCAACAAGATTCAAGTGGTGTTTAAGTGAGTGACAAGTTTGCAGTGTTGCGAGAGTGCGGGGACCAGTTCGAAGCACAAACCATTCGCATTCGACTCGCTGCTGCGAAAATCCCTGTACTGATAACGGGAACGGATCCGAATTTCGCATTGAGTCTTGGTGGCGCCCCTACGTCTCGACCGGTACGAGTTGAGGTTGAACATTCTGATTTGGAGCGTGCTGACACTCTGCTTAAACAGGATCACCTTCGTGCAGCACAGGCTGAACCATGGGTCTGCTGCCGGTGCCATGAACAAAACGAGCCAACATTTGATGTCTGTTGGTCCTGCAACAAAATGCATGATGAAGCAATTGCCAACGGTCAAAAAGATCTTATCCCCATCGCAAGTAAAAGCGTGGGCAACTCGCTACCTGAGATGGCACACCGACTAGATCAAACGCAGGTGAAGACGGTTACCAGACGCACGAATGGACAGCAATTGCTCACCGAAAAAAAGCTAAAGCAGGCTCCACCAAACCCGACCCCAGGTGATGACGATCGAGAAAATCTAGCAGAATCGGTCTCACGCTGTGCGCGGTCTGCCGTAGTGGGGCTCCTGCTTTTTCCACCGCTTCTCAATTTCTATTCGATCTACCTGCTACTGAACCTCGACCGGGCTGCATACCACAACTCCGATACGCAACTCCGCGTGTGGAGCATTTGGATTTTTAATGCAGCAGTGGTCAGTCTAGGCAGCACACTTTGGTGGTTATTGTTCTTTCGTCAGTAGCTGCAGGAATATGCTTCACCCAGTACATCCGAACCACCTTCATTTCTACTTCTGCAGTCCAGATTCATTGCGGCGAAAATACTCGCTTGGAAAATCTGCTTTCCCTGACTCCTGAGGATGTCGCCACGGAAACCGCGGTCCTCGATCCTCCAGTAGCGGCACTTCTCGTCCGTCGCTTTCGAACAGCAGTTCCCAAAGCCTCTTATTCAAGGCGACGACACGCTCCGCGTGCTCAGGTCGGTCGATCAGATTATTCATCTCTGCGGGATCTTGTTCGAGGTCATATAGTTCGTCCCGATCCCAAAGACCGTGGCAGCGAATGTACTTCCATCGCCCACCAATGATGGCGTGTAACGTGGGCGTGTGAGGGTAATTGCGTTCCCAATAATACTCGTACAGCAAATCAGGCCTTTTCAATTGTGAAGGATCCGCTGAACACAATGCGGACCAGAAACTTTGCCCATCGACATTTTCAATCGGTCGCGACGAGGTTGCATCAAGAATAGTGGGCGCCAAGTCAATATTGCCAACAAGCCCCTCGAACCGCAGCCCTGCAGGGATCTTGCCTTCTGCCATCATGAGCAACGGCACCTTTGCGCTAGCCTCGTAAGCAGTGCGTTTGTCGATCAGCCCATGATCTCCGAACTGAAATCCATTATCCCCCATGTAAATGAAGAGTGTATTGTCCAAGAGTTCTCGATCAGTGAGGTACTTAGTCAAACGTCCAACGCTATCGTCAACCGCGAGCAAAGATTCGCAATAGCGACGGTAATAAACCTCAGGAGAAAAATTCTCGATGTTGTAGCCAAAATCTGCACCGTGCCTGCTATTGCGCTGATTACGAACCCACATCGGCAGATTGCCCTTTTCCATTTCCGCGACGGTCGGCGTTCGGATGGGCAACACGGCATCGTCATATCGCCCCCGGTGACGATCCGCTGGGACAAAGTCTGCATGAACTGCTTTGTGACTCACATACATGAAGAACGGTTTATCTGATTTGCGTTCATCTAACCAATCGATGGCATAGTCCGTCAATTCATCCGTGATGTAACCTTTTTGAGGTACACGCTGCCCATTGACATTGAAACCGTCGTAGGTGGTCTGAGGGACTTCCCGTGTTGTCCCATGCCCATCAGGCCAATAAGTCCCTTGACCCTTGAACGCGACCCAGTGGTCAAACCCGCGTTGACGATCGTCGACATCGCCTCCCATATGCCACTTGCCAATGAAAGCTGTTTCGTATCCAGATTTCTGCATCTGTTGCGGAAAGAAAACCAGGCCGGGGTCTACCGGATGGTAATTATCAACAACTCGATGATTGTGAGCGTATTGACCGGTCAGGATCGATGCCCGACTGGGTGAACACAGAGATGTAGTGACGTATGTGTGCGTCAGCATGGCCCCCTTCGATGCCAATGCATCGATATGAGGCGTTTCCAGAAACGGATGCCCCGCAGCACCAAGGCAGTCAAACCGATGGTCGTCACAAAGAACAAAGACAACATTCATCTTTTCGTCCTGAGCGACCACATTCGTGCAGGACAACATCCCCACCCAAGTCAGCAGGATGACAAAAACATCAAAACGAAGTGGTTGAACAAGCATGCGTTTTCTTCAAACTAAAAATAAGATGGTGACTTACAAAAAGAACAGATCTCGCTTCCACGATGCGGAAAACCGCTGAACCAGTCGTCCCACACATTTCAGGACAGACGTCAAACCTAGAGCAATCCTCCACCTGAGGCTGCTAAAGTTGAGCATGCATTTTACTGACGAACAGTTTTCGACCACTCAACCCAATTCACTCAGAAACGAGACTCGCCAACTCACAATACTTTCTGACTAAAAATCAAGCGAGGATACCATGCACGCGACTGTACTCCCGATCATCGGGGCCGAGACGCTGCTCGGTTTGGTAGGCCTCAAGCATTGTATTGTAGACATCGATACCCTCTTTCCCGACATCTAAGATTTCACCGGTTTTGAACCGACCGTTGGCTCCCGAAATCGCGTGAAAAACACCCGACAATTCCCGTTTCACATCGGCGTGCCGACCATCACCAGACTCGGTCGAAATTGTAATACACGAATTCTCAAGAATCGACTTTCCGTTTGGTTCCTGAACGCCGTCAAGTTGGCTCAGAAAGTAGGCGACTTCTCGCATTTTCAGGTGAGCGTGGGCTCGCAGTTGCTTATTTTCTTTCTTGGGATTGAATTTGTGCCACCACTCGTGACTGCATCCCCCTGACCCACTCTTGTTCAATTCCTTTGCGTCATCAAAGGAATGGACAAGTTTACCGTCATACTGATAGTCCCCAGTAACTCGCAATCGCTCCCCGGCGGCCAAAAAGGTAACAGACCCGAACCTAGTACGATCTAATTCGACCGCGAGTGCATAGAGGTCGGCCATTAAACGCCACTCCTTCACAAGGTCATCGAGCTTCATATCGATTCCTTCACCGCCCGGATCGGCGTGCCCACCGTGTGCAAGTGCAGACCTCGGTGGCATTGGCGGTGAATTTGGACCAGCATCCTCCATTTCAAAGGCTCGCTGCTCGAACTCTCGAATCCGCTCCAAGTGATCTGCCACCCGTCCCCGGGAAACGCTTCCCAACGGCGATTCATTCCCCGCGTAATAACGATACTGTTCTACAACCGAGTCGAGCACACTTCGCCTCAATCGCTGTTTCCGTGCATCGCCCGAGTCGCCTGTTCGCTCGATCACGCCGAAGACACGATTAAAAAGATCGCGTGGTCTTTCTTGAATCGTCGCCGCAACGGTGCCATCCTCGTTGTAGCTATGCACATACCGACTTACGCGACTACGACGAAAAAAAGTACCGCCAACTAACGTCGGAACCATTCCTGGCGGCATTCCTTCTGGATGGCAACTTTTACGAATCACCTGATCCAGCGACGCTCCGCCTGCTTTTGCTTCGCCATCGGGCGGTGTAGCGGTAAATGCACCACTGGCACCATCAAAATGTGCATTGATTCCGGATTCATCACAACGCACCTGATCAACATTCCGCATGATCAGCAGCTTCTCACGCAGAGGTTTCAGTGGCTCCAAAACCCCGTCAAACCCCTCCGTTTGAAGAGGCGCAGGAATCCCAAGTCCAAAAAACACGTTGAAGGCGCGGACCGGTACTTGAGATTCATCCGCTGCCGTTGCGGGAAGAAGCATTTCCTCAAGCAGCGGCAAACCAATCAGAACACCACTCGCTCCACGGAGCATCGTTCGACGGTGCATTTGCGTCTGTTTCATGACAGTATAAAAATCAGGGTAAGTAGGACTTAGCACCAAAGCTGACACAGCCTCGACAGCTCACAAGATTAGCAGAATCGATTCACACACTGGATTTTAGCAGAAACCCTTTCGACAGCCTGCAACGGCAAGATTGTTGGAACGACGTCAATGGTCGGGTTCTGGTTCGGTTTGCGTGGTACGAACGAGGTCACTGAGCACGATCGCCGTGACCAAACTCTGGTAAGTGCCATCACTTTTTTGTGAAGCTTCATGGATTCTCCGCAAGCTGGCAGCATCAGTGAAGTCCAACGGCCGCCCTAACAAAAATTGGCTTACCTTCCGCGTCAGACATTCCTTGACACGATCACTGCCTGCAAGCAGATCCATCATTTCAGCCGATGTTTGATAGGTTGTCGGTTTCGAATCACCGGGAAAAAGGATTTCGCCATCCTGCCGCAATTGATTGCCATGCTGGTCCACGGTCTGAAAAGCACCGATCCCGTTGTACCGTTCGAGCCCAAACGCCAATGGCTCAAAACGTGAATGACAACCACCACAAGCTTCACTTTTCACGCGTCCTGTCGCGATCACCCGATGCGTTTTCCCAGGACTTGTCGGAACAGGAGTTAAATCGAGTCCAGGTGGTGGATCACCAACTTCACTGAAAAGCAAATTACTTAGCACAAACAACCCACGAGTCACCATCGAGGCATCATCCCCACCCATGGTCAAGACACTCGCCTGTGTCAGCAAGCCACCGCGAGAGGGAATCCCCGAAAGATCGTAGCGTTGTGTCCCTGGTCCTACTTCCTTGATCCCATAATGTTTCGCGAGCGGTGGTGTCAGGTGTGTAAACTGAGCATTCAACAGATCAGATAAAGGTCTCTTCTGGTCCCACACTAGCTCCATAAAAAACTCGATCGTTTCCTGACGCATGTCATCGGCAAGTGAATCGTGCCAATCGGGGAAACGCTTTCGATCAGGCCGCATACTGCCAAGTCGATCGAGATTCAGCCATTGAATAACGAACTGTTCAGACTGAGCACGAGCTTTACGACTTGCAAGAAGGCGTTCAACCTGCTGACGCAATTCTTCAGGGTCACTTAGCTGCCCTGATTCTGCTGCTTTCAACAAAAGGTCGTCAGGAGCCGATCCACAAACAATGAAGCTGATCCGGGATGCAAGTTCATAATCATTCACGGGCCAACGTGTTCCGTCTCCGAGTTGATTTTCAATGCGATAAAGAAATCTCGGTGACTGCAGCATCGCCTCAAGGATCATTTCCACCGCCTCAGCAAAGTCCCCCCCGGCACTAACGACTGTCGTGGAGATTCCGCGATACAAAGCAACTTCCTGCTCTGTCAGCGGTCCACGCAAGACCCACTTACCAAGATCAGAGATCAATCGACGCATGTTGTCATCCGTCAACTTCTTACTCTTCCCGAAACGACGTGCAAACTGCACAGCGTCAACTTGCTGGACAATCACAGCAGCCATTTGGGCATAGGCTTCTACATGTTTCAAATCGACATTCAGATTGTATGCCGTGTTGCGAAAACCATCCGCCCGCTGATCTTTTGGCAAGCTTTTCGCTGCTTCTTTCGATACATCAACATCAAAGACCGCCTTCACCGAAGCTACATACTCAGGGATGGTTAGACGTTGGACCCAATTACCTGCCTTTCGCACATGCCGATAAATCGCAGGATCTACAAAGTCGACGCTCCAAACAGCACCTTCATCAATCCACTTTTTGACTGCCTCTTTCTGGCTGAGGCTAAGAGCAGGGCGATCATGAGGCATCTCATCTGACTGGATCGACACCCAGAGCGGGCTTTTGGCAGCTTGCCCCGCGATGATTGACTTACCGGAATCCCCACCTCGAAGAGCCATCTTCTTATGCGACAAATCGAGCCCGCCTTCATGCGAAGCAGAATCATGACATTCGAGACAGTGGTTCGAAAGGATCGGAGCTATTTTGGTTTCAAAAAATTTCGAACGAGCATCAACCGCGACTGTCAACGAACCTCGACCCCCAGTGGCGGGCCCGTCTGCGTACCGAATCATGACGTCATTGGGCCGCCAAACACGGTTGTAAACAGCAACCCGGTGCAATTCCCCTAACCACGGACGATCGCCTGACAACTCATTGCCAAGGGCCAACCGATACTGATCGTTCCAACCACTGAAATCACCGACAACGATTCCCTGCTGATTAAGCCTACCATTGACGTAGATACTTACCTTGCCGGCTCGGTCCCGCGCATACACAACGTGCATCAGCTCTTCTTTGAGGCTGCGATCTTTGGACGTCACAGCGGGAATTCCATTCGTCGAAGTTTTCGAGGTTCGCAACCTAACCTGAACGCTGCCATTTTCCTGGCCAAGAGTAAAATTCCGTGCCCCTGAATCCCTTGAAAGCGTCACTATCCGAGCCGGCCCATCCTGCCTCAGCGTTCTCGGTTGCATCCACACTTCAATCGTGATTGCCCCAGTTCGTTGAATTGCATTAACCAGTCGTTTCGCCGGAGCTTTACTCGCGATCTTGGTCGCCCCACGAATCGCTAGCACACCATCACCCAGTTCCACCTGACTCATCTTTTCGATTTGCAGATCCAATGCAGGAAGCTTGCCTGAACGATCAGGGATCATATTCCCGCGGGTACCGCGAAAATCGTAAAGAACCTGCAGGCTTTTTTGCCAATCGTCATTTTGCAATGTGACCGAATCCTCGGCACACAAGCGACTTCGCGCTGCAACAACCAAAACAACAAGAACGAAGGCAGCAACGAGCCGAAGAGTCACAAAGGCGTTTTTCAAAACTTGATTCCAAATTCGATGCAATCAACCGTACGGGTCTTAACACAAAACAGCTCCCGCCGGCACTATTACACAAAGCCGCGAGCAGGACCGTGTCCCTCGGTGGGACATTCTAACCGACGAGCGTTAGCACCGCAGGCCACTGCTGGCAACCGCTCGAGACAGCAAGGGTTCAGCCAACGCAGTGCAGCTCAGGTGATGGCCCGCCTCACTCTGCAGGAAACGGAATTTCTGTACATCATTTTGTGATATACACTTGCCGTTTTCTGATAGTTTGACGCTTCGGTTAGATCGCTTAGTCTACGCTGCCATTCCCGTGAATGGAATTTGGCTGAAGACCTAGAAGTTCTCCTGCGTTGCAGGACAACGCCAAACGCAAGCTGCGAACAAGAATCACAACCATCACACCAACCACCCTCAATCTCGCTGAACACTGCTTGGTGTTTACGTAACAACAAGGAAAACCATGCCCTTCATCGACATCAAATCCATGCCAGCCACTGAGGTATGCCCCGGATGCCGACTTCGGACACCACACGGAAAAAACCTCATGCTGTCCTACCTGGAAATGGACGCGGGTGCTGTGATCCCGCTTCATGACCACCCGCATGAGCAGGCAGGTATCTTGCTTGAGGGCAAACTGAAACTCACGATTGGTGATGAATCACGAACCCTTGAATCCGGAGCGATGTTCTTCGTCCCAGCCAATGTGCCGCATCAGGCAATTGCCCACGATGGTCCCGCAGTTGTACTTGATGCATTTAGCCCAATTCGCGAGGACTATGCCAAGTTGATGAAGGGCAACGACTTCAGCGTATAAGCTGATACGTCCCTGCTGAGACTGCTGTTTCTAATGACTTCAGCGGCAAGCGATCTGCCACCGCTGTCAGCTACCAACAAATGATGAACTCCCGATTGCTAAAACCTCTGCGGCTAGACCCTAGAAAAATCCTCCACGAGTTTCATTTACCCTGAGGGCGGGCCAGAAAACGTGGCTAACTGGATGAGGCACGTCAGCAAGAAACGCAGCCGACAAAAGACGAGATAGAGTATACTGCGAGTTCTCGCCTCCCTTGGTCGTCACCCACGCTATCTTGCTAGATCCCCACGTGAACCGTACCACCATCATCTCGACCTGCCTCACAGCAATGCTCCATTGCTACTGGGTAGTAAGCGTTCATTCACATCAACCTGCTGAGCCTAACTCTCAGCCGACCCAGATCAACTATCTAACGCAGATCAAACCGCTGCTAGCAGAGAAGTGCTATTCGTGTCACGGCACATTGAAACAAGAGTCCGAACTTCGGCTTGAGACAGTCGAGTTAATGCGAACCGGGGGTGACAGCGGTCCCGCGATCAAACCGGGTAATCCCGCCGATAGTCTATTGCTGCAGCGCATCAGCAGTAGAGACGACGACCAAATGCCACCGCACGGTGAAGGATCGCCTCTCAAACCAGACCAGGTCAAATTGCTTGAAAAGTGGATCGCCGAGGGTTGCAACGCTCCAGCCGAAGTTGTGCCCGTGGAACCCGCGGACCACTGGGCGTTTCAAAAGCTCGTGCTTTCGAAACGTCAAACAGAGAAACCGGGTAACCCCATTGATTTGCTGTTGAAACAAAAACGATCTGAAGCAGGTATCCAAACCGCTCCACCTGCGTCGAGACAAACGCTGATTCGCCGCTTGTATCTTGACTTGATAGGCCTTCCACCCACGCAATCCCAACTCAATGACAACCGTGTGATCGCAGAGATCATCGACGAACTGTTGAACAGCCCACAGCACGGTGAACGCTGGGCGCGCCACTGGATGGACATTTGGAGATACAGCGACTGGTACGGACTGGGAGAGCAATTGCGAAATAGCCAAAAGCATCTTTGGCACTGGCGAAACTGGATCATCGCCTCCCTGAACAAAGACAAAGGTTATGACCAGATGATCGTTGAGATGCTGGCTGGAGACGAGGCAGATCCAGAAAGCATCGAGTCAATTACAGGAACTGGTTTTTTGGCCCGCAATTACTATCTGTTCAATCGCACCACATGGCTCGACAGCACAATCGAGCACACGAGCAAAGCCTTTCTCGGACTCACGATGAATTGTGCGAAATGCCATGACCACAAATACGACCCCATTACCCAGCGAGATTACTACCGTCTCAGAGCGATCTTTGAACCGCACCAAGTCCGGCTCGATCCACTACCCGACGAAACCGACTTTGACAAAGCAGGACTACCTCGCGTTTTTGATGACGACATCAACCGCGTCACGTACCTTCATCAAAGAGGCGACCCCGAGTCGCCTGACAAAACACAGCCAATGACACCAGGTGTACCGGCAATATTGGCCAGTTTTGAACAGGAAATACGCCCGATTAAACTGCCCCCATCAGCACACTCACCAGGCACAAGGCCT
>Ga0315330_10003534_pt1 | contig 10747 bp, 8 predicted proteins | sample M140m34915metaG_FD_203453 | JGI IMG/M metagenome (GOLD analysis project Ga0315330, IMG submission 203453) | Ammonia-oxidizing marine archaeal communities from Monterey Bay, California, United States - M1 40m 34915 | ecosystem: Environmental > Aquatic > Marine > Intertidal zone | place: USA... | reverse complement strand
GAATATATGATTCTAGAAAACAATCCCCCAGACATAATTTTATTTTTAATTGGTTTGCAAATATATACGTAGTCTGTCCTAAATCGTGGTATATCTAATGCTGCAATCATAATATGATTTATTTACGTTATATATTCTTTATAATACATACACTAGTATTGTGTCTATATCGCTGTATATGAAATAATTATTCATACGCGTATTAGTTTGCGCGTTTGTTCATTGTATGTGAAATAATGTAAAGAATATACTATATAGAATGTTAAGCAGTATGAAGTTTTTTGAAACTCGGTTTGATGAGTATGTTTTAGCATGCGATATATATAATTTTCACCCCAAACTAAAGATAATGGTTAATAAACTTCCCGAACAGTTCGAAAACTTGAAAAATATAATTATATATGGTCCTCCTGGTGTTGGAAAATATACTCAGTCATTAAATATTGTGTCACGATATAGTCCTAGTGTATTAAAATACGAGAAGAAGACGTTAATTCCATATAGTAATGGTAAGAATAATTATATTTGCAAACTGAGTGATATTCATTATGAGGTTGATATGTCGTTATTAGGTTGTAATGCAAAAACATTATGGCATGATATATATAAGCATATTATAGATATTATTGGTGGTACGTCACATAAGTCTGGTATTATATTATGTAAAAATATGCATACAGTGGATCATGATTTATTAGATGCATTGTATAGTTATATGCAGAACAGTTGTAGAATTAGCGCAATTAATGTTCGGTATATATTTATCACTGAGAGTGTAAGTTTTATTCCTAATAATATAGTTCAGTGTTGTGAATTAATCTCAGTACCTAAGCCACGTGTATCAAGTATAAAAAAGCATGTTCGAAAATACAATCCAACCGTATCTGATGAAATGATACTTCGAAATATAAATATAAAGTCTCTCTATTCTTCTACTTCACATGGTCAATTAGAAGTGTTTGAAATAATAGTTCAAAACATTGTTACATTTGTGATAGGTGGTATTGAAAATATCGTATTTTCAGATTTGCGAGAATGTATCTATGACCTTTTTGTATATGATACGAATCTTCATTTATCTATGTGGTCGGTTCTCTCTAGGTTGATAAATAGAGGTTATATTGATGAACAAAACATAGATGCATGTATAGAACAAACGTTTGAGTTATTCAAGTTATACAACAATAATTATCGTCCTATTTATCATGTTGAAAAATATGTATATAATCTAATTAATTTGATACATAATCGAGTTCCCAAATCCTGTGAAAATAATGTTTCTGATAGTAATAATATTTTATCGTCTGATATTCCAGTAATAAACCAAGAGTGTTGATAAAAGATATAGACACTTGTAACATATGACATGTAATGCAGAGTAATAATTCTAGTTCATCTGAAAATATGATGAGTGTATCCGATGCTTTTTCGGTTCTTGGATTAAGTGAATATGATATTAGCGGGTTGAAATTAGAAGTAGTGGTTCGTAAGTATCGTGAAAAGGCTCTTAAGTATCATCCAGATAAGAATAGTAATTCATCTGAATCGCATGAAGCATTTCATCGTTTAACAGAAGCATATGATATAGCTCGTAACGTTGTATCATTAAATGAAGAAGGTGAAGAGAGTAAAGAAAATGAACCCCCCGTCGGATATTTCGACATATTATCACAGTTTATTAAGAGTGTGATCTCTGTAAGTTCAGAGCCCCATGCGAAACAAGAGCGCATGAGTATAATTCTTAAAAAAATCGTAGAGATTGTGCGAGATTATCAGGATGTATCTGTAAGTATGTTTGAGAATATTGACCGCGAGACGTCTATATGTATTTACCAGTTTTTATGTTCGCATTGCGATACTCTTTGTATAACCTCAGCTGTTATAGATCGTATACGTTCTATAATCCAAACAAAGTTTGACGATTTGCGCATTTACACAATAACACCTACATTGGAGGATATGCTTCTTGACAAAGTATTTAAACTGAATATTGATGGGCATGTGTATCTTGTTCCATTGTGGCATCGAGAGGTCTATTTTGACGACAAAACGCGTGATGGTCAAGAAATATTGGTTTTATGTGAGCCTAATATAGATGAAGAGGTATGTCGATTAGACGATAATAATAATATTTACATTTCAACGGACGTGATATTTTCACGGGATTTGTTACGTAAAGATTGGTATAGTGATGTAACTATTCCAACAAGTGCAAAAACAGTGCGTTTGACCCCACATATTATGACCATTCTACAAACGCAGATTATTCGTGTGATTGGTGAAGGAGTATTACGTATTCATGAGAAAGATATGTATAATAATATTGACCGTGGTGATATTTTCGTGACAGTTCGGTTTGTATAAAATATATAATATTTAGTATATACATAATAATTATATATGGAGTTTATTGTTTCTGCTGTATCAATGTTGGCTCTAGATGGGTTGTATCTATCTAATGTAGGTGGTCCCATATTTGGAAAGATGGTAAAAAAAATACAAGGAACTGAATTAAAGATGAATGTGGGAGGCGCAGTAGGTGCTTATACACTTATGGTTTTTGCATTATATAAGTTTATACTTTTAGAGCGTAGGTCACCATCTGATGCATTTTTGCTAGGTTTATGTATTTATGGCGTGTTCGATTTTACGAATTACGCTATATTTTCAGAATACGAGATGATGTATGCAGGTTTTATGGACATGATATGGGGAGGAATATTATATTATATTGTCACATGGATCACGTATAAAGTGTTAGGTATTACTAGACGTTAATTTTCCTGTTTCCTTTTTATCGCACGGTATGATGCATCGTTTAGATTTTTTATCGAAGCAACAAGAAAGGTATTTTTTAAAGCAACTTCGTTTCTCATGCTTTTCACCTAATGCTTTTTCTAATGTTGAAATACAATTACCATCACTATCAAACATTTAAAATATCATAATATTTAAATCACCACATATTTTTGAATAAAAATATAGGACATATTCGCCCTATATTTTTATAATTTATGATTTTTATGTTGTTTTTGAATTATTATTTTTTGTGTTGTTTTTTGAATTATTTACTTCTTTGCACGGACAATCTTCTTCTTAACAGGCTTTACGGGTTCAGGCTCAGGCTCAGGCTCAGGCTCAGGCTCTTCCTCCTCTTCCTCCTCCTCTTCCTCCTCTTCCTCCTCTTCATCGTCCGATTCTTCAACCTCGGTGCTTACTGCTGCACGACCAGGTGCTTCATCATCATCATCATCTGCTGCTTCTACAGCTGCCTTCTGCATTGTCTTTTTGTCGTCGGCATTAAGGGTAATCATACATTGACTGAATACGTTGTCAGCAGGCTTTTGTGTGGCTGCTTGCATCAATCTCCAAGTGACGCCTAGCTTTCCATTGGCCATGACCCAAATGCCTCCGCATTCGATGACGCATGCAACGTGCATACCCTTCTTGAAGAACTCCATGGGAGTTTTCTCAGGATACTTATCGGCTTCGTCGCGTAGCCATAATGGTTGTCCACTTTCGTCGTAGATATTGCACTGGTATTGGTTTCTGATTTGATTGAACTTGATGCGTAGGACAGGGTCACGAGTAGTATCGAACTCGCCTGTCTCCTTGTCCTTGGGATACTTCAACATGGGCGTCCACATAGCGTCAAGGACTTCGGGGCTAATCTTAGCCTTACCAAGCCACTCCTTACTGTGAGTGATGGCATCAGCCTTGAGTTTGTCTTCAAATGTCTTCATGTTTGCAAGGAATGTGTTTGTTGCAGCAGACTTGTTGTCGCTATTAGGAAATTGTAGTGATAGTTCAAACTTCTCATTGCCTTCATAATCAGAGGCACCCCATGTAAGCATGAGGGGAGTTGACATTCTGTATGCGTTATTTGCTGCAGAATTACGAACATTGACAATCTTTCCACCATTGGCAAGTACCTTGAGTGGAGGATATGTGATGCTTGATGCATTAAGAGGCTTGGTTCCGTCGATAATTGTGTTCATTATGCTGGGGTTCTGGGGTATATACATTAGATATGGGTGTTCCCTTTAAATCAATTCTTTTAAGGATCTAATATGTCTAGACAGCGTCAAGTTTATTTTGTTATGGGTTATGGTGTGAATAATTTTCACCGTAATTGATACAGATACATATTGCGATGCTTACATATGTGAAAATATGAAGTTGTTGGCAGCGCATGCGTTGCCAGTGCATAGAATAAAAAACTGTATGTATAAATAACTCATAACATAGAGCGATTGTATGTAGATATAGTACATACACTCAGACCGATTGAAAATGAGCGACAATAATGATATAGCTGAAAATATTGTGGTTCTTGATGCTCTCGAAACCCCTTGGATTACACCCATGATGCAGTGTGCTATAGTAGTTCCTTCTGCGCGTCCTGTGCGCATGAGTTCTTCCCAGATTAAGAAAGAGATTACAGGTCGATTGGAAGAGAGAACTCGTATGATGTTAGAGAAGAGTTCTACCTTATCTAGAAAGAAGGTAAGATGTTCTGATTCAGATTTTGTAATTCCTAGTGTGAAGGACCATTCTGGATTTCTCTCTTACAAATACAAGAAATGTCAATTACAAAGCATGGCACGACATTATCAATTGCCCGTATCTGGTTCAGTGTACGATTTAACCGTGCGTGTGTATACTTATTTAACAATTCATGCGTATGTTCAGCCTATCCAAAGTTTGTGGCGCGGATATTTAAGACGTAAATGTAATATGTTGCGTGGTCCTGCATTTATGGATCGTTCACTATGTAACAACGATGAAGATTTTCTTACAGGGGATACAATGCGGGAAGTGTGTGCGGATCAGTTTTCAAGTTATACATCTAGTGATGGATTTATTTATGGGTTTGACATAGTTTCTCTCTACAATCTAAAAAGCAAGAGTAATACCGAAGATGTGTTAAACCCTTATACACGTGAACCTATTCCTATGTCTGTGTTTTCAGATTTGAATGTTCTTATCCGAATATCGAATTCGGTGTACGATGCATCAATTGATATATTGGTTGATATGCCTGTTGCGAAGTCTCCTAAAAATATGACTACAGAAGAACGCGTGACGGAGTTGTTTGATTCAATTGCAAGTCATGGATATTATCCCACGACCGATTGGTTTATGAATTTAGAGAAATGTGAACTTATTAAGTTGCTTCGCGAGCTGGCTGATATTTTTATGTATCGTGCATCTATTCCTCATGATGTTCGAGTTCGCATTTGTCCAGGTAATCCATTTCGCAGCATGTCTGCAATGGTGAGTATTATGCAATCATACGAAGAAATATGTGTATCTAGAGACATATTACTGTACGTGGCTGAGAATGTAGTTATGTCAGGTATTGAGAACGCTGACCGTGCTTTAGGAGCAATTGTATTTTTACAGGCTCTTACTTTGGTTAGTAATGGCGCTCGCGATAGTTATCCTTTATTTTATGAATCCGCTGTATATAATTAATTTAGCATGATATGTAGAGTGAAAATGGTACCTGATTGTTATTTTGCGTAAAAATATAGATATTGATAAATTAAATCCACTAATGGGTATAAAGAACCAGAGCATATTAGGTCACATACACTTGATATATATATATATATTATATATACCACGTAAATCTACTTAGAAAGAATAGCAGTAAGTAGATTATAATGCCTGCTAAGAAGACAACCACCCCTGCCACCACCCCCGCCGCCGATGTTAAGGAGACTGCTCCTAAGACTACTAAGAAGGTAGTCAAGAAAGCCCCAAAGGTAGAAGCCGCTTCTGCCCCTGCACCCGAGCCAGTTGCTGAAGCTTCTGCTCCTGCAGAGGCTGAGAAGTCTGAAGATAATGATCTTATGGAGACCTCTGCTGTATTTTTCGCCAAGCTTCAACAGTTGGGCACCATGCTTACCGCTGTTAAGTCTGAGTATCGCGCTCTTGAGAAGAAGTGGGTTAAGGAAATTAAGGCCTCCCAGAAGGCTGCCAAGAAGAAGCGTAAGGTAGGAAACCGCGCTCCTAGTGGATTTGTGAAGGCTGCTCGTATTAGTGACGAGTTGGCATCATTCCTTGGTGTTGACAAGGGTGTTGAGATGGCTAGAACTGATGTGACTAAGGAGATTACTGCCTATGTCAAGGCTCACTCCCTCCAAGATAAGGACAATGGTCGTCAAATCAACCCTGATGCCAAGCTTAAGAAGCTTCTTCACCTCAAGTCTGATGATGTGTTGAGTTATTTCAACCTCCAAAAGTTCATGAGCCCTCATTTCGAGAAGAAGAGTGATCAGATTGCCGCCGCTCAATCTGCTTAAATTATTAGTTATTTTATTTTAAATTAAGACCTATTGATATAATATTTCCCGTTAATATATGATAATATATAGCATTTTATGTTATATATTATGTGATGGTAATGTCAACAGTATAGAAAATACTCCATGTATTATATATAGTGAGTGATAATGCAACATACTTTATTTAGTTCCAATACTGAATCAATTATTCAAATGTTGTCTGCAAATGATGATATAATCGATTGTCTTCCATCAGTTCCACGTCGTGAGAAGACGCAAAGATTTATAGGAAACATATACGATGACATCCAATGGGCATGTTCAGTGGTACATGTTGCTAAGCAGAAGAATGATATTTCAAGACATAATGTTGAGACACGGCATATCCGCAGGGTTGAGGATATTCCCAAACCTAGTAGGTTAAGGATGTCAAGTATACCAAAGGATGTATCTGATTATATTTATAATAATAGTTCATATTTGTTTCATTTTTCTACTCGTGTGAAAAATCGTACAGTGAATGTGAAATTTGTAACAAGTCATACAGATCCCTCTTCGCATATTGATACCTATACTCAATACTTTGAGCGTATGATGGTTTGGTTTCATATTGCATTCAAGTATTCTTCTGATACATGTGGTTCGAATATCAGTATATATATTTATGATACTCCTTTACAAAAGTCTCTTCCCAAACATCGAAGCGATATTATAGGAGTGTCACATGCGAACACTGCGTATACCTATTCATGTCCTATTATACATCAACATCGTCGAATGATGACACGCGGAGTAAGTAATTCTATAGAGTCTGAGATTATTTTGTTTCGTAGCGAAGAATGGTTTAAGGTATTTATCCACGAGACATTTCATATGTTAGGATTGGATTTTTCTGGCATGCATAATATCGATGCTGCTCGAAAGGTGGTTGGTGATAAGTTTCCATTAGAAAGTAATATGGATATTTTCGAAGCATATACCGAAACGTGGGCAACTATAATTAATACATGTTTTTGTAGCCATTTTTGTTTAAAGCAAATGGGCAAAGTAACTTTTGTGAGTTACGTTGAAGTGCTGTTGGGATTTGAGGCAGCGTGGCGTATTTTTCAGATGCATAAAATATTACAGTTTATGGGTCTTAGGTATTCCGATCTGTATATGAAATCTAAAAAAGCACAAATTGGTCGTTCAAACCTTTATCGCGAAGATACCAATATATTTTCATATTACATTGTTACGTCAGTTCTCTTAGTAAATTATGGAGATTTTTTTGAATGGTGTTCAATAAACAATGGTATTGGTGGAAATATGTCTTTTCATAAGACAGATGCGAATGTAATTGCATTTGCACATTTTATTGTAGGGCTTTCGGAGAACACATATTCTAAAAATAATATTAAAGGTATAGGTTCAAAAAAATGTTTCAATGTAATACTCAAGTCAAGTACAGTACCTGAAGATAGGAAATGGATTTCTGAAACAATGCGTATGACTGTGTGTGAGATGTCCTAATAAAATCCAAAATTGAAACCTCTATATATAATGTTTGTATAGACAAATACATAAAAATCTATAAACCTTTATGGGAATTCGATACTTAAACACATTCTTAAAAAAGACATGTCATAAATCAATCCGAAATATTCATTTAAGCGAACTATTAGATAAACGCATTGTGATCGATGTCAGTATATATCTTTATCAGTTTGAAGGCGATGGATTGCTAATTGATAATATGACAAAGTTTATATCTGTATTACAAGAATATAGAATACAGCCACTATTCGTATTTGATGGTAAGCCTCCTATAGAAAAGATGAAAACAGTTTATTTTCGTCGAAACCAACGCCGGGTCGCCGCTGAAGGGTGTGCTGAATTGGTGGAACGCATGCAAGGAGAAGTATTACCTGACGAGTTTGACAAACTTGATGCAGAGTATATAAAGTTGCGTCGCAGTTCAGTTGAAATTACTCGTGATAAGACTGATAAAATAAAGAAATTATTTGATGAACAAAATGTTCCATATTGTATTGCTCCGAATGAGGCTGATACAATATGCGCATCAATGGTTTTGAGTAAAGAGTTTTGGGGGTGCATGAGTGATGATATGGATATGTTTGTTTATGGGTGTGGTAATATAATTCGTGACGTAGATATAACTACTCACTCTGCAAAGTTATACGTTCTTCCTGAAATATTAAAGGATTTGAATATTACCTACGAAAACTTTAAACGTATATGTGTTATATCTGGAACTGATTATAATACGCATCATCAAACCCATAAACAACAGTTGCAAATAACCAATAATGTTATAGCACCCAATATAATGTCGTGGAAAAAAACACATGTTCCATCGAATATCACCTTTTATACAGCGATTAAATTATTTCAACGATATCAACAAACTGTTAAATATCCTACAATGACATTTTACAGTTGGTTGAAACATTATCTCAAGTTAAATATTGATTATGATGAATTAGAACGAATATATAATATGTTTACTATCTCAACATATTGTTCAATACGTTCTCTACATAATTCTTTAGTTTACACCTTAGAAGATTTAAGTTGAACAACCACATATAGTAATATAATAAATATGGATTTTCAATATAAATTAGAATTATATACAAATAATATTCCATTATTATCCTATTTTACACTTCATAACGAGGTATTTTTCTGTACATGCATATACCTGAATAGGCATATGCATGCATATTGTCATTAGAATAGCATTTCTAATGGCTTATACAAGGTTCTTTCTTATCAAAATAAGATTTGTGGCAACCTCTGGTTTTTTCCCTGGGTTGTATTGGTATAATATGGCATTTTTTGTGGCCAAAAGAAGCTTAGTGAAATGAGGTATCTGAGTAAACTTTGCATTGATTGCAGTGGATCGCGCCATATCTTCCTGATTAGAAGAATACTTTGGATCAATGACAACTGATGCAGGACGTATGTTTGGAGGAGCTTTAGAACTGCCCGCAATAGTCGCCATAGAGACGTCTTTTGATAATTTTGTTTTACTGTCTGCTGTGAACGATATATAAAACTTAGGGTGGTCATTTTTAAACTTATCTGCTTGAACATAGTGTTCTACACTGTTCCATCGTTGTCCATCGAGTTCAAATGGCGTGTCTGTATGTGACCATCTATCATCAAGTTTTCTACGCCAATTAGAGAATTCTCCTTTGGGTGAAAGTTCTACGAACTCTAATTTGCGTGCATTTGCATCGATTTTCTCTCCAGTGCCACGACCTGCTGATTTATCAGCAGATTGAATATAAAACTGAAAAACTATATGTGGGTCAACTGCTGCTAATACATCTACATCAAATGTATCTACAATATCTTTATCAATATTATTTTCTCCGTATTTTGTATTTCCAATTCGCCCTTGTGTCATTTGTCTGAAGCTTGTGATGAGGGTAAAAACACCACTGTTTCTCTCTATACACTTATTTATCACAAGTTGTTTGATGTCGTATGGTAATTCTATGTATGTAAACAAACGTTTATTTCTGTAACTGATTAATCGATAATGCATATCTAAAGTGCATTCAGTCATGATGTAGAACTCTGGAGAAAATGAACCGTGAGATTTGATGATATTGTCAATCACCTTACCACACTGTAACATGTTATTAGGATCATTCTTTACATAGTCACTAGAGAGAACAATGAGTTTGATATTTAATATTCTTTCTAATGTAGAGATGGCCCACGCGTCACCAGGATAGTCTGATGTCTGTATTTTTTGCCTGAGAGCATCAAGAGTGTTAACTCCTTTCATGAACTTGATGTCATTTACCATTTCTCGTGCAGCCTTTGCTTTAGAAATTGACATTTTATGTTGTGCTGCAATGTGTTTTGCAGATGTTATAAGGGTTCGTTGTTCTGAAACAGAAATGGTTGATTTGATCATAGCCTCATGTTTTGCATATTCAGCCTGTAATACTTTTGCGCGTTTTGATTCAATCGAAAGCGTCTCTGAGGATAGTTTATATTGAGATTCGTAGTCATCGAATAATTCTTGTGTAGCTTCTGGTGCAAGTTTCTCTCTTAGTTTGACTACAGTAGTGGATTGTCCAATTTGAATAAATGCATCACGTATTACCATAAATAGTGAATCATTCTTTCCATCATTCTCATGTGTGTCATAGTAATTATTACGCATGATTGTTTGCAACCATCCTGCTGTATGTCCAGATGACGGTTTCTCAAATTGTGTATTGAGTTTCTCTGCAGTTTGTCGTGTTTCTTCTAGATATGTATTAATACTTCGGTTTGTCGAAACAAATGATGCATCAAACGTAAATATATCTGCCCGTAATGCAGGAATTGTGGTATTTACAATATGCGACATTTCGTTTGATTGTTGTGTTTCTTCTTTTTTGTTTGTATTATCGTCTATGGACGGTGGTATCATTCGTTGTTCATTAATC
>Ga0315330_10003532_pt1 | contig 10747 bp, 11 predicted proteins | sample M140m34915metaG_FD_203453 | JGI IMG/M metagenome (GOLD analysis project Ga0315330, IMG submission 203453) | Ammonia-oxidizing marine archaeal communities from Monterey Bay, California, United States - M1 40m 34915 | ecosystem: Environmental > Aquatic > Marine > Intertidal zone | place: USA... | reverse complement strand
ATTTGGTCATGCTATGGCGCCAGGAACAGAGGCCGTTTTGAATAATATTCTTGGCCCGATGTTGTTGGGAAAAGATGCGAGAGGAATCGCGAAACGTATAGATGAAATAGAACGACCTATGCACGGATTAGGGCGGTCGGGTCCAATGATGTATGGGCTCTCTGCAATTGATATAGCCCTTTGGGATTTAGCTGGGAAGCGAGCAGGAATGCCTGTCTTCAGATTATTAGGTGGAGATAGTGGCAAGTTAAACAAATATGCAAGCTTAATGCGTTACGGAGGGGATATAGATGCTGTTGCTGAGAATGTAACGAGAGCAAAGCAGAACGGTTATTCAACTATCAAACTGCACGAGACAACCGTTCCAGCGTTTAGGGCTGCTCGTAATGCAGTTGAACAAGAGGATAATATATGCCTAGACGTAAACTGTCCCTGGACTGTTGCGGAGGCAAAAGCCATCGCTGAGGAAATTCTATATGATGGTTTCCATTGGTTGGAAGAACCAGTTTGGCCCCCTGAGGATTTTATTGGATTAGCCGAAGTTAGGGCAGAAGGGGTACCGATCTCTGCAGGCGAAAATATGACGACATTGCATGAATTTAAATCGGCTTTTGAGGCAGAGGCGGTCGACAACATCCAACCGAGCGTGACCAAATGCGGTGGTATTTCTGCTATGAAACGTATTTTCACTTTAGCGCAAGCCTACTCAGTGCGTGTTGTTCCTCACTGCTTTTATTGGGGGCCTGGCTATAATGCTACTGCGCATTTAGCTGCCTCAAGACCCGAACCCACACTCCTTGAAACAGCATTCATCGACCTCATCGTGCAACCTCATGGCTTATTTGACGCCTCTGAGTCATCACTAGACCTTTCGGAAAAACCTGGTTTAGGATTTGAAGCCGATTGGGAAGCGCTGAGTAGTTACGTAATTTCTAGTCACAGCATATCCGGTTGATAATGTATTTTCAAAAAAACCCTTTGTTTTGGTATTGAAAAAATGAGCAGTAAAAACCAGAAAATGACGGCGCCAATAATGCCTAGAGTTCAAGATTATGGTTTAGAAGAAGAGGATTTAAAAAAGGTAACAGCTAGGGATATTCTACTTTCTGAAGGGCTCGCTTCTTTGGTTATGGTGGTAGGAACAGCATTGTCAATTTGGGCATATAGCTGGTGGGGCATAGCTTTGGCGTGTATCGGTCTAGGTGTGCTTTATGCAGTTCGAAGAGTTTTGAATGTCGTATTAAAAAGTAAATTGGATGCATCAAGATTAAATTTTAAAGCGGCCTTGAACGAATACTATATTAATCGTCATTTGTATGACGCTGAATTAGACGAAATAGAACGACAAAAACGCCTAGATAAGGAATACGAGGAATCGAACCAAAATTGAGATAAATCAGCGCTTAACTATTTTGATTTGTTTGCTTGCCACTTGTTTAAAATGGAATAGACATCTTTAGGATCCCTATTGTTGTTTTTTGAGCTTTTAATTTTTGCAGTTAATTCTATGACATAACCGTTAGGATCTCTAAAATAAATCGAGTGGATAAAACCATGATCAGAAATCCCCCGGGTTTCTATTTTTGATGCTTTCCCCTTTGAAAACATTTCTTTTAGAACCGAGGGCTCCACTTCTAAAGCAATGTGTAGATCAAAATCATGCTGCTTTTTAAATTCAAATGGTTGATCTGGTGCTTCGAAAAATGCAAGGAAAGATCCATCTCCCATTTCATAAAAAGAATGTAAAACGGAGGTGGCTCTATTAGTCTGAGTTGTTTGGATCTCAAACGCATCTGCCAACCTTAGACCAAGAAAATCTTCATAAAACTTTCGGGTTTCCTCCGAGTCCCGGCATCGATATGCGTTATGATGCAAGCCTTTTATCATTTTCTCTCCTCTGTTTTTCAAACTGTCAGTGATTGAATGACACAGAACACTCAGGTTCAGCTGGTGAGACATGGAATTTTAGTCACACGATTTTTTAATTAGTGTATTATGATTACCACTTAATCAACTGATAATAGTTCTGGTAATTAATTTGTATTTTAGGGGCAAGCATGTCTGATGAAATGAGAATTGAAAAGATAGCCAAATATCTTCACGATAGCCACGCTTCGAAAACGCGGTTTCAGAACTTAACAGGTGACCTGGCTCCAAGTTCTGTAACCGATGCTTACAAAGCGCAAAAGGCATTAAATAGGTTGTGGGAGCAGGGAGGGCGTGGGCCGGTGGCAGGGTATAAAATAGCGTTGACGTCCAAGGCTATACAGGAACTAGTTGGGGTGGATAAACCAGTCGGCGCCGCTATTTTTAGTTCAACAGTGCATCAATCCCCAGCAAAAATTGAACTAGATCAATTTGTTCGTTTGGGTTTGGAGTTTGAAATAGCATTTGAGATTGCCGAGGATATTCCAAAAAATTCTCATTACGATGCAGAGTCAGTTGGAGCATTCGTGAAAGCAATCATGCCGGCTTTTGAATTAATTGAGGACAGAGATGCGGATTATTCAAATTTAGACCCCATGACGCTGATTGCTGATAATGCGTGGTGCGGTGGTGTCGTTTTAGGTTCGCCAAGATATGATTGGCAATCTATTGATTTATCCTCAACCCCTGTTGATTTGTTGTTTAATGGTATCGTTGAACGGGCAAATACTGGAGATGCCATGGGAAACCCGTTAAACGCTCTAGCTTGGCTCGCAAACTTGCTTGCTGAACAAGGGAGACCCCTTAAAAAAGGGAATATCGTTATGAGTGGTTCAACGCTAGCGACTAAGTTTTTGACTCGCGGCGACCATGCTATCTACAACGTCGATGGAGTTGGTTCGGTTGAAGTTCAGATCGATTAAAAAATAATTTTTGTGATATTTTATAGGAAATGTGGACTTTTGGAAGAATGGTATGGCACTGACGCGTCGCAGCTTCATCGCATTACATCTCTCTTTGGTTTGCTCTGCGTGCAGCGCCAACAAACTATATTTTCCAAAAACGACAGAAAAGTGGTGGCAACAATATTCCAATCAATCAAAGCAATTTGTTGATCATAATTCTTGGGCCTATCTCCTGAAAAAATATCTGGTAATTACTCCTCAGAGAAACCATTTATTTGCTTATGGCGATGTCACATTGGAGGATAAAGAGCGATTAGATGGCTACCTTCATAATTTGTCATCATTTCCCGTAGAGAATCTCAGTAGGCGGGAACAGTATGCTTATTGGCTAAACTTTTATAATGCATTGGCAGTTCGTTTGATTTTGAGCCGTTATTTGGTTCTATCAATTCAAGATATTAAATTTGGTTTTCCTCCGTTCACTAATGATGCCTTTAATGAAAAGCTTATCGATATCCGAAACGAGAAATTTAGCTTAAGTGACTTGCGTCACAAAGTCCTATTGCAACTCTTTGATGATCCGAGGCTCCACTACGGTCTGTGTGATGCGGCGCTCGGTTCCCCCAACTTACCAATCAAGCCGTTCACTGGGGATTGGGTAGATAGGATGTTAGATGGAGCTGCTTTAGACTTCATCAACCATTCAAAGGGACTCTTTATCGAAAATGATGAATTGGTGCTATCGGAGCTATTCCAAAAATATCCCACTGAGTTCGGTCATGGTAAAGCTAGTCAGTTATCCGCTATTAAGAATTATATAGTCCCTGGCAGGCTCAAAAAAATAGATGTGGAAATGGCCGTACGTTACCATTTTGACTGGTCATTGAATGACGGAACTGGCATGCTCGGTTAGGAGGGCCAACATATATGTGTTCATGTTATTACATACTGTGTTAAACTACTCTGGAGGGCTCAGAAATTGACTTTTAAATCCAAATTAGGAGAGTGAACTATGAGGCAGATCCTACTTCCCTTTGGTGCAGATACATCTAACGATGTTCCAATAGCCGCAGCAGGTCATCTTGCGGCTCGAACCAATGCTTCAATTACCGCTATGTTTTACCCGAGACTTCCAGACCCGGTTATAGTGGATCCGATGAGTGGGGGGGTAGTGTCATATGATGGATTAGACGACGAAATCGAGGCTCAAAAATCTGCCGCTGAGAAAAATATTGTTGATAGAGCGGCGAAATGTAATCCACCCGTCGGTAGTGAGCATCTGAATGTTGATATGACCAGTTTGTCTAATTGGCGGCAAGTTGGAGAAATATGCCGTGTGCAAGATCTGACGATGGTTGGCAGGTCTCGCGAGAATCCCCATTGGCAAACGTTATTTGAAATGGCTTTATTTGAGGGAGGCCGCCCAGTTCTCGTCGTTCCACAAAAATGGGAAGGCGATTTTGGGAATACGGTTGGTATTGCTTGGAACCATAGTACTGAAACGGCTCGGGTTTTAGCGCTGAGTATGCCGATTATAAGATGTGCTAAAAAAGTATATATCATAGAGGTTGATGGTTGGGTCCACGCTGGCCCTGACGGGACCGCACTTCAACGGTATCTTGCAGGACATGAAATTGAAGCAGAATTTAAGCGTGGTGCGTCTGCGGGAAATCCCGGAGAACGGGTGCTTGAGGTTGCTGAAAATGCTAATGTAGACTTTCTAGTAAAGGGAGCATTTACCCAAAGTCGACTTACACAGATGATTTTTGGTGGTGCGACGCGCGCAATTTTAGATAAGTCTAAGATACCTGTTATTTTTGCTCATTAAATAGATAGTGTAATATCTAATCTCGTTAACTGAGAATTACATCACACTAGAGATTGTGAATGGTAATGATTTTCTAAATCTATTTTAGAGTGATAGTTTTATCCCAAATATTTTTAAAAGGTGGGGCGAAATGGGAAGACTTAAAGAAAAAGTAGCAATAATCACAGGCGGCGGCGGCGGGATAGGGCGTGCTACGGCAATTCGTTTTGCAGAGGAAGGCGCCCGCGTAATCGTCGCTGAAATAAATACTGACCTTGGCGAAGAATCGGCGCAGCTGGCGAGAGATGCAGCGGGTAACAGCGGCGGTGACGCCGTATTTATCGAAACCGATGTCACAAGCCATGAAAGTGTTAAAAACGCGGTCTCTGAGGCAGTGGAGCGTTATGGTAAACTGGATATTCTTCACAATAACGCAGGTGGCTCTACAATGCAGGACGGGCCTGTAACCGAGGCGCCAGATGACGAATTCTGGAGGGTTATCAAACTCGATTTGTTTGGAACATTTGTATGTTCGAAACATGGTATACCGGCAATCATAGAATCGGGAGGTGGTTCTGTTATAAATATGTCTTCGAATGTGGCGTTAATGGCACTTCCAGGAAGAGATTGCTACACAGCAGCCAAGGGTGGAGTTGCGTCTATGACACGGTCGATGGCGGTAGAATATGCACCAAATAAAATTCGAGTAAATGCTATAGCACCATCCGTCACATTGTCTGATAGAGTTAAAAAACTGGTTGATGAGTCACCAGAAATCAAAAAGATATCGGAGCAACATTTACTAGGCTTTGGGATGCCCATACATATTGCTGACATGGCTGTCTATTTGGGGTCTGATGAATCTGTGATCACAACTGGCCAAATTATGTCAGTTGATAGTGGTGTTACCATTTACTAAGAGTTTGGATAGAAATGAACCTTGTAATAAACCCTTTAAAACCGGGCAGTGAATTTGCGGCGGAGGTGGTAAACCTTGATCTTGGCAAATCATTGAACGATGCAGATTTTGCTATCATTCGAGATGCATTCTATAAATATGCAGTTTTGGTTCTCCGAGATCAAAATATCAATGATGACCAGCAAATAGCTTTCTCAGAGCGGTTTGGAGCGCTAGAGACTTCATTAGGTTTTGATCAGTACGGTGGAGTAACACGGCCAGAAATTTCGAGGATATCCAATGTGGGCGATGACAATAAAATTCGCCCGCATGATCATGAGAAATCTAGATATCATAGAGGCAATAATCTGTGGCATTCAGATTCGTCGTTTAAACCCATCCCCGCTAATATATCATTATTGTCAGGTAGGGAGGTCCCTCCAATTGGTGGCGAAACACAGTTTGCCGACGCTCGTGCTGCGTATGATGAATGGCCGGGTTCGGTATCTGGTATTACGAAAGACGATTTAGAGGGTCTTGTATGCGAACACTCTATTGTTTTTTCTAGGCAATTAATTGTTGGGGATATTTTTACGGATAAGGAGAAGAGAAAGTTACAACCGGTCCGGCAGGCTTTGATTAGAAAACATTCTGAGACAGGCCGGAAGGTTTTGTATTTGGGTAGCCATTGCCATTTTGTCGAAGGCTGGGAGTATCCAAAAAGTCGTGCTTTGATTACAGAATTGACTTCGTGGATAACAAGACCAGAGTTTGTTTATAGTCATAAATGGAAGCCTCTCGATTTGGTGATGTGGGACAACCAAGCTGTTTTACACCGTGGTAACCCATGGCCAGATGAAGATTATCGTAGGGTTATGCATCGAACCACTGTGGCAGGTCAGGCACGAACCGTTTAATGGCTCAATATGATGAACAACACATTCGCTGTTTTCTCTTAAGTAGTTAGAAATGGCGAGATTCGGGGTGCCTTTAGATTGTATACAGAACTAGACTATAACTTTTTCTTAAGACTTTTGCAGGAACAAAAGGTTCAACTTCAGGAACTTATCGATAATGTGCGCGACCAGGCTCGTCCCGTTGAGTTGGACCAGACAAAAGTTGGTCGTTTGTCGCGGATGGATGCTATGCAATCGCAAGCCATGGCAAAAGAAACACAACGTCGCAGGAACGCCGATATAACAAGAATTGATGCCGCTATTAAAAGAATAAAAGATTCCGATTATGGTTTCTGTTGTGTTTGTGATGAGCTCATTCCCAAAAAACGGCTGGAATTTGATCCTGCTACGACAACATGCGTTAAATGCGCTCAAACCCTGGCGTGGCCGAATTAAAATTGTGTATGATACGCTCTAGAATCTTTTGCAGTTGTTAGAATTGCTATGCAATTTTTGCTAAGGCATCTGCTTCTATATCGAGTTGTAATACATCATTAAATCTATTGAAAGCACCACAGAGCGCTATTCTCCAAGTTAGTTCAACGATCTGTTTCTCAGTAAAATGTTTTTTGAGTCTGCCGAACATGGCGTCTCTTACGCGATTAAAATCATTGCTTACACCGATAGAGTATTCAACGACCAGTTTATCTATTTCATCAAACTCAGGATGATCTTTGTAATCTAATATATTCTGCGCTCCTAGTGGCGAAACACCCTCTATGGTAAGAAATGGAGAATGATGAGCGACACAATAATCACACTCATTTAGCTTTGACACCGCAACCAGTGCGAGTTCCAGGTATCGACGGGGTAAGACACCTTCTTTTCGTAAATCCGTTAACATTCCAAAAACGTGTTCGAATATTGGAGGGCGGTGTGCCATTGCCCCGACTAAACTTCCAAATGGCCCATATGTCGACATATCGTCAAAAAGATGTTGCAGTCGGATTGGTACATCATCGCGCTCTACGTAGGATACCCGGGCCATTTCTATTCCTCACTTTGTAGTCGTTACAGTATCTTCGTCATTTAGCCGTCGAATTGCAATCTCTATAATATTAAAATTTTTTATAGTAAACTCTGTCTGTGAAGTTCAATAGATGTAGGATTTGATATGACAATTAAAAATGTAGAAGTTGGTCATTACAGTATTCCTTTACCCGTGGTTCTTTCAGATAGTATGCACGGAGATATGGCTAGTTTTGAACTCATGACCGCAAGGATTTTAGATGATGAAGGTCGACAAGGGTTAGGTTACACCTATACGCTTGGAGCTGGTGCACGGGCAATTCACTCGGTAATGCAGTCCGATATGGCACCTTTTTTAATGGATCGCGATGAAACCCGCATTGAAGAAATATGGCATGGACTTTGGTGGAAACTGCATTACGCGGGTCGAGGTGGCCTTGTGATTCATGCATTGTCGGCAATTGATATAGCGCTTTGGGATTTATTGGGGAAAAGAACAAGTCTCCCACTTTGGCGACTTCTTGGAGGGGCTGACCCAAAAGTGAAAGCCTATGCTGGTGGTATAGATCTGATGTTCAGTCTCGATGACTTGTTGGCTCAGACTGACCAAAACCTAAGCAAAGGATTTCGAGCAATTAAGATGAAGGTTGGACGTGATAATCTGCATGAAGACGTTGAGAGAATTAAGACTATGCGTAATCATCTTGGGATAGATTTTCCATTAATGGTAGATGCTAATATGAGATGGACGGTTGATGATGCTATTAGGGCTGCTAGGGCTTTCCGAGAATTTGATCTTGTTTGGCTGGAAGAGCCCACCATACCAGAAGACTTCCAAGGCCATAGAAGGATTCTCTCGGAAGGTGAGGTGCCAATATCGGCGGGAGAAAACTTACATACGCTCTTCGATTTTCAACATATGCTGGAAGCAAATGGGGTCAGTTATATAGAACCGGATGTTTCTAATTGTGGAGGTATAACTGTTTGGATGAAAGTTGCAAAACTTGCAGAGGCACGGAATTTACCAGTCACCTCACATGGGGTTCACGATATTCATGTGCATCTTCTTGGAGCTATTCCGAATGCCTCATATCTAGAGGTTCATGGTTTTGGATTAGAGCGATTTATAGAAGAGCCTTTGAGAATACAGGATGGTTATGCTACTGCTAATGAAAGAAGCGGCCATGGTATTAGTTTTGACTGGAAAGCGCTTGAGGAGTACCGAATTTCCTAAGGCGTTGATAAATGATTACATAATGGCCGTGAAGGTGTAATCGCAATTTGAGATTAAAAAGGGCCATTTAGTGCGTTTCTTGGTACTTCACCATTGAAGACCCGAATGATATCGCGACTGGCAGTTTCTGCTATCGTGTTTAGACACTCTGATGTGGAACCTGCCATGTGTGGCGTTAATATTACATTGGGGGCGTTGAATATTGGACTTTTGGGATTTGGCGGTTCCCCCTCCAAAACGTCTAGTGCAGCACCAGCAAGACGTTTTTCAGTGAGGGCATTGGCTAGCTCTATTTCATCAATTAAACTGCCCCGGGCACAGTTAATAATGAATGAGGTTGGTTTCATTCTAGAAAAAAAATCTTTGTTTATAACATGTCGGGTGGCATCTATAGCCGGAGCATGAAGTGATACAAAGTCGCTGTTTTGGGCTAATTCATGTAGACTTTTAGGTTTAGCTCCCCTTTTTTGAACCTCGGGGTCAGAAATCCCTGGATCATGCCCTATTACATTCATTCCAAATGCTTTTGCTATGATGGCAACGCGTCTCCCTATCTCTCCTAATCCCAGTAAACCGAGAGTCTTCCCTTTCAGCTCGCTTCCTGTATGTCTTGCATCATCCCAAGCTAAATTCTGTTTTACCTGATAAGCGGACTCTGGAATTTTTCGGGCTAACGAGAGCATTAATCCAATTGTTATCTCTGTCACGGCATCAGCATTAGCGCCGGGTGTATTTGTCACGTAAACCTCATGTTCAGAGCACGCTTGAAGGTCGACTGGGTCAATACCTGCACCATGTACCGCAACTATTTTCAGATCAGGTAAATATTTCAGAAATTGAGCTGTAATATAGCCTGAACGAAGCAATATACCTTTTGCCCCTTCCAATTGTTCTGCCCAAAAAATAACTTCTTTCTCCGAGAGTGGTTTATAGGGCACGTGTATCTCGCGGACCTCAGCAATATCCTTAACAACACGATTTACGGCGGTTCGTGCTATAGGTAAATCAGGTGTTGCCGCAAGCGCGATCCAGGGGTTATCGTGTGGAGACATTTTATTAGATCCAATAGCGTTGTATAAAAAATTTTTTCACTACCAAAAAATTATAAAACAATATCTTTAGCACAAGGATAACAATTTTGGTTTAAAAAGTAGAGTTACAAATCTAATAATAATCGGTTAATTTCTCGTTTATATGAGTGAAAGTAGTCATTATGAGTAGTCCAGTACTTCAACCAACACCCCTAATTAATTTCATTAAAGACGCATTAGTGGCGGGAGGTTTTTCGCTCTCTAATTCAGAAATCGTTGCGGCACATCTTGTTGATGCTGAAATGAAAGGTGTCCCAAGCCATGGTATTAATCGGTTGGGTTTATATCTTGGTGAAGCACAACGTGATGTCATTGATCCAAAAGCAGAACCGATTGTTGATAAGATAAAAAACAGTTTATTACATGTGAATGGTTCGAGAGGTATCGGTATAGTCGCCATGAAGAAAGCAACCGATGCAGCCATTGAATTAGCAAAAGTTGAAGGCATTGCCGCTGCGGGAATAACGGAATGTGGTCATACTGGAAGAATGGGTGCCTATGCCGAACAGGCCGCTAATGCGGGGTTTTTGGCTGTAAGTTTTGGTGGTGGCGGTAGGAAATTATGGGGCAATGTAGTTCCCTTCGGAGGGAAAGATCCAGTAATGAGTACTAACCCTTATACACTTGGAATGCCGGGTCTTAACGATGACCCTGTTGTGTGTGATTTTGCTATTTCCAATTGGCCTGCAGGTAAGGTTGCAGTTGCTAGAGCAAATGGCAATAAATTACCCGAAAATATTATTGTAGATAAAGAAGGAAAGTCGTCTACTAATCCCGAGGATTTCTATGATGGAGGAGCATTATTACCTGCCGCTGGTACAAAAGGCAGTGGGTTAGGTATAATTGCTGAGTTAATGGGAGCTGCGATGCTCGGTGAGGCAGTGGAATATAATTGGCTGCTCATATTAATTAAAGTAGACTCTTTTAGAGCAAAGTCGGCTTACGATAAGTCAGCGAAAGA
>Ga0315330_10003531_pt1 | contig 10748 bp, 10 predicted proteins | sample M140m34915metaG_FD_203453 | JGI IMG/M metagenome (GOLD analysis project Ga0315330, IMG submission 203453) | Ammonia-oxidizing marine archaeal communities from Monterey Bay, California, United States - M1 40m 34915 | ecosystem: Environmental > Aquatic > Marine > Intertidal zone | place: USA... | reverse complement strand
TGGATTAATCAAGGGAGTTCATTTAGTCAAAAATTGAATGAATTCAATATTGACGACAATCTTGTCAATTATTTTTTTACAACAGAAATGCCATTTTACCCTGAATCCGACCTACCTCTTCCAAATAATGATCTAATTAAAACTATTCAATCAAAAAATATTTTAATATTACCAATAAATAAAGGATCGAATTTATTTTCAATTAGTATGATCAATTCTCCAGACTTTATTGATGGAGACCTATCAATTTTTAATCAAATTAAAGACAACATAGTAAACCTTGATTTAAGCAATAGCGAGGTAACAGATTCTATTTTTTCAGATTTAAAAACATATTCTAATTTGACTGTTCTTAAATTGAGCAACACAAAAATAACGGGGAATTCAATAGAACAATTATCAATACTTCCAAATTTAAAACGACTATATCTTGTAAATACTTCATTCCAAGAAAAATTCATCGAAGATCTTATAAAATTTAAAAACCTAGAGAGTGTTTTTTTGTTTAAAGAAAAAAATCCATTAAAAACACCATCTATAATACCAATAGAAAAGTTAAGTATATTTGATTTTGGCAACTACATTTTAGAAGATTTGTAAAGAACTCTTCGCTTAAACTTTAAATGATAAACCACCTCTTAACTTATTAAAAATTTTATTTGTTTATATAATAATTAGATTAACCATATTAGATTAATATCAAAAAGCAATTATTTATTTCGACACTAGTTCCGTTTTTATTGTTTTCTCAGGACTGGAATGACAGAGCTGGCTCTGGAATTGGATTTAATGGATTATCTATAGGGTTAATATTACAGGGCCAAACTAAATACCCTAACCCTTATTTTGGTCCGGAAGTAACTGGAATCTATAATGATGGTGCCTATCATTTTACATTAGATATATATTACAACAAATTTTTATTGGGTTTTCAGTTATCAGATGAGTTTTTATATATAGAGAAGTTTGATAGTAACGGTTCTGTATGGAAACCAAGAGGGTTCAATAATAGTTTTTCATCTCTTACAAGGACCCTATGGCTTACACTAGGATATAATATAATTAATAATTTTAATATGAAATTTGGCGCTGGGCTTAGAAGTGGTCCTAAAGATCAATTAACAAATAAAGGTTATACCTCTTTTGAAATTGCTAATGGGTATAATTATTTAAATCCTGAAAATATTTTTAATACTTCCAAGGAACTAGATAAATTTAGTGAGATAGATTACTCATTGTCTATAAATTATCCTATAAAAGTTTATGGAAAATTTGGAATAGTCCCCGAACTAGGTTACGCAATTAGATACGGAGGTTTATTAACAGGTATCAGCATTATTTACTAGATAAAAAAATTTAGAGTTTGGTAATTAAAACCCATTTTTCAATTGTTGATTTATTCTACTTGCCTTGAATACATAATAACATCACCATCAATTTCATAAATAAATGAATTAAAATCTTCATCAAATATTCCAGTAATTTGATTTATTTGTTCTTTAAAGGTTATGCTATAGCTTTGTTCTAAACTATTAAAATCTTTACTATCTGAAGTATTCTCCCAATAACCAATTTCATCCCTATCACTCAAAACTGAAATTAAACTTGTCCAAGTCCCCTCAGGATTATATATAACCCTGTCTTTATTTTCATTACCCTCAATTCTTATGACATTCCAGGTTCCAATCAATGGATCTTTTTTTTGAAGTTCATGAATCATTTCTCCAGAGGAACATCCAAATAAAAATAAAAATAACGGAATAAAAAGATTTTTTCTCATAAACTAAAGATAATCAATAGTGATATAAAAGTAAACCCTTTAGCAAGTAAAGGGTTGATATCTGAGTGAATAACAATTTTAAATAACTAAATAAGTTTTTATTATTTATCGTTATAAAAATTAAATTAATTTATCTGTAATATTGGATGCTTGAAATCCATTTTTGATGGTAAAGTGGGAATGAGGTTATGATAATTGAACATGTTTGTATGAGACACTTCATTTCTAATTTCCCACTTTTTTTAAATTTTATAATTGTGTACTTAACAGCACTATATTTTTTTTAGGATAATATCTATGTACTTAAAGGTTTTTAAGTTTTATTAGATCACAATTGATGAGCATTATTAAGTAATTATCAAATAATGTTTCTGAAATACTTAATATCTTCAGAGAAATTCAATATAGGCTTTTTAAAATTGATTTTTTTCTCTAATGATTATAAAGCTGCCTTCTTACATTTTAATTTTTACAATCTTAGTTGGTTGCTTTAATCGAGATCTTGAAATAGTTGAAGAGAACGTTATTGAATATACACTTACAATAATTGAATCCGAAGGAGGAATTATAGATTCAACCGGTGGAAAATATTCCTTTGGAGAAAATATTACATTAACTGCTTCTCCAAATCAAGGGTACGTTTTTTCAGAATGGTCTAATGGATTAGATACTGAGACTATAAATATTAAAATAGAATCAAATATTAGTATAGAGGCATTTTTTATTCCAAAAAAAAATGAATCGCCAAAAATTAGTTTGGTGGGCTCATCTACAATAAATATTGAAATAGAAAGTTTATTCGTAGACCCAGGGGTGATTGCAATTGATGTTGAAGATGGAGATATATCTTCGTTTATTAATATTTCAGGAGATTTGAATACATCAATATCAGGAACATACACCCTAGTTTATGAAGTGTCTGACAGCTCAGGTAATTCAAGCTCAATTTCTAGAACAATAATTGTAAAAGAAAAGAGTGATAGGATTATATATTTCGAAAATGGGACATGTAAGTGTCCTGAGGGTCCAGTTGGATTCAAAGAAATAATAAATCAAATTGAATATACCGTTGTAGATAATCAAACAATCAAAATTGAAATATTGAATAACAACATAAACTTATGTACTACACCTGTAAATGATATGAGGGAGCTTTTCAGCAACAACATATCCTTTAATAAAGATATAAGTTTTTGGGACACTTCAAATGTTGTTCAAATGGATAAAATGTTTTTAAATGCATCAACTTTTAACAAAGATATTGGGCATTGGGATACAGGGAAAGTAAAAAGTATGAATGCAATGTTTAAGAAAGCCGCTTTATTCAATAATAATATTAAATCTTGGGATACATCAAATGTTGAAAATATGATCGAAATGTTTAGCGAAGCATATTCATTTAATCAGGACATTAGCTCTTGGAATACGTCAAGTGTAATTTATATGTCTTACATGTTTTACTTCGCAATTAATTTTAATCAACCAATAAACTCATGGAAGACCTCAAGTCTTATAAAAGCAACAGGTATGTTTCACGGTGCCAAATCATTCAATAATGAATTAAATGATTGGGACACATCAAAAGTAAACTCTATGACTGGGATGTTTAGAGAATCAGTTCTATTCAATAGTAATATATCGAAATGGGACACATCTAATGTAATAGCAATGTCATATATGTTCAAGGGTGCTTCTATTTTTAATCAGAACTTATCAGACTGGTGTGTTGATAATATACCGCAAGAACCCTCAGATTTTGCAGAAGGTTCTATTTTATTTGAGGCTAATAAACCCGTTTGGGGAACTTGTCCTAAGTAAATGAATAAGTTGGCAACTATTTGACCTAGACTTAATAATTTACAATTAAATTATTACTTGAAGTTTTTGACTAAAAAAGGAGGTAAAAGCTATTTCAGAAATACTAGAATTAACTAGCCCAAAAAATCTAAATCACTCGCAACAGCTGCTGGAGACCCCCCTGTCCCTGTGGAACCACTGTCACCTGATGAGCTTAAGGAAATGCTTTCAAAGGCAAAAGAAAGTGAGGATGATGACTGTTTGATGTGTGGGTCTTAAATATTGACACAACAAGTATATTTTGAACTAAAAATAAATATTCAAATATCTGAGTAAGTTATAGTAGTAATAATAGGCTCTGTAGAAGTAAATGGTTTTTAATGGTTACAGTTCCATATACTCTACAATAATTTGACCTAGATTCCAACTCGGAATATAATAAGTAAAGGGACTATGCTCAAGCACTTCATTAAAAATTCTTTCTTGTAATACCGTAGAGTTGCCAGTGATAATGATTAAGGAAAAGGATCCTTGTTCCCTAATACGCATAAGGGTTTCATTTACTTTTTCTAGGGCTTCTTTATGTCGAATCCCATGTAGATCGATACTTTGAATAACAATTTTTTAGATTCCAAAAATAAACATTTTTTAAGTGCTATTTTCCTCTAGCCAAATAGCGTTCTATATGCATTTGATCTAATGAATCTGAATCTCCATAATACACTCTCAGTTCCTCAAGCTTTTGATGTAGCTTTTGTTGTATGTCAGCATATTGAGGATCATCATATCGATTATACATTTCGGAAGGATCTTCTTCAAGGTCGTACAACTCCCATTCATCTATATCGTAATAAAAATGCATGAGTTTATAGCGTTCTGTCCGAACCCCATAATGTCTTTTAACCATGTGAACGGAAGGATATTCGTAATAAGTGTAATAAATGGCATCTCTCCAGCTAGTGGTCTTTTCACTTACCAAATCTCTAAATGAGACCCCCTGTAAATCGGTTGAAGCTTCTACTCCTGCGTAATCTAAAAACGTTGGAGCTAAATCAAGGTTTTGAACCATTTTATCTATTTTAATACCTGCTTTGATTTCTTTGGGATAGCGTATCAGAAGCGGTGTTCGAAGGGATTCTTCATACATAAATCTTTTGTCAAACCAACCATGCTCGCCAAGGTAAAAGCCTTGATCTGAGGTGTAAATTACGAGGGTATTTTCTGTTAATCCCTCTTGATCTAAATAGTCTAATACTTCCCCCACACCGTCATCCACGGATTGTATGGTACGTAAATAATCTTTTATATAGCGGTTAAATTTCCATAGTGCCAATTCTTTTCCTTTCGGTTTTTGTGCTCTCATGGCATCGTTTTTTGGAGTATATGCTTTGAGCCAAGCTTCTCGCTGTTCGGGAGTAAAACGCTCCAATTGTTTGTCAAAATTAGTAGGATTGCCATAAGGGTCGGTAAGCAATTTAAAATCATGACCCCATCTACCGTGCCCTCCATATCCATGAGATGCTGCTATTTGTTCTTCTGAAGCTGCAATTAACATTTCTTGGGTTTTAGCAGCCGTACCTCTATTTTCATAAGTATCAAAAAAATTTGCGGGAGGGTCAAATGTTTTATCATCAAATAGATTTAAATATTTTTCTTCAGATTGCCAGTTTCTATGTGGAGCTTTTTGGTGGTATAATAATAAAAAGGGCTTGTTTTTATTGCGCTTGGTTTTTAGCCAGTCTAAAGCTAAGTTGGTCGTAATAGATGTTACATATCCTTGAATACGCTCTTTAATCCCATCAATTATAAAATCAGGATTGTAGTAATGTCCTTGTCCAGGGAGAACAGCAGAGTAATCAAAGCCTTGAGGTAAACCACGAAGGTGAATTTTCCCAATTAAAGCAGTTTGATACCCCACTTTTTGCAGTTCTTTTGCAAAGTTATCTTGATTCCAATTAAAGTCTTGAATGTTATCCACCTTTCCATTGATAAAACTGTGCTTCCCAGTCAACATAACTGCCCGACTGGGAGCACAAATAGAATTGGTGACAAAGGCTCTTTCAAACAAGGCGCCTTCTCTTGCAATACGATCGATATTGGGCGTGTGGTTCAAGTCATGTCCATAGGCGCTTACAGCCTGAAAAGCATGATCATCAGACATGATAAAAAGAATGTTCGGAGGGGATTGTTTGGTTTCAGAACAAGATAAAAACAAGGTGCTAAAAAGAAGGCAAACAAAGGGACTTCGCATAAGAACGATTTTGGTTGATTTCTAAAGATACATTTTTTTATAAATTCTAGGATTTCTGACTAGTTGTTATAGCCAAATCGTTTGAGTTGTTGTGTATTTGAGCGCCAGTTCTTAGATACTTTTACATACAGCTCTAGATGAATTTTTTTTCCAAAAAAGTCTTGCAATGATTTTCGTGCTCCAATTCCAACTTGTTTAAGCGCACTTCCTTTGTGACCAATTAGGATTCCTTTTTGTGTTTCTCGCTCAACCATAATAACAGAACGGATTTTGATTATTTTAGGGTCTTCAAAAAATTCCTCCGTAACTACCTCAACCGAATAGGGGATTTCTTTGTTGTAGCGTTTCAAGATTTGTTCTCGTATGGATTCATTGACAAAAAAGCGTTCTGGTTTATCGGTCAATTGATCTTTTGGAAAATAAGGTGGGCTCTTGGGTAAGAGATTAATAAGAAGCTCCAGAAGTTCTGGTATAAAGAAGCCTGATAAAGCAGCGATTGGACACACTTTAGCGGTTGGAAAAACCGATTGCCAATGAAGGACTACCTGCTCTACTTGCTCTTGACTGGAAAGATCTATTTTATTTATCAGGATAAATAAGGGAGCTTTCGTTTTTTTGATGCGCTCAAAAAGCTTCTCGTCCTTAAGTTCAGTTTCTTCAACAGTAGTCATATAAATCAAAACATCCGCATCTACTAAAGCTTCTTTTACAAAATTCATCATAGAATCTTGCATCTCATAAGCCGGTTTAATGATACCTGGAGTATCGGAAAGAACCATTTGAAAATCAGTTCCATTCACGATCCCTAAAATCCTGTGACGGGTAGTTTGAGCTTTAGCAGTTATGATGGAAAGCTCCTTGCCTACAATGGCATTCATCAATGTTGACTTGCCCACATTTGGGTTTCCAACAATTGAAATAAATCCAGATTTGTGTTCTTTTTTTTCTTTCAATATTAGATTTTAATAGATCCTAAAGGTAGTAATAAATTAAGCCTCAATTTTTGAATAGCATTTAGTAGATTACGCGCTTAAAAGAGCGATCATTATTTACATTTCTGTTTTTTTTTTAAAAGTCATTTTAAGTTAAGACAGTCCTCACATCTACCTTGAAGTAAAATTTGAGATGAAGAGACCTCACGATTTGGAATTTCAGGGATGTTAACCTCTAGCTTTAGGCAATCAATTTTACCACAAGCAACACATTCAAAATGAGGATGCTTATCAGCATGCTTTGTTTTTGTGCAATTGTTGCACATGGCATACCACTTAATACCATCTTTATCTAAGAAAGAGTGTAAAATGCCATCATCCTCAAGGTTATCTAAAACTCTATAAACAGTAGTTTTATTCAATTTTGAATGGAGTCTTTTTATTAGCTCAATTGTTGAAATTGCTGTGGTTTCGGATTTAAATTCATCCAATAATAAATCTAGCGACTTGGTTTTTCTAACGATACCCATAAACCTTATTACAACTTTGTTGCAATAACAAAGTTTCTTTACTATTTTTGTTTATACAAATACAATAACAGTTGAAAAATATTAAATATTTCACAAATAACTCAGATTTTTTTGGAGTATTGACGTGCTCACTTTGCTTGATCCATTGTATCTCCACCCCATTAATTTTTATTTCACTATCCTCTTTAACTACAGAATTATCCTTGTCCTATTCATTGTGGAGAAATTTTGATTACATCTTTATTCTCATTTCTTTTTTTATGGTCTATTTCTCAACTCAAACGACTACAGTAAAAGCGATGAGGTATTTATTTTGGTTGAGTTGGATTGCTCTTTTTGTAATAATTATTAATGAAAAAATAGTTGTATTTCATTTTTCAGAGTACATGACTTACCTAGCTGCTATAGTACTTTCTTTCTTACATCTCTACAATTTAAAATACTGTAAATGATCAATCAAAAACTTCCAGTAACAGTTTTAAGTGGTTTTTTGGGGTCTGGGAAGACCACGCTACTCAACCACATTTTACACAATAAAGAAGGATTAAAAGTCGCCGTTATTGTCAATGATATGAGTGAGATCAACATAGATGCTGATCTAGTAAAAAGTGAAAATACCCTTTCATGTACCGAAGAAAAATTGGTAGAAATGAGCAACGGTTGTATATGCTGTACACTTCGTGAAGACTTAATGATAGAAGTAGAAAGATTGGCAAAGGAGGACAGATTTGACTATTTACTAATTGAAAGCACCGGGATTAGCGAGCCGGTTCCTGTAGCTCAAACATTCTCTTTTATTGATGAGGATAGTGGTATTGATTTGTCTCGCTATAGTTATATAGATACTATGGTTACGGTAGTAGACTCTTTTAATTTTTTTAAAGACTTTGGAAGTCCAGAAACTTTAACAGACAGAAAGTTAACTGATATTGAAGGAGACTATCGCACTATTGTAGACCTGTTGACAGACCAAATTGAATTTGCTAATGTCATAATTCTGAACAAAGCTGATTTAGTGACCAAACAAGAGTTGTCTTTTTTGAGCAATACGATCAACAAATTAAATCCCGCAGCTAAAATTATTGAATCAACTTATAGTAAAATAAAGCCGAAAGAAATATTGCATACTCAAATGTTTGATTTTGAGAAAGCTGAACAAAGCGCAGGTTGGATTGAAGAACTAAACAAAGAAGAACACAAACCTGAAACCGAGGAATACGGCATCTCTTCATTTGTTTACAGAGCTAAAAAACCTTTTGATCCTATTCGCTTTTGGAATTACATACAACAAGGTTTTCCACTATCAATCATTAGAAGCAAGGGGTTATTTTGGTTAGCATCTCGACCAGATCAGGCATTAATCTGGGGTCAGGCTGGAGGGTCACTTAAAGCAGACAGTGCAGGTGTTTGGTGGTGTAGTATGCCTTTTGAAAATAGAATACAACAAATGTCGTTTGTGGAGAATCAACAGCAGATAGAAAGTGGGTGGGACATCAATTTTGGTGATCGCAAAAATGAAATTGTTTTTATTGGGCAAAATATGAATGAAACCCTTATCAGGTCACATTTAGATAGTTGCTTATTAACAGATAAAGAAGTGGCAACTCAACAATGGAAGAAAGGATATGAAGACAATTGGCCAGTTGAAAGAGCTTATCCTAATTAAATTAAATCTATAACTAAAATTATATCAAAATGGTAACAAAAGAACAGGTACTAGAAGTACAACAAAAGTGGGGAAACGGAGTAGTAACAATAGGGTCGTTAAAAGAAGACAGAGCAGAGTGTGAGGCATTCACTAGTAAGTTTCTCGATGAGCGATATGCTTTTGAAGCGGGGACTGTATTATTTAAACCAACCAAGTGTGAGAAAGAACAATTTAGACCCATAAAACCAGAAGCATTATCCTATTTTATTGCGGGTGATGATAGAGTTTGTGATGAGGATAAAGGCTTTGCAATTCAACCTTGGACAAAGGTAAGGTTTGAAAACTCAGGATTTATATTGGAAGAAAAAAGAGCGATTTCAATGGGGAATTACTTTTTTACAGATACTAGTGGTAATGAAGCAAAAGTAGAATATACATTTGGATACAAACTAATTGATGGGGAATTAAAGATTGATCTTCATCATTCATCATTTCCTTTTGTAAATTAAGAATTAATACATGAATGCTTCACTATTCCTTTTATGTCCAACAGATTGCTTAGAATTCATTATTAACAAAGAGTTTGAAGGCAAGAATTACTTTTACAGTAGCCTTGGCAATACTTCGACCTTTGATTCAATAACATTGGAAGCCATTAAGGGTTTAATAGATAAGCATCATATTAGGGAAATTTACTTTGTCCTTTCTATGCGAAACAAAATTGTATCAGATGCTATGGGAGGACAAACTTTCCCGCAAATGCGAATGCTTCAAAACTTTACTAAAGAGATTGGTCTTCATAAAAAACAATCTAAATTATTTTGGAATACAACTGATGAAGTGTTCTCAACAGTTTCATATTACCTCAATCAAAAAATAATACAACTGCAACAAAATTTAAGATCTGAATTATATCAGTCCGTTAACATAAAAGGGAAAGTCTATATGAAATCAGAAAACACTTTCGTTGATATTTATCCTGATTTAGTTTGTCTAACAAAGCATAATCTGAATTAAACCTTAATTGAATTAAATAGTAAGCATATACTATTGAGCCTTAAATACCAACTATATGTTTAGTCGAATCAACCCATTTGAACAGGCTGATGAATATAGAAATTAGTAGAAATACCAATCTATCTTGTTAGGCATCAACTCTTTTGAAATATCAAATATAAGTCTCACTCCAAGAGATCTAATTGACACGCACTATTTGAGTACACTTATTCCTTCTTGGTGAATTGCAAGTTCCTAACTCGGCGATCTTGAATCAAAAAGCTGCTAATTTTTCCGGATTCTCTTGTAAATTGATAACCTTGAATTTGATTGCCAAAAACATCTTTACTGACAGGAAATAAAGTCTTTATTTTTTCATTGTTTCGCATCACAACCAGCTGCTTTTCCTCCACCAGAATGATATAGGACACATCAACCTCTTCACTATAATACTCACCAATATATTCTTCTAAGTTTGCAGTAGGAAGAAAAGCATCTACTTTCTCTGTTTGCCATACTTCAAATATTTCGTTTACAATTATTGGAGTCCCTGTTTCTTTATCGAAAGTACACTTCACCGTGGGCCTATCCTTACGAAAAAAATCAGTCTCTGAAGAAGGAATAAGCTGATACTCTAGCCCATTCCATAATTGGGTAATCAATAAGGTGTCATTTACGACCCTACTTTGTAAACGAAGTTGTGGCTGTTCCTTAACAGCGAAGAGACCTGTGTACTTTTGTAATTGTTGGGGAGTAAGTTTTGTTTTAGTTGTAGCGCGTTCAACTTCTGTAATTTCTTGCTTTACTTTTTCTT
>Ga0315330_10003530_pt1 | contig 10749 bp, 10 predicted proteins | sample M140m34915metaG_FD_203453 | JGI IMG/M metagenome (GOLD analysis project Ga0315330, IMG submission 203453) | Ammonia-oxidizing marine archaeal communities from Monterey Bay, California, United States - M1 40m 34915 | ecosystem: Environmental > Aquatic > Marine > Intertidal zone | place: USA... | reverse complement strand
AATTGTCAAACTTTCTTCGCATGTTTCCGCCAAATTACATTCACATTTGGTTTCCCATTCATTCATCCACATTTCCACACCAAATGTATCAATTTTCATTCGACTAATCCTATAGTGGCTTTTTTGCGCGTATATGGTGAGGGCAATGCTCGCCACTACTCACAACAGGAACCATTTTTGACCATGCATTAATTTGATGATCAATTAACTCTCTTCCATGTCTCTCATAAAGCGCTGACTTTTTGTTTCCTGACAACCACTCAAGCTCCTCACGCGCGACTTGTGAGTACCAAGAGTTTCTGTTCACAAGCTCAATGTCAACGAAGCCAGCATTCTTCATTGCTTTTTCATATCTAGCTGGTGACGCCATTGCAAAATCAAGGCCTTCCGCTTTTAGGTATTCAACCATTTCGGATGATGGGCTATTATCATGGCTGATTAGCCAATCTGACGCAGCAAAACATCCTCCTGGCTTTAGAACACGATACGCCTCAAGCGCTAATGCCTCTTTATCCGGAATGTGAATTATGGAATCTTTTGAAAAAACCACATCGAACATCTCATCAGCAAATGGTAATGGTCCCGGCTCAACTAACTTAATTGAGACTTTTTCGGACAACCCATTAGCTACGACCCGCTTACTGGCAGCATCACAAACCGGACTTGCTACATCAATTGCAACAACATTACTAGCACCGCATTCTTGCGCCAATAGAATTGCACATGCACCTGAGCCACATCCGATATCAATCACAGATTTATCGGAGATTGTTACACCCTCTAACACACGCCTAACCTCTTCCGCACCGCCAGGCGATAAAAATCCATCCCCCCACAACTCTTCCAGAAAAGCTATAATCTTTTCATCATAATGCACATCGTCGGACAATAACCATTCCTCATATTTAAAGAAAAAAATTTTAGATAACTTAAAGTATATACTGTGGCGAAACAATTGAAAGCACCAGCACAACTAACATAATAATATAATTTTAGTAGAAACGAAAAATTCTTCTCGGGTGATCAAGGAATTTGACTTCACCCAAATTTTACAAGCCAGAGTGATCCGAATCTTGTCCATAGATAAATTGCCTGTATGGTAATGAATGCTTATTTTATAAAATTATATTAAACGTAACCCACTGATATTTGTATATTTTTAAAAAGCATTTTAAGAAAGCTTGCGTCAATGAAGATTCAATGTTAGTTTTATTGGAAACGTTTCCAATATTCTTTGCCAAAGGGATTAGAAAATATGTTGTCTAGCACTTTTTAAAAAAGACAATCAGACAAAATTTAATTATCTAGCTCTGGCAAAATAAAAATAAATTTGTATGCGCACATTGGGAGAGTGAAGTATGCATCAGCCAGCGACAATTAAGGATGTTGCATTAAAAGCCGGCTGCGGTGTCGCAACGGTTAGCAGGGTTCTAAATAATACTGGATCTGCCAGTACGGAAATGCGAAAGCGTGTTACAGCGGCTGTAAAAGAATTAGATTTTCAGTTTAGCGAAGTTGGAAGGTCTTTGCAGAGCTCAACAACGCGCACAATTGGCTTTATTGTACCTTCAATTGCTAACCCTGTTTATGCTGATGCTCTACAAGGTGCCCAAGAGGTATTAACTATTTCTGGGTATCAGATGCTTCTTATTTGTACAAATTATAGCCCAGAAAGTGAATTGAGCGCCATTCGGACGCTAATATCCAAGCAAGTTGCAGGTATTGTCCTAACAGTTAGTGACGCTGAAAGAAGTCAAGGTCTATCGATCATTAAGGACCGTAGATTACCTTACTGTCTACTTTACAATAATACCTCAGTGAACCAGGAAAGTTGGTCGGTAGATGACGAAGCCGCAGCCAAAAGAGTAGCTCAAGCTTTTTCGGAAAATTTGCACAATCAGACAGGCTTTTTAGCTCTAAATTTCAACAAATCGGATAGAGCTCGGCAAAGATATGAAGGGTATTGCGCAGGGTGCAAAGCAAGAGGTATGAATAAACCAAAACTTCTAGAAATTAGTGAAGACTTCGAGGACTTAACATTACAATTAAAGCAATTTCTGAGTGAAAACCCATCCATCACAGGTATTTTCGCATCTAACGATTTTCTAGCACTTGCAATTATACGTAGTGCTCGCAAACTTGCGCTTAATGTACCTCGAGATCTATCAATAATTGGCTTTGATGGCATAGATGTTGGTCTAATGGTAGAACCAACCTTAGCTACGATAGTAACCCAGCCAAAGATGCTTGGAGCAGGAGCGGGCAGAACAGTTTTATCATTTATAAATAGAACTGAAGTTCCAAAACCACCGTCTGCAGATCAGACATTTAATTTCCGCGCTGGCGGCAGCCTTGCCTACTTGGGCGCAGAAAGCAGCGACGATGGAAAGATAACAGCCTTTCCATCGTCTTTCGACCCCACCAATTAGAAAGTAAATGAAATAGGAGAAGTCAAAATGAAATATAGACTAGTAGCCACTTTAATGACAATGGCATTTGTAACTCCAGCTATAGCTGAAGATGCAGTTTGCTATAATTGTCCACCACAATGGGCAGATTGGGCATCTATGTTAGAGGCAATTGATAAAGAAATAGATGTACAAATGCCCCATGATAATAAAAATTCAGGGCAGACATTAAGCCAACTCTTAGCCGAAAGAGATAATCCAGTAGCAGACGTTGCATACTATGGCGTAACTACTGGCATCAAAGCAGGAAATGAGGGAGTAGCAACAGCATATAAACCCACTGGTTTTGATGACATACCGGATGGATTAAAGGATCCAGATGGTAAATGGTTTGCAATACACTACGGAACTCTTGGGTTCTTTGTAAATGTTGATGCTCTGGGCGGAGCAGAAGTTCCACAATGCTTTGCTGACTTAACTAAGTCCGATTACAGGGGAATGGTTGGATATCTTGATCCATCATCCGCTTTCGTTGGATATGCCGGCGCGGTCGCGGCAAATATAGCATTTGGAGGTGACCTTAATAATTTTGATCCTGCAATTAAGTATTTTAACGACCTAGCAAAAAATTCACCAATCGTACCGAAACAAACATCTTACGCACGAGTAGTATCGGGGGAAATTCCAATTCTCTTTGATTACGACTTTAACGCTTATAGGGGAAAGTACGAAGAAGATGGTAACTTTGAGTTTGTTCTTCCTTGTGAAGGTTCAGTTCGCGTGCCCTACGTTATGAGCCTTGTCAATAATGGTCCTAATCCTGAGCTTGGGAAAAAGGTTTTAGATTTTATCCTTTCCGATAAAGGTCAAGCAATTTGGACAAATGCATACCTGCAACCTTCACGTCCAGTAGAATTACCTGCAGAAGTTGCTGCAAAATTTCTGCCGGCCAGTGATTATGAGCGTGCAGTCGCTGTTAACTATGCAGAAATGGAGAAGGCTCAATCGGGTTTTGGTGAGCGTTATCTCAGCGAAGTTAAATAATAATTCTTAAAGAGACGGGTCGAGTATGGAATATGCTCGACCCATTAACACTTCATGACAAATAGAACCTTCGTACTAACCTGCCTAACGCCTCTATTAATCTTTTCATTGGCATTTTTGGCATTCCCACTAATGCGGCTATTTTTAGCATCGGTAGAGGGTGATAATGGCTGGGCTGTCTACCTAGATATTATAAGAAAACCTAGATACATAAATACATTAGTATTAACAGTCCTTGTTTCATTAGCTACCACTTTTGCTGCTTTGGCAGTTTCAACTACGGCTGGAATGTTTCTGGTCAGAAATAAATTTCGTGGCCGAAATATTCTATTATCTATTCTTACACTACCCCTAGCTTTTCCAGGAGTAGTAATCGGTTTTTTGATAATATTACTGGGAGGACGCCAAGGATTAATTAACCAAATAACACCAGGGCATGTAGTTTTTGCATATTCGGTATTAGGGCTATTTTTAGGTTATCTATATTTTTCTATACCCCGCGTGCTATTAACGGTCATGGCTGCTGCAGAAAAGCTTGACCCAGCACTGGAAGAGGCGGCTCGGACTCTAGGAGCAAACCCATTTAGAGTAGTAGTAGATGTTATCCTTCCCGGCCTAATGCCGTCATTAATTGCATCTGGGGCTATAGCATTTGCCACAGCAATGGGAGCTTTTGGAACGGCGTTTACCTTAGCAACAAATATCGATGTGATCCCTATGGTAATTTATACTGAGTTTACATTATCGGCCAATATCGCAATGGCAGCTGCTCTATCAATTGTATTGGGTATTGTAACCTGGATATTACTGTTAATTGCCCGAAGTTTATCAGGCACAACAGTAGCGGCAGGAGGGTAATTTGTTCAGATCAAAAACAAAACTTTTACAATTAACTGTCACTCTTACAGCGTGTGCATTTCTTTTGATACCAACACTAATGTCAGTGCTAGCTGGAGTAACAGTAAATTATTTCAAAGGTGTTTCCTCAGGCCTCACTTTTAAGTGGGTATTAAATGTCTGGGAGCTCTATGCAGACAGTATTTTCTTATCTCTATGGCTTGCAATAGCTTGCCTTATAGTAACTTTAATAATTGGATTACCTGCTGCTTATGGACTAGCCAGACACCCAGGCTGGCTATCCAGATTGTTAGAGGAATTTATATCTCTACCACTGGCAGTACCAGGACTTGCTCTGGCACTAGCTCTGTTGCAGCTTTATGGAACTCTAAGTGGCTTCCGGACTTCTTGGACGTTTATACTAGTTGGTCATGTCCTGTATACTTTGCCGTTTATGGTGAGGTCAATCTTAGCAGTGCTGGCAGCAATGGATCTTAAAACTCTGGAAGAAGGTGCTGCGTCTCTTGGAGCTTCTCCCTGGCAAAGGTTTCGCGACATAGTAGTGCCTAACGCTATGCCAGGTATTCTTGCAGGTGCGTTAACTGTGGTCACACTTTCAATTGGGGAGTTCAACCTAACATGGATGTTACACACACCTTATCTAAAAACTTTACCAGTCGGTCTAGCAGATAGCTATGCATCAATGAGATTGGAAATTGCTTCCGCATACACACTAGTCTTCTTTGTATTAATTGTCCCACTTTTAATGGCAATGCAGTGGGCATCTGCCCGTGCTCAAAGGATAGCCCAATGACTTTAAATCTAACTACTACCGCAAAAACTTATGGCGATGGGACCAAAGCCTTACTTCCAACGAACCTTAAGGTGAATACCGGTGAGATAGTTTCACTACTGGGTCCATCAGGATGTGGTAAAACCACTTTATTAAGGATCATAGCTGGTCTTGAGACAACTGATCCTGGTGGAAAGATCTGGTTTGATAGTGATGACGTTACGGATCTACCAGTGGAACGAAGGCAGGTTGGTATGGTTTTTCAGTCATACGCTTTATTCCCAAATATGTCTGTTAGAGCAAATATCGGTTATGGCTTAAAAATGAAAAAACTACCCAAAGCTGATATTGAAGCGCGGGTCTCTGAAGTCCTAGAAATGTGTCAACTAAATGATTACGCTCAACGCGCAGTTACTGCATTGAGTGGGGGACAAAGGCAGAGAGTAGCATTAGCTCGTGCCATCGCACCTCGACCAAGGTTATTATTGCTCGACGAACCATTATCAGCGCTCGACGCAGCACTGCGAGAAACTTTGCGCGATGAACTGGCAATTCTTCTGAGAAAATTCAATATAACAGCAATTTTTGTAACGCACGATCAAAATGAAGCTATGGCAATTGCAGATCGCGTTGCGGTGATGTCACAAGGAGAAATAGTCCAGAGTGGAACGCCAGAGGAACTCTACCGAAAGCCTAATTCAACCTTCGTAGCAAGTTTTGTAGGCAGTGCAATGCATTTAGCGGGCAAAATAAATGGTTCAAAATTACAACTTAAAGGTGGAGAGGTTTCATTGCCCGCAGACGGCACAGGTTGCGAAGCATTCGTAAGGGCCGAGAATATTCAAATAAATAAAAATGGCTCACTTTCTGGATATGTAGATACAGTAACTTTCCTTGGCACACATTACAGAGTGGGTATTTCTGGAGTTATTGCTGAACCAATCACTTCAATATTTTCCGGTAATAAAGTTCCAAAGTTAGGTGAAAAAATAAACCTTACAATAGAACCACAATCAATATTGCTTCTGCCATCGAAAGCCTAGAAATGACTAAAATAATTCAAATATCTGACCCACACATAGTAGCGCAAGATGAGCTGGCCTACGGGCATGTAGATACAGCGAAAGCATTAAAAAAATGTGTTGAAAAAATAGGGAGGATTCTACCCGAAATTGGTCCAATCGATATGATAATATTTACAGGGGATCTTACTGATTTTGGGAAAGAGGAAGAGTACCTAATATTCCGTAAAATAGTTGAAGAACTAGATATTCCATATCAGGCAATCCCTGGAAACCACGATAACAAACTAGTAATGCAAAAGGTTTTTTCAGATCAAGATTGGATGCCTAAAAAGGGCCCAATAAATTGGGAGATAGATTTTAACGATTTGAAAATAATAGCGCTCGATACAAGTATTACGGGTATGGCTCATGGATATTTGGAAAATATTTCTCTCGATTTTTTAAAATCTTCTCTTTCTTCAGCTAAAGAAAAACCGGTGCTGGTCGCTACACATCACCCACCTATCCTGACGGGAATAGAGAAAATGGACATTCAAAATCTTCGTGAAAGCGCTGAATTTAATAAAATTTTGTCAGGATATAACGGAAAATTAAAGTTAATTTGTGGTCATATACACCGCAATATAGTGGGTCAGTTCGGTGATATAGTTTGTCAAATAGCACCCGGCGTTTCACATGCCGTTACAATGGATTTAAGAAAAGGCGCGCCAAATTGCTTAACAAAAGAGCCTGGAAGCTTCTTGTTACACGAAATACAAGGCGGAATTTTGAGTCATCAAATCCTCGTCGATCATTATGATGGGCCATTTCTTTTCTATCCTGAGAGCACATAATCAAATTGCATTGAATTATTATACTAACATAAAATATCTCACTATAAGCACTGAGGAAAGAATATCTACCAATGTTGGATCCTGTTACGGTCTTTCAAAAATATGAAAGTCTGAGATCAAGACTTCCCAATTTTAATAACCCGACGACAACGATTGAAATTAATTCAATCTTGGAGCTTGTAAGTGAAATAGATGTATTTGTTTTTGATGCTTATGGAGTATTGAATATCGGAGAAGAGCTTATACCTGGTGCAGACTTAGCACTGAAAACTTTGCGCAATATGGATAAACAAGTACGTGTTCTAACAAATGCAGCAAGTTATAACAAAAGTGAAGCAGAGAAAAAATTTTTAGATCTCGGTCTTTATTTTACTGCAGAAGAAATTATTACAAGTCGTGATGCTGCATTAGAAAATGTTACTCCTAGGTTATGGGGTGTCATTACTACAGAGCATGATAATCTAAGTGATCTTAAAACCGAATACATCCGTTTAACAGATACGCAACTAGATTTTGATAAAGTAGATGGATTTTTATTTCTTTCTACAAATGACTGGAATTCAAAGAAACAACTTTTGCTTCGAGATAGCATCTCAAAAAACGAGCGCCCAGTCATTATTGCAAATGCAGATTTAGTGGCGCCCAGAGAAAATGGCTTCACGCTAGAACCCGGCTTTTATGGCCATGACTTAATGGACTTAGGAGCTTCTAAGGTAGAATTTTTTGGCAAACCATACTCAGCAGTATATAAACTTTTGGCAAACTCTTTATCCGACATTCCCGGAGATAAAATTGCTATGTTTGGGGACTCTTTACATACTGATATTTTGGGGGCGGCAGCACAGGGTTGGAAAACTGTTCTTGTCACAAAAGATGGATTATTTTCTGGTTTTGATACAAAGAATTTTTGTGAGGGCTCTGGGATTTTCCCCAATTGGCGCTTAGATAGACTACATTCTTAAGCTTCATTCAAACCCATGGTTTAAGCACTATCTTTGGAGCTGCAACAGTGTTTGCCAGAAGATCTCGAAAACAATACTCACCTTCTGAAAGTGGGCGCTTCTCTATCCATTCTAGCAGACCTAAGCGCCCAGTAAATAATGCTTCAGCGGTATCTTTAAAATCCTGTGCTGTATATGTGTAGGTCCCAATGAAAGTTATTTCCTGAAGGGTAATTCGCCTAATATCAAGACCATCAGCATTATCGCCTAATCCAACGTGTGCAATAATACCACCAGGAGACACAAGCTGTGATGCTACAGACCGAGTTGAAGCGAAGCCCACTGCGTCTATAACGATTGGAAATGAATTCTCTGCTTTTTCCACAATTTTGGCATCTATATGTTCTAGCAAATATTCTCTGCGCAAAGGGTTAAATTCTGATATAGTCAGTTCAGTAATACCCATAGCCTTGAGCGCTAGTGCAGTCGCAAGACCAATCGCACCACCACCAATTACTAGAGCTTTTTTTTCCATATTAGCGTCAATTGCATTGGTAGCTAATTTGGCAGTATGCCAACCAACGGCCAAGGGCTCGACTAAGGCTGCTTTATCAAGAGAATACTCAGTTGGTACATTAACCAAATTTCTTTCAGGCATAGTTACATATTGTGCAAATGCACCCTCTCTTGGAGGCATGGAAATAATTTGCCTGTCAGGACAGATGTTTTCTCTTCCAGTCCTACAAGCCGAACAGTTACCGCATGAAACTAGAGGGTTAATTGTAACCCGTTCACCATCTCGAGCACCCCCACAAATAATTCCAGCTGCTTCATGGCCCAGTATAAGCGGAGCTGGACGTCTTTCATCATGACCTAAATACGCATGCATATCAGAGCCACAAATCCCCACTGCTTCGATCTTTATAAGAACGTTATCTTGACCCGGTCTTGGTTCGTTAACATCACAAAAAGATAGTAGCTTAGGGCCATTATAAACAAGTGCCTTCATTTTGAAGTAAACCCTCCATCAACCATAAGAACTTGGCCAGTAACATATGCTGAAGCCTCAGAGCACAAAAATAATAAGGGACCATCAATGTCCTCAAGTCTTCCATTCCTTCCAATACAAGTTTGCATAGCATTTCGCTCGGCTCGCTCTGAGTCATCAAAAACTGCTTTTGTAAGTTCTGTAGGAAAGAAACCAGGCCCAATAGCATTAACGCAAATGCCATCTCCTGACCATTCTTCTGCCATTGCCCTAGTTAACTGCACAATACCACCCTTCGACGCTCCATATGCCAAACCGCCGGGAAATGCTCTGGTAGATTGCAACGAAGCAAAATTTACTATTCGACCCCAGCCCCTCTCTTTCATCACAGAGATTGCAGCCTGCGATAAGAAAAATGGTGCTGATAAGTTAATTTCAAGGGTTTTATCCCACCCCTCTGAAGTTACTTCATTAGCAGTCTGCCTTGGATTTAAACCAGCTGCATGTACTAAAATATCTGGCATACCAAATTCCTTGGAGGCCTCAGATAAAAGGTTTTTAATTTTATCGCGTTGAGCAACATCTCCCACAACGAAAGAGAAACTATTCCCTATTTCTTTTCTTAGTTCTTCAAGTGCATCTCTTCTCCGGGCAACACCTATTACTTTTGCCCCCGCGGCTGATAAGACTATTGCAGCCCGTCGTCCAAGACCTGAACTTGCTCCTGTAACAAGTGCAACTTTGTTTTTAAGGTCAAAGAGCGAGTTTAAACTAACCATTTGCTGTTAAATCAAATTTTTCATCTGGAAAAAACTTAGCCAACCTAACATCGGCTGTCCTTGCATGACCCTCCATACCTTCGAGCCTTGAAATACGTGCCGTAGCTTCTGCTATCGGGCGGGAGCCTTCTCGAGTTGCACGTTGCCATGTAACAATTTTCATGTACTTGTGGACACTTAAACCACCTGTATAATTAGCTGCTCCCGAAGTTGGGAGAACATGATTTGTACCCGATGCTTTATCTCCAAATGCAACAGTTGTCTCTTCACCTAAAAATAAAGATCCATAACAGCTAAGATTTTCCAACCACCAGTCCAAATCAGCAGCCTGCACCGTTAAATGCTCGGGCGCATATTCATCTGAAGTTTGTGCCATTTCTTCACGGTTATCACAAAGAATAACTTCCGCGTAATCTCGCCACGCGGCAAATGCGTTTTCACGGTTTGTGTCCGGCAAATCTTCTATCAACCCAGGAACGAGCTCCATAACTTTTCCAGCCAGTTCCTGATCATCCGTTACGAGCCAAACAGGTGAATTATAGCCGTGCTCAGCTTGACCCACCAAATCAACAGCTACTATCATTGGATCAGCTGTTCCATCTGCTAGAATAAGACTATCAGTAGGGCCAGCAATCATATCAATACCAACGCGGCCAAACAACAGACGCTTAGCCTCTGCTACAAACTGATTACCCGGACCAACTAGGATATTTGCCTTTGGCAAACCAAATAAACCAAAAGTCATTGCGGCTATTCCTTGCACCCCGCCCATTGAAAGAATTTTATCAGCACCACAAATATGCGCAGCATAAATTATGGCTGGAGCCACACCAACACCTGGCCTGGGAGGTGAGCAAGCTATAATATTATCGCAACCCGCAACTTTGGCTGTTGTAACAGTCATAATAGCACTCGCTATATGGCTGTAGCGCCCTCCAGGAATATAACACCCTGCTGCGTTTACTGGAATAGCTTTTTGCCCTGCTATCAGACCAGGGACAACTTCTGTCTCAAAATTTGCGACTGTTGATTTCTGGGCCTTAGCAAATCTCTCAACATTTGCATGCGCAAATCTAATATCTTGCTTCATTTTTTCTGGAA
>Ga0315330_10003524_pt1 | contig 10757 bp, 7 predicted proteins | sample M140m34915metaG_FD_203453 | JGI IMG/M metagenome (GOLD analysis project Ga0315330, IMG submission 203453) | Ammonia-oxidizing marine archaeal communities from Monterey Bay, California, United States - M1 40m 34915 | ecosystem: Environmental > Aquatic > Marine > Intertidal zone | place: USA... | reverse complement strand
GTCTCCTATTCTAACGGTATCGTTTACTGCTATTTGAACACTGGCAACAAAGCCTAATATCGTGTCTTTAAAAACAAAAAGGAGCACTGCTGAAAGCGCACCCAAAGTAGTTAAAAAGGAACCGATGTCCCTTCCGGTAAGGACAGAGAGAATCAAAACTCCTCCTATGAACCATAAAAAAATCATGAATACCTGAAGGTAACTGTCAAGTGGCTTATCTTTAAATGAAGTTAATGTTTTGAGGTAGTCATTTAATGATTTAAGCGTTGCTCTGATCAAAATAATTATGATTACAATGAGCAAAGCTTCGAATAGGTTGAGAAGGAAATTCCCTAAGGTTTCGCTGAAGTCCATAAATAGTTTTGGGATTGTTTCATAGTAAAGCAACAATACAGGAAGGTAGGACAGAATTTGAGGGACTTTATTTTGGATTAGAGTGTCATCAAATTGAGAGGATGTCCGTGTCGCAATTTTCATAAAAATGCCCATGACCACCTTTTTGGTTATCCAAAAGATGATTCGACCTAGTGATATAAATAAAATTAGAAGTAATAAGAACGCTAAGTTATTGGACCAAAATGCTGAAATTCCCCTTCGATTCAATAGTTCGACAATTAAAGATTGGAGCTCTAAAATACTCATCCGTTTTTTTTGTTAAAATTACATTATTTAAAATATAATTTTCACTTCTTTTAATTTAAACCTCTAACTAGCTTTTTAGTTTTAATTAGACAGCAATTTTAAAGCGTATTTTTCTATAGCTTCTGCAAGTGCTCTATAGTCCTTTAAATTACTTAATGGATTCATCAAGACCGTGCGCAGGTAACGTTTCCCTCCCATCATACAGGAGGTGATGTAAAAGGCTCCGGAATTGATCAACTCATAACGAAGGGCCAGTTGATCTTGATCTGAAATCTCATCTGGCTTGTATTGAAAACATAAAATGTTTGATTCTGGAACATAAGGACAGTAAAAGTCAGGATGCTTTTTTAGATATTGGTATAAGTCTTGCGCTTGCTGAAAACTATTTTCAATGAATTTTACCATAGCTTTTTCCCCTTCTAGGGCAAAGCTCCAAAAGAGTTTAGTGCCTAGAGCAGATTTAGTACACTCTACGGTGTAGGGCATGGAATCCATCCCAATTACCTCATTTTCATGAAAAACATAACTTCCTTTTTGTCGGAAGCTATTCCACATATGGACTTGATTTTTAAATAGTACCGCAGTACACAAGGCAGGGACGCGTAACATTTTATGTGCATCCCAAATGACAGAATCCGCTTGGTCGATTCCTTTTACCTTGTCTTTATGAACCTCAGAAAGAAGGGCTACCGCACCGTGAGCACCATCAACATGAAACCAAAGCTGGTGTTTTTTGCAAAAAGCAGCCATTTCATCTAATGGATCAAAAAGTCCCGTAGAAGTGGCACAGGCATTGGCAACTACAGCCATTACTCTTTTTCCTTCTTTTTTAAGTTTTGAATAAACGTCTTCCATAGCATCAGTAATGATGACTTCATTTTCATCAACTGGGACTGGAACAAATGCATTTTTACCCATTCCCATAATGGAAATCGCCCTTACTATGGAATAATGCGAAGTACTGGGTCCCATTACAACCAAATCCTGAGGATTGCCTTTTTCCCATGCATTGGGAGCTATAGCAGCACGTGCAGCAGATAGGGCGGTTAGATTAGCGATCGAACCTCCATGGGTAAGTATCCCACTGCCGTTTTCTTCTAGCCTACTAAAATCGTATAAATCCGTTCCTTTAAACCACCCCAGTTGACGTAACATCCAATGGATCATAAATCCTTCTAGTGTAGCTCCTGCGGGTCCCATTTCGTAAAGAGAACTGGGATTGTTTATCGTGCCGTGAATCCAATCCGGTATCCCCGATAAATCTTGTGGAACTGCCACCTGATGCCCCATATACTTTGGATTTTTTAGGTGATTGGTATGTTTGAGATAAGTGGTTATAAAAGAGTTCAGTTGATTTGTGTTTTGAAACCCTTTTTCAAATAAATTTTGAACTTCTAAGCTTTCTGCAATTTCTTTAGGACTTTGTTGTTTTAACACTTTACTTTCGCTAAGTGTACTTTCGTGAATGTAATTTTCTAAAGCCTTTGCTACAATATTTTTAGCCTCTATAAAGGGAATGGAAGTTCGGTGTTCAAGCTGCTCTTTCATCATCATTCTTTCGTGTTGTTGGTCGAGTAATTTGGGTCAAATTTAAAAAAGAATCCTGCCCATATTACTTTTGAAAGGGCATTTATGTAGGGCATTAATAATATCAAGACTCCGCTTATGATTAAAAAGTAAAATTTAAGAGAGCTCGAGATTCCAGAAATTAAGAGTAATAAATATACCGCAATACTGAGGGCTACACCTAATCCATAAGAGACATACATCGATCCATAAAAAAAACTAGGCTCTATTTTAAACTGTAATGCACAATGGTTACACGATTGATTTACTTTATTAAACTTACTGAGCTTGTAAGGATGTGCTTCTAGAAGATTCCCCTTTCTGCATCTCGGGCATTTTAATAAAAGGATGGATTGTAATTTTTTGATATTATTTTTATTTCAAAAATAGACTATAATTAATTTTATAAGGATTTAAATTAATGAAAAGTATTCTTCGTAAAAGCTTTTCGATTTTAAAAAAATCATCTATTCGAATGAGCTTGTTTAAGAGCTGTTGTTGTTAAATGATATTTGGAAAGCATGTTGGTGACTTCCCAAGTAGGAAGTTTTTGTTTTTTAAAGTATTTGATAAAACGCCGGGTAACTGCGGCAAAATGGGCTTCATGTCCTTCTCTCCATCGATCTGGTATCACTATTACGAATTGTTCTCCTTTGTTTTTAAATGACAGGCCAGAATATTTTTTCGATAATTGTGTCATAGCTTTTTGGAATGCATCAACATCAAATCCTTCTTTTGGATTTACATACAAGGTGGGAGTGTAATTTTCTTTTTCCGTCTGAAGGATTTCTAGGTCAGCTTTTGTCCCCCTCATTATTGAATAATGGGTATCCCCCGTTCCATCGGGAGCTTTGAAATTCCACAATACTTCCACTTTTGCATGATGCCCCTTTAAGGTATATACCATGGCTCCATTAGCAAATACGAATAGGCTGTCATTTTTTATATAGGGATTAAGGCATTCTGGAAAACGATCCAAGTGGGTTACGTTTTTAAAATCAGCAAGACTCATAACAGTGGGCCATCGTTGAGCATCTAAAAGTTGTATGTCACTCCGTTGAATGGCTTGCTCAGGGAAACACTCCCAAAAGGTAAGATCTACCAAATGCGAACTTACATCTACTAGACCTTCTCCTTGTTGTTGGGTATCAAAAAACCAAGCCGGTCGTATTAAGGGTCTTCCAGATACTTTTTTTGAATAGTGATGAACGGAGGATTTTACAATGGCAGGTTCTTTTGGACTTCCTTTAATCAGTGTTCCAAAAACACTCGCTTCTTGAGAAAGTTCTTTTTGAAGCAAGGTTGTTATCTCGGAACGTTCAGTCATGATATCATAAATCAATAGATTTTTTTCCCCTGCGAGTTTAAAAGCCTTTTCTAAAGTTTGAAATTCCTCGGGCTGGATTACCATAGGTTTATCTGCATAGACATGGAAACCTTTATTAATTGCATCGAGAATATAGGTTGTCTTTTTTTTATTGTTCCCAGAAAGGACAACCACACTTCCAGATTTTTCCTTTAAAAATTGCTCGTAAAAATCAGCTTTCTCGTAAACCTTAGTGTTCCAAGAAGTAGGTTGTTCCGTTCTTTGATTGTATGCTGAAATCCGATTAAGGTGTAACTCTAAATCTGGGCCTTTAGGTGCGTAAACATGCACTTCGGGATCAATTTCATCATACATAATTTTCTGAACTAAAGCAGCATGAAAATGACCGGGGTCTAAAGTAATCCAACGGATTTTATCTTCTTTTTTACCGCAACCAAAAAAGAGAAGAACTAAAAGAATTGAAGTAATTCTAAACATGCTTATAATTTAATATTTGTTGTTCCATACGGCGCTCGTTGGTCTCTACGGAGCATGGAATTTGCTTCATCATCATTGACAAAGCGTTCTTGCTTAGAATTCCATTCCAATTTTCGTGGAAGTTTCATTGCGATATGACTGATCAAGCAAACAGTACAAGCACGATGTCCAATTTCTACAGGTGAAATAGGCTCTTTTCCACTTTTGATGCATTCTAGCCAATTTCCGTGTTGTTCATTGCTCTTGTACAATTGAATTTCGTCTGAGCCAATTTTGGATGTTAAAATTTTAGGATCACTCGCGTCAAGGGATTTGACCCCATTATTTTCAGGTATGGGATCAGATGCTGTTGCTCTGTACGCGCCACGTGTTACAAAGATCCACCCTTCTTCCCCTTCGTAGCGGATGCCATTGGGAAAACCTCCGCTGGTAAGCATGGTAATGCCGTTTTCATATTTTGCTTTAACCATAAAATCTCCATGTACATCCCAGCTTCCGTATTTAGGGAAATCTGCTATTGCTTCAACACTTACAGGACCCGTATGCTCTGTATCCATGCCCCAAGCTGCGGAATCATAGTGGTGCTGCCCCCAACCGGTAATCATTCCTGCACCAAATTGTTCTTTCCGAAGCCATCCTGGACGGCCATATCCAATTTTTGGATGCACTAACATTTCTGCATAATCCATATCAGGGGTGGAACCCAACCAGGCATCAAAATCTAAGGCGGAAGGTACCGATTCGGTTTGGGCTACCGGTCCAGAAGGATCTCCAGGAAGCCCTACTTTTACTGTATGTAATTTCCCAATTCTCCCATTTCGTACAAGTTCTGCAGCATATCTAAATTGTGGTGATGAGCGCTGTTGCGTACCCACTTGAAGGGTGATTTTTTGTTTTTGGACGATATCGCTTAGCAGCCTTCCTTCCTCTACTGTTAAAGAGGTTGGCTTTTGTAAATAAACATGTTTTTTGGCTAAAGCAGCTTCTATAGCAGGCTGCGCATGCCAGTGGTCTGGAGTACTTATGATTACTGCATCAATATCTTTATTTGCAATCAATTCCTGATAATTGTCAAACATTTTGGTATCTACTTTTTTTCCCTTTTCTTGATAATAGCGATCTACAAGTTTTTTTCCATCTTTTAATCGGTTTTGATCTACATCGCATACTGCCATCATTTGGGCAGTTTCATACTGCATGGTTCCAGGCATATCATGATCCCGAGCAATTCTCCCACAACCTATTTGGCCCACATGAATACGATTACTGGGTGCATTCTTTCCAAATACGGAAGAAGGAACAATAGTTGGAAGCGTAGCTAAAAGAGCAGTTGTAGAAGTTTTTTTAATAAAGGAACGACGATTGAGATACTTATTTTTCATGAGTTAAGGTTTAATACGATATGTTGTTGGATGAACAAATTGATCCCACAGTGCTTCAGCGTTTGTAGTTTCCATTTTACCATCATAGATTAATAATTGGTACTTTAAGGTATAGATTTTTCCTGGATCTAGTGTCCAATCGGTTGTTTTAGTAGTGGCAAAATTGACAAATAAATCTCCTCTTCCGTATTGGTTTTCAGGCCAAACGCGAAGCGGTTCAGGATGGTTGTAATTTTCTGGGTGAGACAGCATCAAGCCTCCACCATAACCTTTACTTAAAGTCCCATCTACGATACACCAGCGTGCTGTGCTTCCATCTGCATTTTCTCTGGTATTCCCTTCAGAGCTGAGCACCCTGCTGTTCTGATTGTCCCATTCCTCCGTAGTACGCCAGCCAAAACCTGCATAACGATACTTAATGATTTTAAAGGGTTGTGCTGTAGCACACTCGTAATTAATGGTAATATCCATTAAATACTGGTTTTCAGTTATAAGAAAAATTTTAATTTTTTGAGTTTCATTTAAAGCGACTTTTTCAGTTTGGTTTTTTAATACCACATGTTCGTGTAAAACTTCAAAATTGCTAAATACAGGACCCGAATTTTTCTTAAGCATTTTGGCAAACCGAACCGTACCTTCCTTTTTAGCCAAGTTCCAAAAATCTAATGTGTCCCCATCAAAAAGTGTATGCGTCCACGGATTCCAAATTCCGTAATGATGGTAATGATCTTTGGGTTGAATTTGCGTCAATCTTTTCCCACTAGGTGTATTTACGGGATGTAAATACCCGCTGCGTTTATAGGCTTTTTCAACCCCTGCTGGTGGATTTTTCATTGCCATTTGATATCCAACAATTTTAGTTTTGTCTTGATAGACTTCTAGTTGTCCCCCTTTTTCAACCATTTTTATATTTTCTTGAAAGGAGGGTGTTTTCATTATAAGGGAGTATTGGCTTGGTTCAAACCCATTGATCCAATACACGTAATCCGCTTCAATCTGATAGGGGATTTCAAAATTTCCTTTTGGATTTTTCCCAATCAATTGAAAGGGTTGTGTTTTCAATTTATCAGGGAGTTTCAAACGAACAATGGCATTTTTCCGAAAATCAGCCCCCTCTGAAAGTTCCAATTGGATGATTTTGTCAGTACAAGAAAGTCCTGCGAAACAAATGAGTACAAGCCCTTTGTTGCGAAGTCTCCTCATTGATTTAAATTTTTTATAAGCATGATTCATTAGGACTACTTTTTCAATTCTAATTATTATTAAAATCCAAATTGTTGAGGGAGCCACAAGGTGATCTGCGGGAAATAGGTAATAAGACCCAGTGCAATTATCATGGCGATAAAAAGCGGCAGTAAGGGTTTTATTACCTTTTCAATACTCGTTTTTGCAATACCAACGCCTACAAATAAAACCGAGCCAACAGGAGGAGTACACAATCCAATACAAAGGTTTAGAACCATGATAATTCCAAATTGTACAGGATCAATCCCAATAGATTTTATAACGGGTAAAAAAATGGGAGTAAAGATTAAGACTGCTGGGGTCATATCCATAAATATTCCAACAAATAAGAGGATTAAATTGATCAGTAAAAGAATGATGATTTTATTATCACTGATATTGAGTAGGAGATCGCTCAGATTTTGAGGAATATTTTCATAAGACATTACCCAGGACATACTCATGGAAGCAGCAATTAGGAGTAGGACTATAGCACTGGTTTTGGATGAGTTTAAAAGAATTTTAGACAAATCTCTAATTTTGATTTCTTTATAGAGCATTCCTAAGATTAGTGTATATAAAACGGCAACGGCAGATGCTTCTGTAGCAGTAAAAAATCCGGCAACAATACCTCCTATCACGATAAAGAGAAGAAACAAACTGGGTAGGGCATTAATAAAGCTAGTTAGCACTTGTTTAAGGCTACTTCGTTTAGAAGTCGGATACCCTTTGCGTTTGGCCCAAAGGGCTGCTACAATCATTAAAAAGAGCCCAGTTAAAATTCCGGGTAGGTAACCAGCAAGAAATAAAGCGGCAATGGATACCCCTCCACTCGCTAAAGAATAAACAATTAAAACATTACTGGGAGGAATTATCAAACCCATCGTAGAAGAGGTGATATTTACAGCGGCTCCATACTCTTTAGCATAGCCCTCTTTTTCCATTTCAGGACCTAATATACTTCCCATCGCGGAGGCTGATGCCATTGCAGAACCAGCAATAGCTCCCATCATCATGGCAGAAATTATATTGATTAAGGCAAGACCACCGGGGAGTGTTCCTACAAGGGTTTTTGCAAACCGTATGAGCCGATTTGCGATTCCTCCATGGGTCATCAATTGACCCGAAAGAATAAAAAAGGGAATTGCCAATAATGCAAAACTGTCCAAACCGGTACCCATGCGTTGAGCTATGGTTGTCACCGCAGCAAAACTAGGGATGCTCACCAAAATAGTTAGCATAGAAGAAAGAGCAATGCTCCATGCCACAGGTGTTCCTATTCCAATGAATATGAAAAAACTCAAAACGAGGATGCAAATAGGGAGCAATTCCATAATACTATTCTTTAGTTTGAATGAGTTTATAAAAAATAATCAGCAAGCCACTAATAGGAATGATAGCATAAACTAGTGCTAATGGGATTTGCAGAGATGGAGAATACTGTTGTAATTTTAATGTAATATATACCAGTCGGCCTCCACCAATGAACATACCAAAAAGAGCAAAACTCAACACTGAAAAACGAACAAAAACATCTATAATTTTCCGATGCCTTGGGTTAAACTTTTTTATAAAAAAGTCAATGGCTACATGTTCTTGTTTTCCGGTAACATAAGCTGCTCCTAAAATACCTAACCAAATCATCAAATAGCGTGCTAATTCATCTGTAAAAGAGCTAGGATTGGAAGTAAAAAAACGGGTAAAAACTTGCCATAATACATTGATAACCATCACGCTTAAAATTAAGACCAATAAGCGTTCTACAATTTTGTCTATTTGAATTCTAATTTGCTTCATTTCGAATACGTTCAATAAGGTGAGCCATTTCCGGGTCTTTTTTAAATGCAGTATACAAGGACTGAGTGGCTTCTTGAAACAGTGCTTTTTCTGGATAGGTAACTTTCACACCGGCATCTATAACAGCCTGTAAAGATTCATTTTCAGATCGTATCCAGAGTTCCCTTTGATAGGGAACAGACTGGTCGATTGCAGTTTGTAGCCATTCTTGTTCTTGGGGAGATAAACGCCCCCATAAATGGGTACTTACCAAAAGAACATCAGGAATCATTGTATGTTCATCAATGGAGTAAAATTTACAGACTTCATAATGTCTAGAAAGATAAAAACTGGGAGGGTTGTTTTCAGCGCCGTCCACCACACCTTGCTGAAGAGCAGTGTAGAGTTCACCCCAGGAAATAGGGGTAGGGGAGGCTCCTAATTGTTTTACCATATCAAATGCAGAAACACTTTCTTGTACTCTAATTTTTAATCCGTTGAGGTCTTCAGGGCTTTTGACAGGGCGTTCTTTCGTGTAAAAACTTCGACTTCCAGAATCGTAAAACCCTACTCCTTTAAGCCAAAAATCATCGCCCTCTTTTAAAAGTTCTTTACCAATAGGTCCGTCCAAAACACGAAATAGATGTGCCTTATCATCAAATAAAAAGGGGAGACCAAAGATTTTCAATTTTGGGGCAAAATTTTCTAGTACAGCCCCTGAAACTTTAGTCATATCTAAACTTCCTATTTGTAGTAATTCCAAACACTCTCTTTCGCTACCCAGTTGCTGATTGGGGTAGATTTGAATGCGCATTTTTCCGTCAGATAATTCGTTGAGATAGGCATCCGCTTTTAACATGGCTTGATGAACCGAATGCGTAACATCCAGACCATGCCCTAAACGTATAATACGGGTTGAAGAAGCTTGATTACATTGAGAAAACAGCATCAAGACACCTAATAATGTGATGTAAAAGAAACCTAATTTTTGTTTCGGGACATTCATTGAAAATCAAAATAGTTTTTGGCATTGTGATAACTGATATCAGCTATAATTTTACCAATTAGAGAAAAATCTCGAGGTAAAAGACCTTTTTCAATATCATTTCCAAATAGATTACACAGAAGACGACGGAAGTATTCGTGCCTAGGGAATGAAAGAAAACTTCTAGAGTCGGTGAGCATGCCTACAAAACAACTTAAGACACTCATGTTAGATAATGTGTTTATTTGATTGGTCATTCCATCCAATTGATCCAGAAACCACCATCCAGACCCCCATTGTATTTTACCCTTACTGCTTCCATCATTAAAGTTTCCGATCATGGTTGCCATGATTTCATTATCAGCTGGGTTTAGATTATATAAGATGGTCTTGCTTAATTGATTGTTCTTATCTAATGCATCTAAGTACCTAGAGAGATTATGGGCAATTGGATAGCTACCTATAGAGTCCCAGCCTGTATCAGGACCTAGTTTAGTAAACATTCGCGTATTGTTATTTCTCATAGCACCTAGGTGAAATTGTTGGACCCATCCTAAGCGATGATATGCTTTCCCAAGAAAAAGAAGCAAAGCGGTTTGAAATTGTTCTATCTTTTCTTTTTCCAAATTTTCTCCTTTCCTGCGTTTAGAGAACAGCTCCTCAATTTGTTTATCAGAGGCTTCTTTAAAGGGAAGATAGGTCAAGCCGTGATCTGATAGTCGGCAACCTTGACCGTGAAAATAATCCATTCTTTTTTGGAGCGCTTCACAAAGCAATTGAAAGCTATTGATTTCTAGGCCTGTTTGCTCTTCTAAAAGGTCGATGTAGTTGTTAAAATCTTTTGCTTGAATATGTATTGCCTTGTCAGGTCGAAAGCTAGGTTTCATGGCAACAGAAGTGTTAGAGGCAAGGTGTTTTTTGTGAAAGCTAAGATCGTCTATTGGGTCATCAGTAGTACAAATTAATTCAACCTTCATTTTTTGAAGCAAACTTTGCGTACTGAACTTTGTTGAATTAGTTAAAGAATTAATTTGTTCATAAACTTCCCTTGCATTTTTTTCTGAGAGCAATACTTCGATATCAAAATAACGTTTAAGTTCTAGATGAGTCCAGTGGTATAGGGGGTTTCGAACTAAGTAAGGTATGGCTGAAGCAAATTGAATGAATTTTTCATGATCTGTGGCTTTACCAGTTAAATAATCCTCATCAATGCCTAAGGTTCTTAATGCTCTCCATTTGTAATGGTCTCCATCCAACCAGAGTTTTGTGACCGAATCAAACACCCGATCTTCAGAAATGTCTTTTGGCGACAGATGACAGTGGTAATCAATAATGGGTAGTGCTTTAGCATAATCGTGATATAAAGTTTTAGCAGTCT